>ENA-ORDI01001312-ORDI01001312.1-marine-metagenome-genome-assembly--contig:-NODE-1312-length-13866-cov-10.130176_pt1 | contig 13866 bp, 12 predicted proteins | sample MGYA00248628_ERZ508525 | MGnify/ENA primary metagenome ERZ508525 (study PRJEB26195, sample SAMN05422138) | marine metagenome | isolation source: East of Porto Seguro, South Atlantic Ocean | place...
GCTCATTTGAAATTTGTTTTTGACACATATTGCTACATGAGCGTATGGATTTCGTCCTTTAGGATGATTAGGATGATTAGGAAGCTGTCCTTGTAAATAATCGCCAGCTTCCTGGATAACTTTCCAGAGTTTACGCGCGTTTTCTTCGTTCATACTACTCAAAACTTTGTTTTATCTCAATCGCAAAACGATCTAGTATGGTGTGTCTAGTTCTTTTTAGTCTTATTTGTCTTAAAAGTCTCTAGTCTGGACGTTAGTTCTTCTTTTAATTTTTGTCCCCCTTGGTCTTTTAATCTTTGTTCTTCTTGTTCTTTTTGTTTTAGTCTCTCAACTTTTAATATTTCTTCTTCTTCTTTTAATTTCTGTTCCTGATCAAATTTATTTTCCCACTCTTTTAATCTTTGTTCTTCTTCATCTTTTCGTTTTTGTTCCTCTTCATTTCGTCTTTGTTCTTTTTCATCTTTTTGTTTTTGTTCATCATCTCTTAATCTTTGTTCCTCAGCTTTTAATCTTAGTTCTTCATCTTTTTGTCTTTGTTCCTCAGCTTTTAATCTTAGTTCTTCATCTTTTTGTCTTTGTTCTTCTTCATCTCCTTGTCTTTGTTCATCATCTCTTAATCTTTGTTCCTCAGCTTTTAATCTTAATTCCTCATCTTTTAATCTTAGTTCCTCTTCTTTTATTCTTAGCTCTTCCTGATCTTTTCGTCTTTGTTCTTCTAGATCTTTTAGTTTTTGTTCCTTATTTTTTAGTCTTTTTTCTTTTTGGTCTTTTCGTCTTTGTTCTTCAGCTTTTAATCTTAGTTCCTCTTCATTTCGTCTTTGTTCCTCTTCATTTCGTCTTTGTTCTTCATCTTTTAATCTTAGTTCCTCTTCTTCTTGTCTTTGTTCTTCTTCATCTTTTCGTTTTTGTTCATCATCTCTTAATTTTTGTTCCTTAACTTTTAATCTTAGTTCCTCATCTTTTAAATTTATTTCCTCTTCTTTTATTCTTAGCTCTTCCTGTTCTTTTTTAATTTGCTCTTCTCTTAATTTTAGTTCTTTTTTTTCTTTTGTAATTCCTCTGGCTTCTTCTCTTTTTTTAAGCTTGATTTTTTTTAATTTGTTAATTTTTTGTTTATTTTTAAAATCTCCATAAGCCTTGCTGAGAGATCGAGATGTAATTTTCACCAATCTATGTAAACTCATTCCTGGTTTTTTACTTCTCTTTTGTTTTTTTTTCTTTTTCATTGTTATTTTTAATAATGGTAATTTAAGCAAAATTTTTTTACGATACAAGATAATGACAATGCATAGTGACCACATTGTTTACAACCTGAAGGGGATTAAATCTATTTTGCTTTTAGTGTGTAGGCTAACTCATTAAATAATCACCAGCTTCCTGAATGATTTTCCAGAGTTTACTTGCTTTTTCTTTGTTCATACTACTCTCAAACTTGATTTATCTCTCTAGTTACAAGTCTGTTACAAGTTATCCCACATAATTCTATAACCCAGAACCAAGGTCGCTAAAAGCTTTTTCATATTAATTCGTAATTTTAAAATTTTAATGCTTATTTATAAAATCTCTTAAATATTGATTTTCTTCTTTATACTGATTGATAATATAATTTACCACATCACCAATAGAAATTATGCCTAAAAGCTTTTTTTCTTCCATTATAGGAATATGTCTGATTTTATTATTAGTAATTATTTCCATTAGTTCAGTTACAGAAGTATTTAGATTGCAAGTAATTAAATTTTTTGACATTATTTTAGTAACTGAAAGATCGTTTTTAAATTCATCATTAAAAATATATCGAACAAGGTCACGTTCAGAAACAATTCCAATTACATTGTTGTCTTGTGTGCTTAATACTGGCATGGCACCAATATTGTGTTTTTGAAGTTTTTCGCTTACTGTTTTTAATGTATCATTTTCACTCAATGTAAAACATTTTCTTTTAGAAAGCTTTGTAACAAGTTTCTCAGACATAATTTTTTGTTTTGAACTTTGTAATTACCATATCAGTCATATTTATTATACTTTTATAATTTTAGATCCTAACACAACAAACCCAGAATCAAGATCCCTAAAAGCTTTTTCATTTAATTTTACGCTGCAGTATTTTTATATTCATCCATTGATGGACAAGAACAAAATAAATTTTTATCTCCGTATACATTATCCACTCTAGCTACTGGAGGCCAATATTTAAATGTTTTTAAAAATTCTGATGGATATGCAGCTTCTTCTCTTTCGTATTTATGATTCCAATTATTTGAAGCTAATTCAACATGGGTATGTGGAGCATTTTTTATTGGATTATCAATTTTATCGAATACTCCTGATTGAATTTTATCAATTTCTTCTTTGATTTTTTTAAGTGTTGAGCAAAATCTATTTATTTCTGATAAATTTTCACTTTCTGTGGGTTCAATCATCATAGTTCCTACAACTGGCCATGACATTGTTGGTGCATGAAAACCGAAGTCAATTAATCTTTTTGCAATGTCTTCCTCGGTTATTCCTGTTTCATTTTTTAATTTTCTAATATCAATAATACACTCATGGGCAACATTACCTTTGCTACCTTTGTATAAAATTGGGAAATGATCTTTTAGTTTATGAGCAATATAATTCGCATTTAAAATTGCAACTTGAGAAGCTTTTTTTAACCCTTCTGATCCCATCATTTTAATATACATCCATGAAATAGTTAAAATGCTAGCACTTCCCCAGGGAGCAGCTGATACTGCTCCTATCCCTGTTGCTGGTCCACAGTCTTTTATTATTTCATGTTTAGGTAAAAATATTTCTAAATGATTTCTGCAAGCTATCGGTCCCATGCCAGGTCCTCCTCCTCCATGAGGTACACAGAAAGTTTTATGCAAATTAATATGACAAATATCAGGACCAAATTTTCCTGGTTTAGCAATACCAACAAGTGCATTTAAATTTGCTCCATCCATATAAACTTGACCACCATGTTTATGAATTAAATCACAAATATCTGTAATTTTTTCTTCAAAAACTCCATGTGTCGATGGATAAGTAACCATCAAAGCTCCAAGGTTTTCTGAATTTTCTTCAACCTTCTTTTTAAGATCTTTAAAATCAATATTTCCATGTTTGTCACAATCAATCACTACAATTTTCATTCCAACCATTTGAGCACTTGCTGGATTTGTTCCATGTGCAGAATTTGGTATCAAGCACACATTTCTATTTGTTTCTTCGTTTTTTTCATGAAATTTTCTAATAACCATAAGACCTGCAAACTCTCCTTGGGCTCCTGCATTTGGTTGAAGAGAAACACCAGAAAATCCTGTTATTGATCTCAACCAATTTTTTAAATCTGTAAATAAAATTCTATATCCATCCATTTGTTCAACTGGAGTAAATGGATGTGGTTGTGAAAACTCTCTCCACGTAACTGGAGTCATTTCAGAAACTGAATTTAGTTTCATTGTACATGAGCCAAGTGCAATCATTGATCTATTCAAAGCAATATCTGAGTCTTCCAATTTTTTTAAATATCTAAGCATTTTAGTTTCGGAATGGTAACTATTAAAAACTGGATGATCTAAATAAGTTGAAGTTCTTAATAAATTTTTTGGTAAATTAGATAAACTTTCATTCATTGTTTCTTTAATTGTTTCAGCACAATTAAAAATTTTTAGTAATTGGTTAGCTCTATAAACATTTTTTCTTTCATCAAAGGAAACTGCAAGCATCTCTGAATTTACTTTTCTAATATTTACATGTTGATCTAAAGCGTTTTTGTAAATTTTTTCAGTTTTATCGAACGTTTTTATAGCAATGGTATCAAAAAAGTTATCTGAATAAAGTTCATAGCCTGATTGTTTTAACTTGTCTGCAAAATTTTTTGTCAGCTGTGAAATGCTTTCAGCTATTTTTTTAATTCCTTTAGGACCATGATAAATAGCGAAAGCCGCAGAAACTATTGCTAGTAAAGCTTGAGCTGTACAAATATTACTTGTGGCTCTGTCCCTTCTTATGTGTTGCTCTCTAGTTTGAAGAGCTAATCTAAAAGCTTTATTGCCATGTCTATCAACTGAAACACCGACTATTCTTCCTGGCATTGCTCTTTTATGTTCGTCTTTTGTTGCAAAAAATGCAGCATGAGGCCCACCATAGCCCATTGGAATACCAAAGCGTTGAGAGCTGCCTACTGCAATATCGGCTCCTAATTCGCCAGGTGTTTTTAATTTGGTTAATGCTAGCAAATCACAAATTAGCACTGCTTTTCCATTATTTTTATGAATCTTGCTTATTGCTTGGCTTGGATCTTTTATATCGCCTAATGTTCCTGGATATTGAATAATTCCGCAAACTATATCGTTATTTATATCTTTATCCTCATTTCCTACGATTATATCTAAGCCTAAAGGCTCTGCTCTAGTTTTGATTACATCAATTGTTTGCGGATGGCAGTTTTTAGATACAAAAACTTTTTTTATATTTTTTTTGCTTATTCTATAACTTAAGGCGATAGCTTCTGCTGCTGCAGTACCTTCATCTAAAAGAGATGCATTCGCAATTTCCATGCCCGTTAAATCGATGATCATTTGTTGAAAATTCATCAACATTTCAAGTCGACCTTGAGCGACTTCTGGTTGATAAGGAGTGTACGATGTATACCAACCTGGATTTTCTAAGATATTTCTAAGTATTACATATGGAGTGTAGGTTCCATAATATCCCATTCCAATAAAACTTGAATAAACTTTGTTTTTTTTTGAAATATCTTTCAATTTTCTAAGTGCTTTATATTCTGAATTTGGATCACCAATACTTAAATCTTCTTTTAACAAGATTTTTTCAGGAACAGTTTTAGATATTAAGTCATCTAAATTTTTAAAACCTAGTTCTTTAAGCATATTTTCTTGTTCGGTCTCGGAAGGACCAATATGTCTTTTAATAAAATCTTTTTGGGCATTTTTAAGCATTTAGTTGCTACTTTCTTTTGCAAATTTATCGTATTCTTCTTTATTCATTAGAGTATCTATCTCAGATTTATCTTTAATTTTTAATTTAAAAAACCATCCTTCATTTTCTGGATCAGAATTAATTTTTGAAGGATTATCAATAATTGATTGATTGGTTTCAACAACTTCACCAGAAATAGGTGCATAAACATCGCTCGCAGCTTTTGTGGATTCAACAACTCCGGCTTGGCCTTCCTTTTCAACATTTTTTCCTTTTTTGGGCAATTCTACAAACACTATATCACCCAACATTTCCGCAGCATGTTTTGTTATACCAATCGTCGCTGCATCTCCTTCTACAGAAACCCACTCATGTTGTTTTGAAAACTTTTTATTACTCATTTTTTATCTCACATAACTTTTTTTATAAAATGGAAGTTCAGATATTTTAGCACCATATTTTTTTCCTCTAACTTCCAAAATGATTTTTGTGCCGGGTTTTGAAAAATCATATTTTACATAACCCATAGCTATAGGACTGTTAACACTTGGACCGAAAGTGCCGCTTGTAATTAATCCAATTTCTTGATCATCTTTAGAAAAAATCTTAACTCCTTCTCTTGCTATAATTTTTCCTTCAGGTTTAACACCGACTCTTAATCGAGTTAGTCTACCGTTCATATCTGATCTAATTTTAGTGTAGCCCACAAATCCACCTTCTTTTCTTCTTCTTTTAGGAATTGCCCATTTAAGGTTTGCTTCTATTGGGGTTGTTGATTCATTTATGTCATGACCATAAAGACATAGTCCAGCTTCCAATCTTAAAGTATCCCTAGCTCCCAGACCAATCGGTTTGACTCCTTGGGTTATTAATTTTTTAGCAAAATCTTCAACAAGATTATTTGGTATAGAAATTTCAAAGCCGTCTTCTCCTGTATACCCAGATCTTGTTATATAAATATCTTCATCTTTGTAAGTAAATTTATTTCCATTCATAAATTTAAGAGATAAAACTCCATTAATATTTTTTTCTAATATTTCTGATGATTTAGGTCCTTGCAAAGCAATCAAAGATAAATTTTTGTGCAAAGTAATCATAAATTTATTTCCAAGTGCTGTTTTAATAATTTTAAAATCATTATTTTTACATGCTGCGTTAAGAATAATACTAAAACCTTTTTTAACTTTAGTTACAATTAAATCATCATAAATTCCTCCATCTTCATTAGTAAGAAAAGAATACTTTGATTGATTAAGTTTAATTGTTTTTAAATCTGTAGGAATAATTTTTTCTAATTCTATAGCCAAATCTTCATTTCCTTCAATTAACAATTGACCCATGTGCGAAACATCAAATAAACCTGCATTACTTCTAGTAAGTTTATGTTCTTCAATTATACCGGAAGGGTATTGAACCGGCATCTCATAGCCTGCAAAAGGCACAAATTTTGCACCGAGACTTTTATGATAATCATATAAAGCTGTTTTTTGTGTCTCCATAATAACTCTTAATCAACCCCCTCTGTCTTGTTACCTGAGAGATTTACTCCTTCGGTGAGGCCCAAGCCTTCTTTCCAGAGTTATTATGCACGGTCCTTTTGCCTGAGAGTTTCCGGGGTGGTTGCTCCTTCGGCGCTGCATTATTCAGCAGTTTCTCCCGTTTTTTTATAACTTTCTTAACATCCATTATACCATCTAAGCTAGGTTGAAGTCTATGGATTACTGCGACCAACTGAGTCCAGAAAGAGTGAATTGATGAGTCAGATCGACTCTCTAATTGTTCGTCCAGCAAGTACGCTGGACTCGCACGCTCCATCCAATAAGGAGCGTTAGAAATTTTGATGAAGTTTAAAAATTTAAGGGTACCCGTACCCCTCTGGATCAGAAAGTTAACGTTAATAGTTTGATAGTTTAGTTAGGTTTGAATTGTCAAAGCCACTCAAAACTTTTTAAAAAAATTTTAAAAATTTTCCAGCGAAATCAACCTTTATACAGGCACCTGACTCAGCATTAATTATGGTGTAGGATTAAGGTGAGATGAAGAAACATTCTGGTGGCTGTGCGTGTGGCAAAGTTAGATACCATACTATTGGTCAACCAGTAAAAACAGGCCTGTGTCACTGCAGGTATTGCCAGTTAAGAACAGGAACAGCTTTTGGAATTTCTGTTTATTTTAAAAAAGAGAATTTAAAAATAGAGTCTGGTGATTTAAAAAAATATACATTTACTACTGAAAATGGAAATACCTTTGAAACTAATTTTTGCACTAATTGTGGAACAAGTCTTTTTTGGACACTTTCTCATATGAAAGATCTTATGGGTGCTGCAGGCGGAACTTATGATCCACCTTCATTCTGGTTTAATATAGAAAGAGAAATATTCAAAAGAACCAAAGCAGAATTTGTAAGCATTAATTGCCCAGAAAATCATGAAACCTCTCTTACTTATAAACCACAAAGGAGGGATGAACCTAGGTTGGATGGAAAAAATAACAAAAAGAAATAAAAATAAAAAATGAAAAAACTTTTAGGGATCTTGGTTCTTTCATCAGTAAAAATAATATGGATGTATAAACTTGGAAATTTTTGACAATAAAATTGATACTTTTTTTTTAGTAAACTCAATTAAAAAACATATAAACAGACTTGCAGTTGATATTGGCCCACGACCAGTCACAAATGAACTGTCTATTAAAAAAACAGAAAATTATATAACAAATTATTTTAAAAATATAGGTTTACAAGTACAACTACAACAATACAAGTATGGTAATTATGATATCACTAATATTATAACTGGATCTCAAGAAAATTTATTATCCTCCAAATATTATGTTATTGGTGCTCATTATGACTCTGTTCCTGAAACTTATGGGGCCGATGATAATGCAAGTGGTATAGCAGTACTATTAGAACTCGCACGTTACACAATGCAAGAAAAAATTTCCTTGCCAGTTCGCTTTGTTGCTTTCACCGCAGAGGAGCCTCCAACCTTTAGTACACACTATCAAGGTAGTAAAGTCTTTGTCAAATCTGCTTTGGAAAATAAGGATGAAATTCTTGGAGCGATAATTTTGGAAATGGTAGGTTACACAAGTAATGAACAGGCCTATCCGCTGGTGTTAAAATGGATGGGATATCCGTCAAAAGGAAATTTTATCGGTATTGTGGGTAATCGAAAATCAAAAAAATTTGGTCAGTCAATTTTTCAAAGTTTTAAAAAAAATGAACAACTGCCAGTGGAAACTTTATTTGTTCCGTTTAACGGTCGGATCCTTCCTGATACAAGGCTGAGTGATCATTCTCCTTTCTGGGATGCAGGTTTGTCTGCGGTTATGATAACAGATACAGCATTTTTTCGTAACCCAAACTATCATACACCCAAAGACACCTTTGATACCTTAGATTATTTCTTTATGGCTGAACTGGTGAAAAGTTTATTGATAACCTTAAAAAAATTATCCTAACAGAAGATGAAAAAGTGAAAAAAATAATTACCAGGATATTAGTTATCACAGTCATCTTTTTTCATAGCAGCTCGGTTATTTCACAAAATTTAGAAAAAAATTTCAAAAAGCAACAAGAGGATATGATTCGGACAATCTTATGGCATTCGACGACGTTAGGATCTAAAAAGATAAAAATTTCAGATATAATATTAAAAGCAATACGAAATACTCCTCGACATGAATTTGTTCCTAAAAAGTTGGTGAAACATGCCTATAAAGATCGTCCTTTACCTATAGGATTTGGTCAAACGATCTCTCAACCATTTATCGTTGCACTAATGACAGAACTATTGAATCTTAATGATAAGAGCGTCGTGTTGGAAATTGGCACTGGCTCCGGTTATCAGGCGGCAATACTTGCTGAAATGGGAGCCAATGTTTATTCGGTTGAGATTATTCCGGAACTGGCAGAACGAGCTTCTAAGGTATTGAATACACTATACCCAGAAATAAAATTACGAGTTGGTGATGGTTATTTTGGATGGAAAGAACACGCCCCCTTTGATGGAATTGTAGTTACTGCTGCTGTGGATCATATTCCCAAATCATTGACGCACCAGCTCAAAGCTGGTGGTAAAATTGTTATTCCAATTGGAAGTCCATATACAGTTCAAGAACTTGTTGTTGTCGAAAAAAAAATTAATGGCGACTTCATACTACATCAAATTCTGCCTGTTCGATTTGTACCGTTAACTGGAGATCGTTAGTGTATCTTTTATCTGTTTCGGTTATTGCCGCTGCCAGCATTGGTTATGAATTATTATTAATGCGTTTAATGTCCATAATACAATGGCATCATTTTGCATACATGATAATCAGCCTGGCTCTTCTTGGCTTTGGAGCTAGCGGAACATTTCTTGTTTTAGCAAAGCAATGGCTTTTACAAAGACAACGGTTTTCACTCTGGTCATTCGCTATATTTTTTTCAGTTTCATCAATTCTTTGTTTTTATTTAGTACAAAAAATTCCTTTTAATCCCCTTGAAATTCCTTGGTCAGGTCTTCAATTCATTTATCTGAGCATCAACTATCTTCTATTGATGATTCCGTTTTTTTGTTCAGCAACATATGTAGGAATGGTCTTCATCATATTTAGTAAAAAATTGGAGAAAGTATATTCATTTGATTTAATAGGTTCGGGTTTAGGAGTTGTTGTTATTGTCTATTCTCTTTATGTCCTAGAACCACAAAATTGTCTGCGTGTTATTTTTTTTATGGGTTTTGTAACATGTGCATTTAATACACCTATAAACAGATATAAATTTTTAGTAAGTCTTTTAACTATATTTATAGGAGCTGTAATTGCTTATAGCATACCAACTAATTGGACCGCACTCAATTTGTCAGAATACAAACCCTTAAGTAAAATTCTACAAATTCCCGATAATAAAATTGTTAGAGAAGTTTCTAGTCCTCGTGGTTTGATAACAGTAGTTAAAACAGGTATAAATCCACTACGTTATGCACCAGGTTTAAGTTTAAAAAATCCACATAACTTGCCTGAGCAATTAGCTCTTTTCACTGATGGAAACTCCCTATCACCAATTAATAAATTTAATAATGACATTAGTAAAATTGGTTATGTAAATTATACTACGAGCGCTTTAGCATATAATTTGGTCAAAACTCCCAAAGTTTTGGTAGCAGGATTGGGTGGGGGAGAAAATCTTTTACGAGCATTATATTTTAATTCTGAGGAAATTGATGTTGTAGATACTAACCCTCAAATAGTGGAACTATTAAAAAAAGAATACAACGATTTTTCAGGGAACATTTATGATTTGCCTATAATTAAAATTCACGTTGGTAACCTAAGAAATTTTTTAATGAAGACCAACGATCTTTATGACGTGATATTTATACCACCCCAATATTCCTCCGCAATGTCCTCCATCGGTTTTGAAGCGTTGAATGCCTCAAACTTATTCACAGTTGAAGCAATTGAAGTATATCTTAACAAACTTAAGATAAATGGAATTTTATCAATTACCAGTTGGATAAAAATACCACCCCGTAATTCATTAAAATTTTTTTCAACAATTATAAAGTCTTTAAACAGAGAAAATTTAAACCTTTCCAAAAAAAATTTAATGATGATTAGAAGTTGGAAGACAACCACACTTATATTAAAGAATGGCCCCATTACAGAAAAAGATATCAACACTTTAAAGCTATTCTGTCAAAACCGTGCTTTTGATCTTGTTTACTATCCTGGTATCAAACAAAACGAAGTTAATCGTTACAATCTTCTAGAAAAACCTTTTTTTTACGAAAGTACATCACAATTATTATCTAATGGTCGAGATAATTTTATAAAAAATTATAAGTTTAATATTGAACCATCATTAGATAGTAGCCCTTTTTTCTATAATTTCTTTAAATGGTCTTCACTCCCTGAGTTACTAAAATTACGAACGCATGGAACTGTTTCTATGATCGAATGGGGATATATAATGCTTGTTGCTACATTGTTGATTGCTTTAATATTTAGCTTGTTATTTATTTTACTTCCAATTATTGCTTTTAAAAAACTGAAACAATCATATCCAAAAAAAAGTATTATGAGCTACTTTTTTCTTGTTGGTTTAGCTTTTATGTTTTTGGAAATAATGTTTATTCAACGTTTCATTTTATTTTTAGGTTATCAGTTCTATGCAATAGCCTACGTTATTATAATTTTACTTTTATTTGCTGGGATTGGTTCAAGTATCTCAAAAAAAATAGAAATATATTTAATAAAAATTAAAAGTCCTATTCATACCATTGATATCTCAATTATTTGCTTATCTACTTTACTGATAATCTATCTTTTTTTTCTCACGCCTATTTTTAATGCATTTTTTTCATCCAACGAAATTATAAAATTTATAATATTGATTTTATTAATTGCGCCATATGCATTTTTTATGGGAATGCCTTTTCCCTTGGGTTTGGCTTGGTTGGAAAAGCATTTTAAAGAAGGGATTCCTTGGGCTTGGGGAATTAATGGATGTGCTTCTGTGATCGGTGCTGTTTTTGCTTCACTGTTATTAATGAATTTAGAGTATACAACAGTAACAGGCATGGCAATGCTTATGTATCTGGCTACGTTAACAATATTTAGATTTGTTTTTCTAAAAAAACCTTGATAATTTTCTACCATTAATGTGATTGTGATAAGATGAATTATGCGATGTTTTATTGGTATTGATTTGCCTGTTGAAGCAACAAAAGAAATAGAAAGACTACAAAGAATAATTAAGCCACATTTTGTTGGCAAAGCAACCTCGAGTGAAAATCTCCATTTAACACTAAAATTTTTAGGTGAAATTGAAGATAACACCTTGAACGAAATAAAAAAGAGATTATCCTCAATTAAATATCGCCCGTTTGAATTAACCTTGGAAAGTATTGGAGTTTTTTCCCAAGAAATTATAAAAATCGTTTGGGTAAAGGTTTCAACAGTACCCTTGCAGCAATTAATTGATAATTGCCTCAATGATATTTTTAAACCAGAACGTAGATTTATGGGTCACGTTACAATAGCTCGCGTAAAAAAACTTAAAGACAAAGATACATTTTTAAAACTCATCAATTCCACCAAAATAAACATGATTACTTTTATAGTTAGAGAGTTTCATTTGAAAGAGTCCATTCTCACTAAAGAAGGTCCAATTTACAAAGTTATCAATAAATATTAACAATATCAGAAACACGTACAGAGATATATTTTTTTCATTCATCCCACCTCTGGTTTCGGGGTGCTTGATTAATGGCACCGGACAACAGAACGCCTCTTCTAAACTTCGCTTTTCCTAAGATAGTAACTCCGTAGTTATTTGGATTTCTTTTCTAGTATATAACTCAATACCAGAAGAGTTACCGGCCAAGTTGCTACAAAAATACCCCAACGTTCAGCATGAGCTTCCATTAAAACTGCTCTTAATGCCGGATCATTAATATTGTTAACGACTTGCCTTCCGATTTCAATTTCTGGTCCGAAATACCACATCAACCACGAAAGTGGAATCGAAACAATTCCCGCCCAAAATAAAATTTGAGATAATAATTTCATCTTTCACTCCTATTTTTATTTTTTTTCATGAACCAATGTTATCGCATAAATTTAGATTACACTAGCAATCACAATCCGATCATAATGATCAAGGATTTCAGGCACTTCGATTGTATTGAAACGCTGATACTTTCAGGTTAAAAGAAAAAAGGTCTGGGGCACCTGGCAACAGAACAATAATAGGCGAAATTAAGATTTCAAGGTTAATCGGATCTATGCCTCAAACTAATTCAGTTTGTAAAATAATACTGATACCGGGACATAAAATGAAACCATTAACAAAAAATAATTCCATTCAACAATATTTTTCATTTGATGTGGATGCGAATGTTCAAATATTGAGATTATCCAAGGGGAACCAATTATTATCAAACCAGTCATGATTATAACAATTATAAAAAGGATATTTAAAGATAGATTATTGAACCTAAATTTTTTAGTCTTTTTTAGTAATTTAATAGTGTAAATATGATTGATATACATTGTAATAATGTAGAGCGTTATTCCCAATTTTCTTAAAATATTATAAAGTTCTGAGTTGTTTCCTATTGTAAAAATATAAATTCCTAGAAAAAAATTTGCAATAATCCCAAATGTTTTTAATCGATTTTCGAATTTGTTTTTTTGAAAAAAATTTGAAATATAAAAATAGAAAAAAAAAGAAATTAAAATAAATAAAAGCATTCCTGTTTTAAAAATTTTAATAGTTAATTCTTGTCTTCCTAAATAGCTTATAGAAATTTTGCCATCAATGAATGGAAACGTCTCCAGAGAAGTGTTATTAATTAAAATATAATAACAAATAGTTACAGTAATGAGCGGAACAATAAAAGATAATATTGAAAAAAAAGAAATAAGTTTTTTAGATTTCATTCTTTTGTAAAACTAACATTGCAAAGTAACAAACCCAGAACCAAGATCCCTAAAAACTTTTTCATGATTAAATGTTATCAAAAGGCATCGAGATTAACTATTTGATTTATCTTTTTTATTGCCAGTTTAAGTGGTATTTTTACTGAATCTTTATGCGATTTATTTTTTATGAATTTTAAATTGTCCGCATAACTACTGTGAACCAAGGTGAATAAAGGTGAACAAAGCTGAACCGCTAACCCATTAAATAATCGCCAGCTTCTTGAATGATTTTCCAAAGTTTCGATGCATTTTCTTTATTCATTTTTTGTCGGTGTTAGATAAATCTGCTCCAGTTGTAGGATCCAATTCCATACCCAGCGGAGTAATATTTTTTGGTAGCGGTGTAAATGTTGAATCAGGATTATCTTCGGTACTTCTTCTAGTAATCCTATAAAGAGCAAATATAGCAATAATAACATGAAAAATGAGTAGAAAAATAAAGAAACTATTGGGTCCAAA
>ENA-ORDI01001314-ORDI01001314.1-marine-metagenome-genome-assembly--contig:-NODE-1314-length-13851-cov-4.040439_pt1 | contig 13851 bp, 14 predicted proteins | sample MGYA00248628_ERZ508525 | MGnify/ENA primary metagenome ERZ508525 (study PRJEB26195, sample SAMN05422138) | marine metagenome | isolation source: East of Porto Seguro, South Atlantic Ocean | place...
AAGCCGGCAGCATAATTCTCTCGTTCATCGCGGGACGCATCGTTGCGCAGAATCGCCAGACAACGCGAGTATGTGGCGACAATCCAGTATACTGCCTCTCCGTGGTAGCCGCTGTCGATAAACTCCCTGCTGCCTCCAATCGAGATTGGCCGTCCCACTTCGCTTATGTCTGATGCGAAACGGTGGGGTGGTTTGATGATTTCCTTGGCGAAGTCGAAGATTTCAGTGACTGCGGCCAGACGATATTCGACTCGCAACTTGCCCATCCTCGCGCTTCCTTGCGATTTCAAGAGGCTTTCGTACAAGTCCAGATGACCGTAACCGTCGAGGAGGGTCCGAGTCTCCAAGGATCGACGGCGGACGGTTGGGTTCTGTAACGCTGCCGTGAGGAGGATGTGGCATGGGCCGGCTCTGCCGAAAACCAGCATGTGACCTGATCGTGATACAGGGCCCACTCGTCGACCCGTTTGAGGAATCCCAGAGTGTTGCGCATCGCGTCTTCGCATCGCCTGCCGACTCAACGACGCTTGGCGAAGTCATTCGACAAGGCGCCGAATAGGCTAGATAGCTCTCCGGATGGGTCAGAAAGAATGTTTGCCGGTCGAAACCCTCCGGCTCGCCGGTGTTCGCCAAGCACGACTTCTGGTGAATTGATGTCGCTCCACGGCGGATAGTTGACTTCGATCAGAACGTCTCGATACAGGAATTTTGTAGGCTTTTTTCAGGATTGGGTTGGGCCAGCACAACGGCAATATCGACATCGGAACTTGTTGGGAAATCGAAATTATCCGGAAGGTGAGTTATGGAACTTGCCGGGTATGCGCCCATAAAATCTGGCGATTTGCTGCCGTCCTCGATCACCCGTTGTCGAGCCGCTTCTTTGACCTGGCTGACATTCATGATCGCCCCGGCGTCGAAATTGGCGTTGGCTAGTTGGCTTCGAGCCGGTCCGTGAATCTGGCTAGCTGTCTTTCGAGGCTGCGCTGGCGAAGGGCCACAGTCAGGTCGCCTCGTGTTCTTTCGATGACGCCTCGCATGACGTCAGTGTTTCGGCGCAGACCGCGGGTTACAGCGTCAGGGAAATCGAGAGTGACCAGCACGGAATACACTTCGTCCATGAGCCTCAGAAGGTCTTCGCAACGGCTGAAGTCGTCCTTCCTGAGCATGTCCAAGACGAATCGACGCAATTCGCCGATGGCCTCTGCGAGGCCATTCATGTAGGCTCCTGCGCCGATGCCCAATTCGGCCATCGTGGGCAGTCGCGTTCCCTCGGTGAATGCCAGAGTCGCGCATGCCTCGACGTACTCCTTTTGTCCATCTTCGACGAACCCGCCGTAGAATACTTCGGGATGCTCATCTTGCACTGTGTCGAGGCTGGACAGGAGGGCTCGTGCCTCCTCCCGCAATCTGCGGGCCTCTTCAAAGTCGCTCCGATGTGAGGCTCGAATGGAATTTGCAGAAAAACGTATCACCTGTCGAGAGGCTCGGAGCGCCACCTCACGAGCGGCATGGGTGTTGGTCATCGCCTGGGTGGCTTGGTCACCTGCGGCCCGCACCGCGTCGACAAGTTCATCGGTGGTGACGCGTGTCTCGTTGTTTGACAATATTGTCTCCTTGCCGGGCCTTGTGGCGTCAAATTCGGAAACGCCGAGACCAAGGTGATGAAAATACTAGCGAATCAAAGTAGGTTAACGAAGGCTGTTCTGTCGAGCATACATTGGCGACCAGACTAGCTGGATGCCTCGTCGAACATCTGGACCAACTCGCGTGTTGCCGTCTGTGGGTCGTCTGAGTATGTTATCGCGCTGACGATGCATAAGCAGTCGGCTCCGGCCTTAACAACATCTGCGATATTGGATTTTCCGATGCCGCCTATCGCGACAAGTGGAAGAGGAACGGCGTTTTTGACTCGCGTGATCTCGTTTGGTCCCAATGCGCTGCGCCCAGACTTGCCCATTGTCGTGGTGGCGTAGATCGCGCCCACGGCCACGTAGTCAACGCCTTGAACGTGAGATTCCAAAGACTGCTCCAGGCCGCTGTTGGAGCGCCCAATTAGCTGCTCCGGCGAGAGCAGACTGCGGGCGTGCTCAGTTGGCAGGTCAGTCTGGCCGATGTGCAGTCCGTGAGCGTTGGACGCGCGGGCGACGTCTGCTGCGTCGTTCATGAAGAACAGGGCGTCGTACTCGTCGCACATATTTTTGAGGAGGTTCGCTTGCTCCAGTTGTTCACCCTTGTCGCTCAGCTTGTCTCGGAGCTGGATGACTTTGGCTCCGCCTTCCAACGAGGCGCGGGTCATGAATTCCATCGAGCGGCCCTGGGTGGCTTCGGGGTCGACAATTACGTAGATTCCGGTCAGTTTCTCGGCGAGCCTTTGCCTGAAGTTTGCGCCTGCCTGTTGTTCCGCGCGGTCCAACACCAACTTCGCTCTTCTCAACCAGGATTTGTCCAGCGCTGAACTATCGGAGTCTCGCACGGCGGCGAGCGTTCCCACGGTGGCGCGGACGGACTCGATAGCTCTAACGGCTAGCGCTGGGTGATCGTCGGTCAGTTGAGCGTGCGCCTGCCGTCGCCCGGAAGACTGTTCACGGGTCAGGTCGCCAGATTCAGGGAATGGAAGTGACTCTCTCATCATTTTGATGTCCGAGTACAATCCCAGAGGGGCGGTGATGAACACTTCGAGGAGTCTAATTCCTTCGATGAGGGCGGTTGACTGAGCTTGTGTGTATGGGTTCATGATACATGTCTCGATTGTCGGTTAGGTCGGGCTGCCATAACGCGCAGCCGAAGCGGCTTTGTTCTACTCGTGGCCGTGACATTGACCTGAACGGCAGCGCCACGGAAAGCTTGCGGATAGAATCAGGATTTAGGAGTTCCGAGTGATGCAGGCATGTCCACCGCTCGCCTGTTATCGGCGTTGGTTTGGGCTAGATTTTAGCACAGTTGTCGGTCTGGGGACGCCGCATGAGAGGATCAGGACTCGGCGGAGAATCCCATCGGGTCGTCGTCGAACTCAATTTCCTCAAGAGCGTTTTTGGCGGCTTCCTCTATCGCTTCGTCACCCATGAGGAGGCACTGCTGAAGGGCGCGTTTCGAGAGACTGCCTCCGATGGCGCCAAGAGCGCGCACCGAAGCAAGCTGCACTAACGAGTCGTCGTCGTTGAGCAAGGCTATCACGTGGGGGACTGTGTCTTCCTCGCCCAGATTGCCACAGGCAGTGGCCGCCTCGTAGCGGATAGCGGGATCGGAGCTCTGAGTTTCCTGGATCACGATGGGCATCCATGCGGAGTCGGAGCTTTGGCCCATCGCATATATCGCGCTCTGTTTTAGTTCTGGGTTGCCGTCATCGTAGGCTTCCTTGATGATCTGTTCAACCTGGGGAGAATTGAAGCTGGCAACGGATTCGATGGCGCGGCGGCGGGTTTCGAGGCTTTCATCATCGCGGTCTATCACTTCCATTAATGCAACCCGAATACGCTCGCCGTCCCGCTTTAGCACCTTGCCATCCTGGGCCATTGCCGCGAATTTGCCAAGCGATACCGCCGCGGAAGCTCTGACCTCGAGAGAGTCGTCCTTGAGCAGGAGGTCTATCAGCGGTCGAATGATGGTGCGGTCGTCTGAGTCCTCAAGCCCTCTCGCAGCCTTCGCGCGAACCTGGTCGTCCTTGTCCCTTAAGCAGGCCCGAAAGACCGAGGCGAAGTCGAGGTCGAGGTTGTCTTCGACAAGCTCGGTCATTCTGTCCACGATTTCTCTGCGGCGTTCTGTCGGGATAGTTGACCACAGGCCCAACAACTCGATAATTTCTGGCCCGGCAAGCCCCGAGAGTTGGAGCAAGCCAGAGTGTTTTATCACAATTTCTGGGTCGGTAAGTTCAGAGAAGTAGTTGTCTAGTGTCACCCTTAATTCGTCCTAAGAAAGCCCGTCGAGCCTGATATGAAACGATACGCCGCAAAACGCGGGAGATTTATTGGAATCCTCAAGTGGCTTAGTGGTCTGACGCCTGACGAGGTGTCTTTGAATCGACGACAAAACCTGCGCAACTCGATTTGAAGTTAATTGAGCCAAACTCTCTTTGTCAAGTCGGGCTAGGGATTTTGTTGGCGGATTGCCATATAATCCGGTTAGCGGCAGGTAGACCGCCTGCGCCGGCTTTTGGTCCGATATTCAACCAACGGCAAAAGGACATAATACGTGTCAACGCGCAATGAGGAACCCATACGCAAATCGCGGATTCGCAAATACAAGGCTCCAGAAGTTATGGAGATTCTTGCGCCTGTTCACGGGCCTGCCGAATGGGAGCCTCGGTACAATCCCGCAGAAGAGCTGGTCTATACGATACTTTCCCAGCATACCTCTGATCTAAACTCGGAGCGAGCATACCAAACCCTGATGGACACGTTCGGCACGCTGAACGCGGTGGCCGAGGCCTCGCCAGAGGCAATCGAAGACGCCATACGACACGGCGGCCTGGCGAAACAGAAGTCTGTGCGTATCAAGACCGTGCTCAATCTGGTCCATGAGGAGGTAGGCTCCTTCGATCTGTCGTTTCTCGGAGAGATGCCGCTGGATGAGGCCAAGACGTGGTTGAAGAAATTCCCCGGCATCGGCCCCAAGACCGCCGCGATTATCCTTTGCTTCGCTCTGGGAATGCCCGCGATGCCTGTGGACACTCACATATATCGAGTGTCGCAAAGGTTGAGGCTGATCGGCCCAAAGGTTAATGCAGACAAGGCCCACGACCTGCTGGAGCCGATGGTGCCGCCGAAGGATGTGTTTGCCTTCCACGTATACCTGATTCGCCACGGGCGGCAGATTTGCAAGGCCCAGAGGCCGAAATGCGGCGAGTGCGTGCTGGCAGAACGCTGTCCATCCCAGGGCAAATTTGACAAACCAAAGAGAAAAACGTCGACGCGAAAATCGAAGTCGCGAATGCCGAAAAGTTAGATGAAGGAGGAAAAATATGGTGAACCCAACTGACCCGAACGAAGTGAGGCTGACTGGCGAGAACTCGTTCATCCGGCTACAGGAAAGTGAGGACGGCCCCCAACTCACCCGAACCAGCCACTGGCGGGTTCTGTGGTCTCCGGCCGGGCAGGGGCATGTGCTGTTCATTACATCCGAACTTACCAGTGACGCGGTCAAAATCTATGCGGACAACATCGCGCTGGCGCGCTGGCTCCAGGAAGAGATCGAGAGCATGCTCTTCCCAGAGTTCGCGGACCAGAGCATCCCTGTGATTTCTGCAATCTTCGAACGGGACGGCGACGGCCAAAACTACTGGACCGAAACCGTCGATTCAGCAGAGGAGTCAATCGAACTGACATGGCACGATTTTGCCGAACCTTTCGTTCTGCGTGCAGAGCCCGGGTCGGTTCCTGGCCGCGCCCACGGCGTTTATAGCTGTTTCGTGCCGGCCCGTCAGGCTCAGTTGACGGTGAATGGACAGGTGGCAAGCGGCAGGCCGTTTCCTGAACAGCGCGGCGACAAAGAGAGCAGCACGGCCGTCCTCGCGTGGTCAGAGACCTGGGTGCTGGCCCGATAATCGCTACTCTGGGATGGCGGCGACGGCGCTGATCTCGACCAGGAAGTCTTCGCTGGCAAGTCCGCTGATTATCAACAGCGTGTTGGCCGGGTAGTCCTGGTTGGGAAACAGGTTGGGGTAGACGTCGCTGCGTCCCTGTCTGTAACCCTCTGAGGCTTCCCGCCCGACGACGTAGGTTGTGAACTCCAAAACGTCGGACATGGATGCGCCCTGACTAGCGAGAATGTTACCAAGATTTTCAAATATCTGACGGGTCTGGGCGGCGGCATCGCCGACACCGACGACGTTGCCGTCCATGTCGACAGAGACCTGACCGGCAATGAACAGCAGGTCACTGGCCGACGTTCGGATAGCCTGAGAATACGCCCCGATAGGCTGAGGGGCGGATTTGGTGTTGACAACCTGGCGATGGGAGCCTGCCATTTGCGAATCTCCTTTGAACACTCAATGCGACTGAACAGTTACGGCGCTCACGAGGATAACACATGACCAATGACGAACGTCCTCTGGTTGGATTGAACGAAATCTATGCGGCCCAGGATGTGATCCGGCCTCATCTGCACCGCACGCCGCTGGCAGGATCCTCGTACCTGGGAAAACGAATCGGCGCGACATTGTTTTTCAAGTTGGAGATGTTCCAGAAAACGGGTTCGTTCAAACCTCGTGGAGCGCTGAACAACATGCACAACCTCTCCGAGGAGAAAAAGCGATTGGGCGTGATCTCTCTATCGTCAGGGAACCACGCTCAGGCTTTGGCGTACGCCGCCGCAATGTCCGGCATTCAGGCCACGATTGTTATGCCCGCCAATGCTGTCACCAGCAAGGTCGAAGCCACCAGGGGATATGGCGGCGAGGTTATCCTGACAACCGATGACCTCATGGAAACCACGCTGGACATTCAACGACAGCGGAACCTGACGCTAGTGCATCCCTTTGATAACCTGAACACAATTGCCGGCACAGGGACACTTGGACTAGAGTTGATTGACGACGCGCCGTATGCGGATGTGGTGGTCGTCGGAATCGGCGGTGGCGGCCTGATATCAGGCGTCGCGGCGGCCATCAAACAGAAAAATGCGAATGTCAGAGTGATCGGTGTCGAGCCTGAGGGCGCGCCCGGAATGACTCGATCTCTGGCTTCGGGAGTCCCGGAACATCTGGATAATCTGGACACAATCGCCGACGGCTTGGCTGCTCCATTTGTGGGCCAGCACAACCTCGACCACGTTCAGGCATTTGTGGACGATGTAGTTCTGGTGACCGACGCTCAGATCGCTGAAGCGATGGGTCTGATTCTAGAGCGGGGCAAGGTGCTGGCAGAAGCGGCGGCGGCGTCGACCTATGCAGCGTTGTTGTCAGGCAAGGTTTCTTTGTCCGGCGGCGAAACCGTGATATGCGTTCTCAGTGGCGGGAACGTCGACACAGCCCGCCTCGTCGAGATTCTGGGCTGATCAATCCCGCTACCCCTTGTAGATGATCATTCCGCCGGACAGGTCTCGGTTCAGCCTTCTGTTCAGGTGCAGCCCTTCCAAGATAAGCTCGATGGCCGAGGCGATTGCCGCCGGGTTGTCCGACGTTTCGATGCGCTGCACCATCTCTTTGAGGTTCGCCATTTCAGGAAGCTTCGCGGCGTAGGTTTCGGAGAGGACTTCGGTGCCCGTTTCCACGATTACGCCTTCCTCGAATCGGGTGAGGACAGCGTCGAACTCTTTGGCGCTAAAGTAACGCCCAAAAGTGTTGATGACCGCTTTCTTGATTAACTCGTCGATAACCTTGCCTTCGCGGCCTTCCTCAACGCTCTCCATCTCCACCTTGCCCGTGGTGGAAGCCATAATGGCTGGCAGATCGCTGATACGAGGAGCGGAGTTCTCTTTTAGCCTCAAACTTCGTTTGAAAGCGTTGCCGACCATTGTCTCGTAGTTTGCGATGGACACGCGCAAACTGACGCCGGACCGTTGGTTGATCTCTGGACTGCGGCGGGCCAAGGAGGTGATCTCGGCGATCAGTTCCTTCATGTAGTGGGGCACGCTCACAGCCTCTTCGACATCGTCGAACCGTGTGTGTTCTTGCTCGACGATTTTTATCTCTTCGTCCAGTGTCTGAGGATAATGGGTCCGAATTTGAGCGCCGTACCTGTCCTTCAGCGGCGTTATGATACGGCCTCGATTGGTGTAGTCCTCTGGGTTTGCCGAACAGACGAGGAACACGTCCAAAGGCAGCAAGATCTTGTAACCTTTGATCTGGACGTCCCTCTCCTCCATGAGGCTGAACAGGCTGACCTGGATGCGCTCCGAGAGGTCGGGAAGCTCGTTTATGCAGAATATGCCCCGATTCGTGCGGGGTATCAGGCCATAGTGGATGGTGAATTCATCGGAGAGATAACGACCCTCGGCGACCTTGATGGGGTCAATCTCGCCGATCAGGTCGGCGACGGTGACATCAGGCGTGGCTAGCTTTTCTGCGTAACGCTCCTCGTGCCCGATCCATCGAATCTCTACGTTGTCGCCATTTTCTGCGATCCTCACTTTGCAAGGTGCGCAGATTGGGTTGTATGGGTTGTCATTTAGCTCGCAGCCGGCGATGATCGGCACCTCATCATCCATCAGCGAAACCATGCCTCGTATCAGTCGAGACTTTGCCTGTCCCCGCTCTCCCAACAGGATGATGTCCTGTCCGGCGAGGATGGCGTTTTCCAACTGTGGAATTACCGAATCGTCGAAACCAACAATGCCAGGAAACAGTTCCTCCTCGGCTTTGATCTTTGCAATCAGATTGCGACGCAACTCCTGCCGGACGGGCAGGACTTCGTACCCGCTCTCGCGCAGTTCTCCGATGGTCTTCGGTTTCGGGTTTGATGTCATTCTTAAGCCACTCCTGGTTTCCCCTCCACGAGGATTTTGGGTTGTTGGGAATCCTCGAACGCGCCGTTTGGTTCGAGGAGTGTGGTGGGCTTCGAGCGAGGGGAGGTCGTTAAAATCAGTTTTGCATACCACGTTCTGAGTTGCAACTTTGGCGACGAGGTCAATTCGGCCTCTGGGATAAGCCCAAAGCTCTGATCTGTCCGGGACACAAACACATTCTGTCAGTCATCGTGCTTCATATTCGCCCGCGCTGGTGATGAGGCTTTGGTGATCGGATTTCCGTCGGTCTCGAACGCAAAACTCATCTAGTCGGCCCATCCGAAATCTACGGAGAATAGGCACATGACGCATGTCCAATAACTATCCATTATGGGTGTATCGACTATTGCGGCATTACCGTCAAGTCGATCAGGTGTTTTAGGTTTCCGTTGGACGATCAGCCAATGTGAAATGTTGTTTCGGAGTCGCAGTTCGGATCTTTATGAGGATAACGAGCGTCAAAGGGCGAAATTACATGACATCATCCGATTTTATCGGCATCTTCAGCAGTGTTGCTTCCCTGGTTGCGGCAAATATCACCGTTGCCGGACAGCGGAACCTACCGCCATTCTCTCGACGATCAGGAATTTCAACCCAAGAATGGAATTCGGTGACAGGAACGAAATCGAAATATGTTCCTGTATCTGCTGGGATAGTAGTTGTGGCGGTATTTCTTGCGATCGCGTATTAATTCGGACTCGCGCCCAGGCTCGATTCCAATCCTGGGCCGCACACCGAGGTTGCATTTGGAGAGACTAGGAATTGGCGCCCAAGCAAATTTTCTGAGATTCCAACTGATCGGATAACTGAGGCGCCGTCAGAGCGGGATGACCTTGACGTCATCGACTCAGGCCAGGACTTGAAAGAGCGGGTAGGGCTGAAGTTCATAGCCCCAAATCAGGCAAACACGGAGGATGTGAACATTGTCGGTATCATATTCCAGTTTGAGAATGGAGTGCACAGAATCATCGAAGTCATCGATATAAATTGCAACCCCATAGACACCCGGGACAACCTGAATGGAGACCGGCACAACGTGGCCGCAGGAGGGTCGATCAACATCCAATTCGGAGATGACGTAAATGAAACGTACAATCTGGAACTAAAAGAAGCCGAAGTTGATATAGAAATCGAGCTTCCCAAAAATTGATAACCGCGCCGATACGATGTCGAATAACAGGTCGATTCCGCAAGCAGATTTCGCGGCAGACACCCCAAACGCGACATCGCAATTGACAACCGTTGGGCTTATCTTTAGGCTTCGGTTGTTCATCGGTTGTCAGAGTCTATGAGGTTCAATTATATGGAAAATTACATCTGTAAGACCTGCGGAGTTCAGTACGCCGACTCAGAAAAGCCACCTGAAGAGTGTCCGATTTGCCTGGACCCGAGGCAGTATGTCGGTTGGGGAGGCCAGCAGTGGACTACGATGGACGAGTTGAAAGCCGACGGGTATCGTAACGACGTTCGCGACGAAGAGCCGGGATTGCTGGGCATCGGCATAAACCCCAGCTTCACTATCGGCCAGCGGGCGTTGCTGGTGCAGACCGACTCTGGAAATGTCCTATACGACTGCATCAGCCTGATCGATGACGACGCCATCGCGGAGATTCGACGACGAGGGGGAATCAAATACATCTGCTTTTCGCACCCTCATTTCTACGACAGCATGGTCTCATGGAGCCAGGCATTTGACGATGCGACAATAATTATTCCAGAAGCCGACCGTGAACACGTTATGAGACCGGACGCCTCAATCCAGTACTGGGACGGCGCTCCCTATGAATTGGTTCCAGGCGTCACGCTGATTCAAACGGGCGGGCATTTTGAGGGCAGCGCGGTCCTTCATTGGGCCGATGGCGCCGAAGGCAAAGGCGCTCTGATGGTTGGAGACACGATCACAGTAGTCCCAGACAGGCGGTTCGTCAGCTTTATGACCAGCTATCCGAATTTAATCCCAATGTCAGCACGGGAAGTAACGAAGATTGTCGATACCGTTGAACCCTACGAATTCGACCGCGTCTACGCAGGCTGGTGGGACAGGACTGTCATGTCAGGGGGCAAGGAGTCGGTCAGAGATTCGGCCCGACGATACATCGAGCACATCTCGGACTGAGCATTGCCTCCTGTGTCATGCTTAGTGGAGCGAAGCATCTGGTCGCGTGTGAGGCGGCGGGTGTGTTGTTCGCCACGAGGTTCTTCGGTTGCGACCTCAGATTGGCAATTGTTGATGGCCCAGACAGATCATTCGCGACGGCGATATATCTGCACTGCCGCGTAGTCGAGAATTGAGCCTTTGATAGGCACCTCTGGCTTTTTCAGCCGCACCATCACCGACTCCACAGGATGGCGTTCCAGGACATTGGACGCAATACGGTGGGCCACGGCCTCAAGAAGATTGAGGGACGGCCCCTCCATGACTTCCTTCACGATGCCATAGAATCGGGAGTAGTTGACCGTGTCCGTCAGGACATCGCTGGCCCCGGCTGGACGCAGATCGTACTCGATCTCCAGGTCCACGATGAACCGTTGGCCTAACTCCTTCTCTTCGGAGTTCGCACCATGGAACCCGTAGAACACCATGCCCGATAAGATAATCTTGTCACGGCTCAATTTCTCGATGCCTCTGACATAGTCACTCCTTCGCGTGCTCTTCGGATGCCCAACCCAGAGAACGATTTACAGCTCGCGACCAGGTCGCATGCAGCGACTGCCTGGTCTTGGCGTCCATCGCGGGAATGCGCTTCGATCCGGCCCTCCATAGGGTGGAAATCTCGTCTGTGTCTTTCCAGAAACCGACCGCCAAACCCGCGAGGTACGCTGACCCTAGCGCTGTGGTTTCGTGAGATTCGGACGGCTCGATCGGGATATTCAAAATGTCCGATTGGAACTGCATCAAGAAAGTGTTCACCGTCGCGCCGCCATCGACCCTCAAGGTAGTGATTTCTTGCGAAGTGTCTGATTCCATCGCGGTCAGCACGTCTTTGGTCTGGTAGGCGGTGGCCTCTAGGGCGGCGCGGGCGATGTGGGCTTTGGTAGAGCCTCGTGTCAGGCCCACGATGGTTCCGCGAGCGTGCATATCCCAGTGTGGGGCGCCAAGACCAACGAACGCAGGCACGATGTAGACTCCGCCGTTGTCCGGCACGCTGGCTGCCAGAGCCTCGACATCTGCAGTCGCTCGAATCACGCCCAGCCCGTCTCTCAACCACTGGACCGTCGCTCCCGTGGAAAAAATGCTTCCTTCGAGGGCATAGGTCACTTCATCCCCGATTTTCCATGCCACAGTGGATAGCAATCCGTGATCGGAAGCTATCGGTTCGGCTCCGGTGTTCATCAGAACGAACGATCCGGTGCCGTAAGTGTTTTTGGCCATCCCGGGTTCAAAACATGCTTGTCCAAAAAGCGACGCCTGCTGGTCTCCGGCGATGCCTGCGATTGGGATGCCCTGGCCCGCAAAATTTTCCCCACTAGCGTACCCATAAATCTCGCTGGACGAGCGAACGTCCGGCAGCATAGTCCTGGGCAAAGCGAGCATCGCTAGTAACTCGTCATCCCAGTCTAGAGTGTGGATGTTGAATAGCATCGTCCTCGACGCGTTGGACACGTCGGTAATGTGGACTGTGCCGTTCGTGAACTGCCATACGAGCCATGAATCCACGGTTCCGCAAGCCAGTTCTCCGGCCTCGGCTCTAGCTTGGCCGTCGGGGATGGCGTCCAGAATCCACCGATATTTCGTGGCCGAGAAATATGGGTCGATGGGCAGTCCAGTCTTTTCTCGAATCGTCGCCCCCAGTCCCCTGGATACAAGAGACTCGCAAATCGGCGCGGTGCGGCGGCACTGCCAGACGATGGCGTTCATCACGGGTTCGCCTGTGGCCCTGTCCCAAACCAGGGCCGTCTCTCGTTGGTTTGTAATCCCGATAGCCCTCACGGCCCTGGGATGAACTTCCATTTCCTCCAAAAGCTCGGCGGCGACTTCGACGCAGGATTCGAATAGCTCGGAGGGATCATGCTCGACCCATCCTGGTTTTGGATAGATCTGCTCGATCTCCCGATTCACAGACCACACAGAACGCCCCGACCCATCCACTAAAACAGCGGTTGTGCCTGTGGTGCCCTGATCCAGCGCGATGATGTACCCTGATTCTGTCATGGTTTGGCCTCGACACATACTTTGGAGATCAATGTCGTTTGTGTCAAGCTGGGTTTCGGAAGATAATGTTCCATGCAGCAAAAAACGCCAATGAGGTTGAAACGGATTGCACGAGCGACGCATCAGAATCACAGCAGGCGATGTCGAAGTCGGCGGACTGCTGAACGACACCGGAACGGCTGATCTGGTCTGGGACGCTCTGCCCATCACGGCGTCGGGAAGCACGTGGGGCGACGAGATATACTTCCGCACCGAGATCGTCGCCGTAGTGCAGGATGGTCAGGAGGTCGTGGATATGGGCGCTCTGGCGTACTGGCCTCCCGGTCAGGCCATTTGCCTGTTCTTCGGGCCGACTCCCATGAGCCAGGGCGAGGACATTCGGCCTGCCAGCGCGGTTAACGTGATCGGACAAATAGAGGGCGACCCGACGATTCTCAAACCCGTAATCTCTGGCGCTCAGGTGTCTGTCGAGAAGGCTTAATCAGCTAGCAGAGGATTAAATATGGGATATTCTGATGATCTCAGGCGCATGGGCGCTTCGATGTGGGAGACTGAGCAGAACCATCCGTTCGTCACCGGCATTGGCGACGGCAGTTTGCCGTTGGAGAATTTTCGTCACTACATGAGGCAAGACTACATATTTCTCATCGAATATTGCCGAGCAATTTCGCTGGCCGTCGCGAAAGCGCCGACGGTTGAAGACATGGGCTGGTTCGCAAAACTGATCCACGAAACGTTGAACACTGAAATGGCCCTGCACGTCGGTTTCTGCGCTGATTTCGGCATCTCAAAAGAAGAGCTGTTAGCAACTAAACCATCGCCGACCACCGTTGGATACACCAACCACATGATTCAGACCGGTTTCTCAGGCAGCGCCGGAGAGATCGCGACGGTCATTCTCCCGTGCGCCTGGGGTTACTGCGAGATTGGGCAGATGCTGGCGGACAGGGGCGCTCCAGAGTCCCAACCGCTCTATGCGCGCTGGATCGAGATGTACAACTCCCCGGAGTTCGAAGAACTCGCCGCTTGGCTGAGATCATTCGTCGACCGAATAGCTAAGGATGCAGGCGAGGAAGAACTGGCCCGCATGAAACGAGCGTTCATGATAAGCAGTCAATACGAATATATGTTCTGGGATGCCGCATACAGACTGGAGGCTTGGCCTGTATAATGCCCGATAGCGCCACGACAAATGTTACGAGGAGCCAGTCACAAATTTGAACCTTTCCTTCGGGTCGCACTACCGGTGGTGGGCTTTC
>ENA-ORDI01001315-ORDI01001315.1-marine-metagenome-genome-assembly--contig:-NODE-1315-length-13845-cov-2.603210_pt1 | contig 13845 bp, 13 predicted proteins | sample MGYA00248628_ERZ508525 | MGnify/ENA primary metagenome ERZ508525 (study PRJEB26195, sample SAMN05422138) | marine metagenome | isolation source: East of Porto Seguro, South Atlantic Ocean | place...
TTCGAGCCAGGCGGGTCCGCGTCAGTTGAACTTTGTCGGCTATAAGAATGCAGAGGCAGACCGGCTGATAACAAGAATCCGCAGGGAATATGACAGAACAAAGCAAATCGCCATGGCGCGGGACCTGCACCGCATGATAGCGCGTGACCAGCCTTATACGTTTTTGTATGTAGCGAAGTCAACACAACTGCTCGATAAAAAAATCGTGATAGTGGAGAAAGAAGAGGACGGGCAGGAAAAACATGTAAAGATCTATCCCACCAAAGACGGCAGAATCCGTTACTACTTCAACAAATGGAAAAAGTTACCGCAGATACCTGAATTCAGTCCTGCAAGTTGATTAACCACCGATGAACACGGATAGCAAAGATATATCTCTTTTAATCGCATCCAGCGTCACGGTACGGTCAAAACGGATTCAATCCGGTCGAGGGCCCAATCGAGTTCTTCTTTTGTGATGGTGAGCGGTGGGGCGAAGCGGATCACATGTTTATGGGTTTCTTTGCAGAGGATGCCTTTTTCCATCAGGGTTTCACAAAACTTTCTGGCACCACCGGCAGATTTTTTCAATTCCACTCCAATCAGCAGTCCCATACCCCTGACTTCCTTGACATAAGGGGAGAGAATATTCCTGAGAGATTCCTTGAGATAATGTCCCAAAAATAAGGATTTTTCAATGAGTTTTTCGTCTTCAATAACCTTCAATGCTTCCCTGGCCACCGCACAGGCGAGGGGGTTGCCGCCGAAAGTACTGCCATGGTCACCGGGCTGAAATATAGACAGGGTCTCTTTGTTCGAGAGCACCGCAGAGATGGGGTAGAATCCGCCTGACAGGGCTTTGCCCACCAGGGTGAGGTCGGACTCGATACCCTCGTGCTCTTCGGCGAAGAGTTTGCCGGTTCTGCCGAGTCCTGTCTGGATTTCATCGAGGATGAGCAGGACGTTGTATCGATCGCAGATTTCACGCACTTTTTTCAGGTAACCAGCGGGCGGGACAATAATACCTCCTTCGCCCTGAATAGGTTCCACCAGAAATGCGACGGTATTAGGGGTGATGGCCCATTCCAAGGCATCTGCATCACCAAAGGGGATGGTGATAAATCCAGGTGTGAAGGGGCCGAATCCTTCCTTGTATTGCTTTTCGGTGCTGAATCCTACAATGGTGGTGCTCCTGCCGTGAAAATTGTTAGCGCAGACGATAAATTCGGCCATGTTGTCGGGGATTTCCTTGATCTGGTATCCCCATTTGCGGGCGGCTTTGAGGGCGGTTTCGACCGCTTCGGTACCGCTATTCATAGGCAGGACGCTGTGCGAGTGGGTCATTTCGCAGATTTCTTTATAGAAGGGACCCAACTGATCGTTACGAAAAGCCCGGGAGACCAGGGTAAGCTTTTTGGCTTGTTCGATCAGGGCAGTCAGGATGCGTGGATGGCAGTGGCCTTGGTTGAGGGCTGAATACGATGCCAACATATCCAGATATTTGTTGCCTTCCACGTCCCAGACCCAGATGTCCTGGCCCCGGGCCAAAACTACATCTAGAGGCTTGCAGTTGTGAGCCCCAAACTCGTCTTCGAGCTCAATAAAACTTCGTGTGCTCGATAGAGTGGTGGTCGAGTTCATAGTAATTACCTCGTCAACCCTAATTACTCCTCCCTGCCAATTTAGGCCCTGAAAAGTATTTTCGCCACCGATTCCCGTGAGAGGGAGCTAACAAGATCCCATCAAGCCGAACTAACTTTTTGCTAGCCAGCTAAAGTTATTGCAGTCGGCCTCACTCCTAGTGGGGGCTAAAGGGGGTTTGATTTTTAAACAGTTTCAGATATAATGACAGTTTCCGATAACCATTTTTACTTTGAGAAGAAACTATGAGTATTGACGACAAAGAGTTAGAAGAGTTCATGCCTGACTTAGAACTGGAATGGACTGATGAGGCCCAGACTCGTATGAAGAACGTGCCGTTTTTCGTCCGTAAGAGTGTGGTGCGGGGTATCGAGCAATATGCCAAAGACAAGAGCCTTGCGGTGGTGGATGATGGTGTGGTTTCTCGTGCCCGGCAGGAACGTGAGGGCGCAGCCATGGAAATGGCCCGCAAAAAGAAGGAAGCCGAACAGCAAGCTGCTGCTGATGGAAAAATCGTTCAACGGCAATACGTTAGTTTCACCTTCTATAAACTCGACCCTGTGTTTCGCAGGCTGCCCAAGGAAGAACGCGAGCGGGGCATGAAAGAGTTCATCGATGTTCTTGAAGAGTACGACAACAGTTCCGATATGATTTTGCTCTGTTATTCCATGGTCGGGCTGCGCGGCGATGTAGATATCATGATATGGCGCATCTGCCATAGCATGGAAGAGTTCCAGAAAATGACTACCCGGCTCCTGCAGACTGGTTTGGGAACATATTTGAATACCCCATATAGCTATCTTTCCATGACCAAGCGGTCGATGTATATGGACTTCATCAACCCGGAACATGAAGAAGACCGAACGCATATCATTCCTGGCAAGGCGAAATATCTTTTCATTTATCCTTTTGTCAAAACGCGCGAATGGTATCTGCTGACCCAGTTCACCCGTCAGGGAATCATGGACGAACATATATATATCGGCAACAAGTATCCTACCGTCAAGTTGAACACCACCTATAGTTTCGGTATTGACGATTACGAGTTTGTGGTGGCATTCGAGTCCGATTGCCCGGACGACTTCCTCGACCTGGTTCAGGAGTTAAGAGAAACCGAGGGCAGTCGGTATGTAAAAGAGGACACCCCTATCTTTACCTGCGTTGCCATGTCCATCGAGGACACGATCAAAAGCCTCGGTTGCCACTAGGCGTGGGGCCAGCTGCAACAGGCGATGAGCACGTGATATTCTTCCTTAGCCTTCGTGCCCAAGAGGGGCAATGACTTTATTTGGCTGGCAATAATGCTCTCGGCTTTAAAAGCTCTTACCCAGTTGCCTCCCACGTGTGATCTTGCTTCAATCCACTTTTCCTTGTTTTGAGGAACCACCCATGAATCAGATTCTAGTTCTTATTTTGCTGGTTTTTATGTTTCCGGGATATCTTTTAGCCGAGGGTATTACCAAAGAGCAGGGTGATGCGATCCTTAAAGAATTGAAAGCCATTCGTCAGGAGTTGAACCAGATCAAGCAAAAGGGTTTGGTTTCGCAGGGCAGGGCTAAAACAAAACGTCCTAAAACGGCTAAGGTTTCCACACTGGGCAATCCCATCTTAGGGGATTTGAAAGCCCCGATAACGCTGGTGGAGTTCACCGATTACCAGTGCCCGTTTTGCCGCAAGTTTTATTCCAATGCGTATAAAAAGTTGAAGAAACAATATGTCGATACCGGTAAACTGCGTTTTGTTTTGCGTGATCTGCCGCTCGGATTTCATCAGCACGCCAAACCCGCCGCTATTTCTGCGCACTGCGCCGGAGAACAGGATAAATTCTGGGAAATGCACGATGCCCTGTTTGATGGAGGGGGAAAATTAAATAAGGATGATATTCTCGGGTACGCAAAAAAAATTGGGCTAGAAAATGTTTCCTTCAAATCCTATTTGACTTCCGGCCGATACAATGAGGGGATCAAACAGGATGTGACAGATGCCAGGAATGCGAGCATTACCGGCACGCCTGGGTTTGTGGTGGGACGAACTACGGACAACTTTGTAAATGGGACCCTCATCAGCGGCACCCGGCCGTTCAGCACTTTCAAAAAAGAAATCGATAAATTACTTCTTCAGAAATAATTACCCTTAGTGACAAAGGCTCATCAAGCCGAGACAACCCTTTTCCAACCAAAATAAACTTATTGCTTGTTGCCACCGGCCGCTTGGCCGGTTAGGCTCCGAGAAGTTCGGGCGGTTTGGTGAGGGTGGCTTCTGCCATTTTAGGCGAGGAGCCCTGGGAAGAGTTGTTTTTCAGCATCTGGAGCAGCTGGGCGATGGTGGACTTTAAATCTTTTCGGTGGACAACATTATCGATCAGCCCATGGTCCAATAAAAATTCCGCCGTTTGGAATCCCTCAGGAAGTTTCTGTTTAATGGTTTGCTCGATGACACGTGGCCCGGCAAATCCAATCAGGGCGCCCGGTTCGGCGAGAATGATATCTCCCAACATGGAAAAACTTGCAGAGACACCACCCATGGTTGGGTCCGTCAAGATGGATATGTAAGGAATTTTCATTTCGCTCAGCTTGCTGAGTGCCGATGATGTTTTAGCCATTTGCATGAGGGAAAAAATGCCCTCCTGCATTCGTGCGCCGCCTGAACTGCTTGCAATCACCAGGGCCGAATTGTTTTCCATGGCGCGTTCGATGGCACGGGTGATTTTTTCTCCCACTACTGAGCCCATGCTTCCACCCATAAAACTGAAGTCAAAAACACAGATTTCGATGGGCAGATTTTCCATTAATCCGGAACCGGTGACCACCGCATCGTTGGAAATGCCTTTTTTAACCGAAGACTTGATACGATCTTTATACTTTTTTGTGTCTTTGAACTTTAAGGGGTCTGAGGATGCCAGGTGCTGGTCGTACTCTTTAAAAGTATCCTGGTCCATGAGTTGGTGGATTCTTTGACGGGTGGCCAGACGGAAATGGTAATCGCAGTGGGGGCAGACCTTCAGGTTGGCTTCCAGTTCGGCAATATAAATCTGCTCTTTACATCTTTTGCATTCGACCCAGAGATCTTCATCCTTAGCGGTTTTTTTTCCGCCGATACCTGCCTTGATTTTATCTATCCAGGACATCTATAAAACTCTCCAATGGTCCCTTGGCAGGGGCTTGTTAAGCCAAAGCAACTCTTTGCTAGCCGAGCCACCGGCGGCCGCTGGCTGGCGTCTAGTAGTTAATGAGTGTTTACCGGTGGCGGGGATGTTTCACTGGACTCGGCCGCCAGTTTTTTATTTTTTAACAACAAGCCGATTGGGCCGATAATGGCATAGGTGATACCAAGAATAAACAACGCAACCCGCGGTATCGTTGCCAGAACATAAATGAATAAAATCACAAACAGGAAACGGGAAAACACAACCCGTTTTTTAAAGTCAAACTGTTTGAAGGCCGGGTATTTGATATTGCTGACCATGAGGAACGCCAGGGCATAAACCACCATTACCATTATGAAAGGGTTCATACGCGTGGCAAACAAGTCTTCAAATGCAATCACGATGGATGCTATCACAACCGCTGATGCTGGACTCGGAAGGCCGATAAAATGTTCACTGCGAATCTCAGGCTTGGTCACATTGAATCGGGCCAGTCGCAGGGCAGCGCAAAGTAGAAACAGGAAAGCGGCCATCCACCCCAACCGGCCAAACGGTTTTAATACCCATGAATAGGCCAGAAGGGCAGGGGCCATGCCAAAGGTGATGATATCTGCTAATGAATCGTATTGTTCGCCAAAGGCGCTGGTGGTTTTGGTCAACCGGGCGATGCGGCCATCCAGCCCGTCAAAAATCATTCCTGCCACAATGGCCCAGGCGGCGAAATAAAACTGTTCATTCAGCACTGCGACAAACGCGTAGAAACCACAGAAAACATTTCCTGTGGTGAACAAACTGGGGAGGATATGAATGCCTTTTTTACGTTGCATGGGCTACTTATTTTAGATAACCAATAATGGAACTTCCTCCGTTGACAATATCGCCAATCGCGACCTTTATGTCTGTACCTTCAGGTAGAAAGATATCTACTCGTGAGCCGAACCGGATCAGGCCAAAGCGTTGCCCTCGCTGATACTCATCGCCTTCTTTTGCCCAACATACAATCCTGCGGGCGATCAATCCGGCGATCTGCTTCACTAAAATTGTAACATGACCATTATTCAGGAGAATAGCGCTTTGTTCGTTATCCAGGGAAGCTTTGTGGCTGGCCGCGTTGAAAAACTTGCCTGGATTATAGCGGGTGGCCTGTATTTTCCCGGAGATGGGCACCCGGTTTACATGAACATTAAAAACATTCAGGAAAATACTGACTCGCGTGTAGGCCTCATCCAGCAAGGGGTCTTTTTCCGAAATAATTTCAACGATCTTGCCATCCCCCGGGGAAACGATGGCATTAGGGTCTTCGGGAACGCTTCTTTCAGGGTCACGAAAAAACCAGGTGACAAAAAGGAATAGCCCAACAAAAAGACCCGTGACCCAAAACCAGGACAAAGCCCAAAAAATCCCCGTTAAAACAGCAAGGGGAAAGATAAATACATAGCCGTCTTTTGCAATAGGAATGCGCATGATCTTATTGCAACTTCTTACCGACGAAAGGCATCATTTTCCTGAGCTTTTCTCCGACAATTTCGATACGATGTTCTTTATCCTGTGCCAATCTGGCGTTGAATACAGGACGGTTGGCCTGGTTTTCCAGAATAAACTCTTTGGCGAAACTTCCGCTTTGGATCTCGGCAAGAATCCGTTTCATTTCCTCACGGGTTTCCTGAGTGATGATGCGTGGTCCGCGGGTTACGTCCCCATAGGCTGCGGTGGTACTTATAGAATAACGCATATTGCTGATACCACCTTCATAGATCAGGTCAACAATCAATTTGACTTCGTGAAGGCACTCAAAATAAGCAAGGTCCGGATTGTACCCGGCATCTACCAAAGTGTCGTATCCGGCACGGATCAATTCGGTGAGACCTCCACACAATACCGCCTGTTCGCCAAACAGGTCGGTTTCAGTCTCTTCCCTGAAATTAGTTTCCAAGACGCCCGCGCGTGTCCCGCCTATGCCTTTGGCATAGGCAAGGGCTATTTTTCTCGCGTTTTTGGTGACGTTCTGGTGAACCGCCATCAGGCAGGGAACGCCTGCGCCTTGTTCATAGGTCCTTCTGACCAGATGTCCAGGACCTTTTGGAGCGATCATGAAAACATCGACAAATTTTGGTGGGACAATTTGCCCAAAATGAATATTGAATCCATGTCCCCATGCGAGGGCCATGCCTTTTCTCAAATGAGGTTCGATATCCTTTTCATACATGGCCCTTTGCTTGTCATCGGGAATCAAGATCATCAGGATATCGGCTTTTTTTGTAGCTTCCGGAACGGTCATGACGTTCAGTCCATCCTTTTGGGCTCTTTTCCAGAAAGCACTATCTTTTCTAAGACCAACGACAACTTTTATTCCACTATCATGAAGATTTCTAGCATGGGCATGCCCTTGGCTTCCATAACCAATAATGGCAATTGTTTTCTTCTTTATGAATTTGATGTCCGCATCTTTGTTATAAAAAATCTTCGACAAAATGGTTCTCCTTCATATTCTTTTTACAATTTTAGTGGATTGATTTATTTCCACGACCGATCGCGATTCTTCCAGACCGGACGATTTCCTTTATTCCCAATGGAGTCAACAGTTCTAAAAAGCTGGCTATCTTTCCCTCATCACCGGTGATTTCAATGGTATAGGCGCTGGGGCTTACATCGACAACCTTTGCTCGAAACAGGTCTACGATTCTTAAAATTTCTTCCCGGACCCGGACCTCAGCGTTTATCTTGATTAACAATAATTCCCGATCGACAAATTTTTCCTCGGTCAGGTCAATGACTTTGATAACATCGACTAGTTTGTTGAGTTGTTTGGTGATCTGCTCAATTTTAGCATTGTCACCACGAGTCACTATGGTCATGTGAGAAATTTCCGGGTCGGATGTTTCAGCGACATTCAGGCTTTCAATATTAAATCCACGGCTACTGAAAAGACCTGATACGCGGGACAAAACACCGAACCGATTATTCATTAATACAGAAATGGTATGCTGCATTTTACTGGAATCCGGGTCTAAGGTTCACCCCAAACCTATTGTGGGGGATGGTTTTTTTTAAACCTCTTATACTAACAAAATCAAAGCTTTTTTTCTAATAAGAATTGCTTTCCAGGGTATAAATGCAGACGAGTCAGGAGCAACTATGCGGGAGAAATTCCATATCAGCCAGGCTATTGCTGAGGTGAAAAAAGCTATTCATTCTTTCCCGACTCCCAGCGTGACCGTTATAAGCAGAAAGCATGATCCCTTCGCCGTTCTGGTCAGTTGCATCATTAGCCTGCGGACCCGGGATGAGGTTACACAAACGGCTTCATCCCGCTTATTTAGACAGGCAAAAAATCCGGAAGAATTATTAAAACTTTCGCATGCAAAAATAGAAAATGCCATTTATCCCGCAGCATTTTACCGCAACAAAACCAAATCCCTGAAAGTACTTTGTAAAGACTTGTTAGACAACTATGAAGGGAAGGTTCCTGATAAACTGGACGCACTTCTTACGTTGAAGGGGGTAGGACGCAAAACCGCCAACCTGACTTTGATTTTGGGGCATAACAAACCTGGAATCTGTGTGGATATTCATGTTCACCGTATTTCCAATCGTTGGGGATATGTAAAAACCAAGTCCCCTGATGAAACGGAAATGGTTCTGAGGGACAAACTGCCTCGGAGGTACTGGAAGGGGTATAATAGCTTACTCGTTACATTCGGACAAAATATCTGTAAACCGGTCTCGCCGTTTTGCGGGTCCTGCACCCTGGCAAAAGTCTGCCCAAAAACCGGAGTCACCACTACTAGGAGCCGACGAGCCCCCGGTGGCAGATAGCCATTATCCATTGAGCAACCAACCTTGTGCGTAATTTAAAACCAGGCCTTACTTATCCTATGCCTGGCTTCTTAACGGGGAAGGCAATGGTGCAAGGGCTCGAATAGGCCGAGAAACTCTTCGCTGGCCAACAAAAGCTATTGCCAGTGGGCCCCACGCCTAGTGGACGATTTTTTTCTGTAGGGCGATGAGTTCATTAATGCCTTTATCGGCCAATTTGAGAAGGCCAACTAATTGTTTATCATCAAAGGGTACTTGTTCGGCGGTTCCCTGGATTTCGGCGTATCCGCCAGAACCGGTTTTGACAATATTGAGATCGACATCGGCATTGGAGTCTTCGCTGTAATCCAGGTCAAGCATTTTTTTTCCGTTGACGATTCCCACACTGACTGCGGCGACATAATCTTTGATCGGTAATTCATCGATCAATTTTTCCTTTTTCAATTTTTTCAAGGCCAGGACCATTGCCATGAAAGCTCCTGTAATGGAAGCGCAACGGGTACCCCCATCCGCCTGAATGACATCACAATCGAGCCAGATAGTGCGCTCTCCTAATTTTTTGAGATCAATAACTGTACGGAGTGAACGGCCGATGAGCCTTTGGATTTCCTGAGTTCTCCCCGAAAGTTTGCCACGGGAAGCCTCGCGGGGGGTGCGGGTATTGGTGGATGAGGGGAGCATGGAATATTCCGCAGTTACCCAGCCGCTATTTTTGTTTCGAAGGAACGAAGGGACTTTTTCCTCAACCGTAGCCGCGCAAATGACTTTGGTATTTCCCATCTGAATGAGAACAGAACCTGCGGGGTGCATGCTGTAGTTTTTAGTTATTTTAATTTTTCTGCATTCATTTAAGGAGCGGCTTTGATTTCTGGACATGTTACCTCTAAAAAATAATGTTAAACCTCGGAGAAACTCCGAAATGAAAAAACGCCAAAAAAAAACAAATTAACAGTTATAAATTAAATTTTCAACTGCTGAAACGATAGTTGTTATTGATCCGCAACTTATTATATATAAACATCCATTATAAATTGCCGGGAGGAGTACAGGGTTTCAATCAAGCGTTTCCTTCGGTACTAGGTTGTAACTTATTCTATTATTTGATACTATTCAAATCATTATGACATTTAAATTTATTCGAAATTTTTCTTCATAATCTAATGGACTCCTACTTTGAAAAAGGAATCAGGCTTAAAGGCACCCTATGGGTGAAGGGTTCGGTTCATTTTGATGGGGAGTTTGAGGGTGAAATATACTCATCCAACCATTTTGTTGTTGGCAAGTCGGGTAAGGTCTTAGGCAACATAAAAACTCATAATGTAACCAATATGGGTTTTATTCAGGGGAACCTGTTTGCAGAGAGCAAGGTAGCCCTGATGAACGATAGCCGGTTGGTAGGAGATATAACTACTTATCATTTGATCATTGATGAGGGTTCCAACTTTGAGGGCCGTTGCAAGATGGTCGGTGAGCTCCCCAAAACCGTCCATGAGGAAATGGAAACCCTGGAACGGCCTGTTCCCAAAACGGTGAAAGTGTCTATTGGTCCCGGAGTATCTTCAGCTGAAAGTAAGGATTTTTCCCAATGGAAAAAAGCCGCTGGAATAGCGGCTGTTGTTCTGGCGATTGCCGGGGTGACTTGGTTTTATCCGAATGGGGAGGATGAACTGGAACCTCTGGTTGAAAAAGGCTACAAACTTGTTGCTGAAAAAAGGTACAGTGATGCAGAATCTATTTTCAAAAAGGCCCTGACTATTTCCAGGGTCGAGCCCAGAGTTTATGCAGGACTTGGGGATATTTATTTCGAGGACAAACGTTTCAATGATTCGCTGGCTCAGTTTCAGAGAGCCATTGATTTAAATCCTGCCAATGGGGAGTACCGGATCAAGCAGGCAAAATCCTATTCCTCCAAAGGACAATTGAAGGAAGCGATAACGTCCTATATGCAGGCGCTGGAAATCGACCCCGAGAGGGGAACAACCTTCTATCATTTAGGCCTTTTGTATCTGGAACGGAAGGAATTGCGCAAAGCCCGTGAAGCACTCAAAATGAGTGTGAGTCTGGACCTGGATTCTTTTAAGCCGCATGAAGCATTGAGCCTCCTGTATTCTCGTGAAAAAAAATCTAATGAAGCCATTGCAGAAATCAACGAAGCGATAAAGCTTGAGAATAAAGAACCCCGATTGCATTTAACTTTGGGAAAACTCCTTCTAGAAAGTGGCAAGGAGAAAGATGCGGAAAAGGCTTTCAAAAAAGCGACAAACTTGTTTCCAGAAAACTTCTCAGCTCAAATCCGTCTTGCCGACTGGTATTACGTCAAGGGAATGCTTGAGAAGTCTCTTGAAACTTACAAGGTTGCAGAAACCCTTGACTCCGATAATCCTGTGGTCCAAGCACGGCTAGGAAAAATTTATGTAGGTAAAAACCAATATAATAAGGCTCAGGTAGCACTGGAAAAAGCTATCAGGTTAAACCCTAAAGACGCGGAAAGCCATTATCAATTAGGGAAACTGGTTTCCGGTGAAGGGAAGTTGGGGCGTGCCCAATCTTTATTATCCAATGCCATTGCCCTGGATGCCAAGCATGGGGATTCCCATTATGAATTGGGTGTTGTGTTGTTGGGAAGGGGTAATGTGGACCTGGCCAACGTTAGCTTCAATAAAGCTTTAGATTTGGAGCCCAAAAACTCGGATTTCATTATGGGATTGGCGATGGCGCTGGTTGAGAAAAAGGATCTGGATAGTGCATTGGAAATACTTCTTCCTGTTTCCAAAGAGGAGACGAATAATTCTAAAATTCATATTGCAATTTGCAAGGTTTATACGAAAAAAGGTTATTTTACAACCGCCACGGGATATTGTGAAAAAGCCTTGAGTTTGAACGCCGATAATTATGAGACCATGAATCGACTGGCTTGGTTATACGCCAAGAAAAGCGCTAAGCTTCAGAAGGCATTCGAGCTTTCTAGCAAGACCCTTAAAGCTTTTCCAAACCGGCCCGAATTCATTGATACACTTTCGGAAATTTTTTATGTTCAAGGGGAAACTGAAAAGGCGGTGGAAAAAATTCAAGAAGCCATTAAGCTGATGCCCAATAACGCTTATTACAAACAACAATTGTGGAAATTTAAGAATATAAAGCCGAAATCACCTGCCTGAAATTGGGTTTACAAGCTTCCCGTCCCTTTCAACCCTATATAAACACAATAAACCAAGATCAATATCGCCCCCGTCAGTTTTCCCAGAGAATGGTTCCCATATCTTATCATTCCCAGCAATAATCCGGTGATGGCGAAGGTAATGAGCAAGTCCGGTTGTATGGGCTCATTTATATGCAAAGGATGAATGGTTGTGGTTAGGCCCAGAACCATCAGGATATTAAAGATATTGCTTCCAAAAATATTCCCGATGGCCATTTCTCCATGCCCCCGTTTTGCGGCGATCATGGAGGAAACAATTTCCGGAAGGCTGGTTCCTATGGCAACGATGGTGATACCTATGAACCATTCGCTAATTCCCAGGTTGCGGGCGATTCCCACGCCTCCCGCAACTAGGAATTCAGCGCCTCCAACCAAAAGCCCAAGTCCCACAATGATCAGCAATATTTGAAAGTAGAGATCTTTTCCTGCAAAAAGAGGGGCCTCATCTTCCATTTCTTCGACAATATCCTCTTTATGACTGAATGACCTCCATATGTAGAGACCTAAGAGACAAACCATGAAAGATCCTTCAGCGCGGTTGATTTCCAGGTTCCAGGCGATCACTACAATGAGTAGGGAAGCGAAAAGCAGTGGGGCAGATTCCCGCCTGAGGCGATCGGGTCCGATTGACAGTGGCGTCAAGAGAGCGGTTAAACCGAGAACGAGGCCAATGTTGGCGATATTACTACCGATAACATTTCCCATAGCCAGTTCCGGGTTGCCCTCTAAGGAGGCGAGAAGGGCAACGGCTAGTTCGGGAGCGGAGGTGCCAAATGCGATGACCGTGGCTCCAATTGCAAAGGGACTGATTTTTAGTATACGGGCAAGGCGAACACTGCCTGTTACCAGGAAGTTTCCACCATAATATAATAGTGCCAGTCCGGCAATAATTTGTACAAGGTCGAGCAATTTAAGCCTTAGCTGAAAAACATGAAAAGATAATAGCCCACCACCAAGCGTGGGGCAAGTGTGCAATAAAATGAATGAGTGAGCAACAGGTTATCTCGCCTTGCTGAGTCTTTGCTAGTTGCCGTCAGCCGCTGGCTGGTTAGCGTAGGAAGGTTTTAGGATATCCCTTTCGGGCCAGTTTTTCCTGGGTGAGGAGTGCTTTTTCGCGGTTGGGAAAAACTCCCAATTGTACGATATAGGTTTTAACGGGCAAGTTTGCCCTGTGCGACTCGGACAAAAAGCCCTTTAAACTCAGGTGGTCCTGCAGTTTTTGGGCATCTTTCAGGCTATTGAATTGGCCGATTTTAAGGCGAAAGGAATTTTTGGCTTTATAAAAAGAGGCGTTGAATCCTTTGTTGGCCAGTTCCTTTAATATACTATCCCCAGCTTTTGTATTGGCAAAGTTTCCAACCGTTACGACATGCTGATTTAAATTTTGTGACCTCGTCTGTATGGAGGGTGAAAAGCCTTTGACCTTAAGTTGATTTAATAACGAATCCGCATTTTTCTTGACGCTGAACGCGCCTGCCTGAATAAAGAATCTCGAGTTTTCATTTTTTGTTGGCGATGTTATTTTTTTTTGGATCGATTTTGGTTTAGAACTTGGAAATATTTTTTCAATTTTGGCCGATTTTTTTACTTCCCTGATTGTGGTCGAGGGCGTGGTGCTTTTGGTTTTTGGCGGTGTGATGAATGGATTGGTATACGGCTTTGCCGGACCTGTAGTTGGCGGAACCGGGATGCCGGAGCTACTTGACCCATCTTCCACCACAGGGACCTGTTTAGCCAATCTTTCTTCTGCCGTCTTAGGTTTTTTCACCTGGGCTTCTTTTGAAGGTTCAACAGGAGAGGTGGTGGTTTGGTGATTTACCTGGAAATATACCAGCCCTAAAAGAACGATGCCAATCATAGAAATGGAAAACATGCGCGAATTTTTTGACCGAATCTTTTTTTCCGCTTCGATTTCCGCTTCGATTTCTGCATCTTCGATAAGGTCATCGATTCGCTTATTATATTTATAGATTTCTTCCGGAGGTTGGTTGTTTTCTGTGAAAGGTAGTGTTTCCTGTTCCTTAATTTCCAGCATGATCGGGAGCCCTGGGTTTGTAGATTAAAA
>ENA-ORDI01001316-ORDI01001316.1-marine-metagenome-genome-assembly--contig:-NODE-1316-length-13843-cov-4.714151_pt1 | contig 13843 bp, 9 predicted proteins | sample MGYA00248628_ERZ508525 | MGnify/ENA primary metagenome ERZ508525 (study PRJEB26195, sample SAMN05422138) | marine metagenome | isolation source: East of Porto Seguro, South Atlantic Ocean | place...
TGCGAAATCGGCTTATATCCCGATGCTACTTTCAAGGCCAAAAGGTATATACGCTTTGTAGACAAGGTACGTTGTATCGCAGGTTGCCAAGAGGTCAATAATGGTGCAACATGAGTGGGCGGTGGCGGTACGCAGCCTCACCACGTCTCCGAATGCTCAATGCAGTTTTATGTATGCCTAATGTCAATATGACTACCGTATCCTACATGCCCCCGGAACAGGCCATGGGGGGCGAGGTAACGCCCAGGTCGGACCTGTATTCATTAGGCGCCATGCCCTACGAGATGGTCACCGGACGACCTCCCTTCCTGGGAGACGACTCGGTAGCCATCATCGGCCAGCACATCGACACTCCGCCAGTGGCCCCCACCTGGCACAACGGCCAGTGCCCACGGGCCTTGGATGCCCTCATCCTGCGCTTGCTGGCCAAAGACCCGTCGGAACGGCCAGATTCGGCCACCGACGCGCTATCCGCCCTGGAAGCCATCGACCTCACCACCAGCGTACAGCAAGTTGCGGCGGGGGTTGACGAGGCACACGCCCTGGACAGCCTGGCCGGCGGTGTGTTTGTTGGACGGCAACAAGAGATGGGAGAGTTGAAAGCGTGTTTGGAAGACTCTCTGTCTGGGCGAGGACGCCTGGTCACTCTAGTCGGCGAACCCGGCATCGGCAAATCCCGAACCGCGCAAGAACTAGCCACCTACGCTGGGTTGCGGGGATGCCAGGTGCTGTGGGGCCGGAGCTACGAAGAACAACGAGTGCCGCCCTACTGGCCTTGGGTGCAGGCCATCCGGACCTGCGTCAGAGAGAAAGATCCCCAACAGCTACAGTCCGAGATGGGTTCCGGGGCCGCAGATATTGCCGAGGTGGTTTCAGACGTAAGGGATAGGCTACCCGGTCGGCCCCCAGCCCCCCGGCTAGAACCGGAGCAAGCCCGGTTCCGTTTGTTCGACTCCATCGCCGCCTTCCTCAAAACAGCGTCGCAACGCCAACCCTTAGTGCTGGTTTTGGACGACCTGCATTGGGCCGACCAGCCGTCCCTAGCCTTGCTCCAGTTCGTGGCTCGGGAGTTGGGCGGGGCGCGGCTGTTGATCATTGGCACGTACCGGGACATGGAATTGTCCCGACAACACCCGTTGGCCGAAGCCCTTGGGGAGTTGACCCGCGAGCGTCTGTTTCAGCGGGTGCTGCTACGGGGACTGACCCAGGAGGACGTGGGACGCTTCATCGAGATGACCTCAGGCAACAGTGCTCCACGAGGGTTGGTCGAGGCGGTGCATACCCAGACCGAAGGCAATCCATTATTTGTCACAGAAGTGGTACGACTATTGGTACAGGAGGGGGAATTAGGCTTAGAGCAGGTCCGAGAGACAGATTCCTGGACTATACGGATTCCCGAGGGAGTGCGGGAGGTGATCGGGAGGCGTTTGAACCGGCTGTCCCAGAGATGTAACGAGGCCCTGACTGTGGCCTCGATAGTCGGACGGGAATTCACGTTGGCCCAAATTAGGCCTTTGGTTGAAGAGGTAACCGAAGACCGTCTGTTTGAGATTCTTGAGGAGGCCCTGGCCGCTCGGGTCATTAAGGAATTGCCTCAGGCGGTGGGTCGCTACCAGTTCACCCACGCCCTGATCCAGGAGACGCTGGCAGATGAGCTATCAATCACCCGGCGGGTGCGGCTACACGCAAGAATTGCCGAGGCCCTGGAAGAATTGTACGGAGACGACGCCGAGTCTCACGCTGCTGAACTGGCCCATCACTTCGCCCAGGCCCAGTCTTTGACCGGTCCCGAAAAAATGGTGCGCTACTCCCTACTGGCCGGCGAGCGGGCTTTGGCGGCCTATGCCTACGAGGCCGCACTTACTCATTTTGAAAGGGCCTTGGTTGCCCGGGACATAACCCTGTCTGGAACTGAGGCGGCTTCCGAGGAAGAGGCCGCGGCCTTGCTGTTCGGCCTGGCGCGGGCCCAGTCCGCCACAGCCATCGGCCATCAGCTAGTGGAAGCGTTCGCCACTCTAATCCGCGCCTTCGACTACTACGCCCAGGCGGGGAATGTCGCCCTGGCGGTGGCCGCCGCGGAGTTCCCAATCGCACCCACAACTAACCGGATTCTAGGTGTCGTCGAGCTTATGTCCCGTGCTCTAACTCTGGTTCCGGCCGATTCCCACGAGGCTGGACGCCTCCTCTCTCGCTACGGTGGCGTCCTTGGGGCTGTTGAATTTGACTACGAAGGCGCTCAAGAAGCGCTGGGGCGGGCGATGGACATTGCCCGGCGTGAGGGGGACGTGGTCTTGGAGATGCAGACCCTGAGTTATGCCGCCGTTGCGAGCGGGGAACACCTCCACTGGCAAGAGAGCGTAGACAGCGGGCTGCAGGCCATCAAACTGGCCACCGGTGTTGAAAACCCCTATTCTGAACATGATTCTCGCTTCTGGACCGCGTTAAGTTTGCTTTATATGGGTGATCTTGACGCGGCCCGCCCCCACACTTTGGTCCTGCGAGACCTGGCGGAGAGACGAAGCACCCCCCGACAGCTTGCTAGTCGCAGCTTACAGGCGATCACGTTTCTTTCATCCCTCGAGGGCGACTGGAAGTCAGCCCGTGAATATAGCGATCGGGGCTTAGAGTTGTCACCCTTAAACACAATTCTCTTAGCGACCCGCGTTCTGTTGGAGCACGAGACTGGGGAGTTCGACCAAGGAGAAGTCTACCTAGAGCGGCTCCTAGAGGCGATGCGCCGGGCCGAATTCTTCGCGTCTGCAAGGACGGCTATGGCTCTAGCCGCAATAGCCCGCATCACGGGTGTCCCCAACCGCTTAGAGATAGCCGAGACAGCCGCCCAATCGCTTCTTTTAGAACAGTCTGTTACGCCTCTGGTCGCCATGTGGGCCAAGGCCGGGTTGGCCTTGCTGGCTGTGCAAACGGGCGACCAATCTGCTGCTGCGGAGCATTACTCTTATCTTCTAGGGCAGCAAAGCACGATGGCATCGACCGTTATATCGGCCGACCGACTGCTTGGCCTCCTGTCACAGACCATGGGGGACTTGGACCAGGCAACCGAGCACTTCGAGGACGCCCTGGTCTTCTGCCGCGAGGCGGGTTACCGGCCCGAGCTGACGTGGACCTGCTGCGACTACGCGGACATGCTGCTGGAACGAGACGACGAAGGCGAAAAGTCGAAGGCCACATCCCTGCTTGACGAGTCCCTGGCCATCTCCAGCGAGCTGGGCATGCGGCCCCTGATGGAGCGAGTGCTGTCCCGGCGGGAGATACTGAAGGCGTAATTGACGTTAGGAATAAGTCTGAGGTGATGTTACGGTGGGGAAAAGAGTCCGAATGCTCTTCATCGGTAATAGTTTCACAACCAAGAATGACCTCCCAACATTGCTGAGCGATATCGCTCAAGCGGGCAAGGGCATCACTATCGAATCCAAGGTCATCTCAGCGGGCGGAGCATCTCTGCGTCGTCATTGGAACGCCGGTGCCGCGACTACGATTACCAGTGAGAAATGGGACCACGTCGTGTTCCAGGAGCAGAGCACGCTACCGGTCAAGAACTCCAATCGTTTCCATGAAAATGTCCGCGAATTCGTGCCCGCCATGAAGGAAAGCGGCGCGAAAATGGTCTTGTTTATGACCTGGGCACGCAAAAAGGAACCGGAGAATCAGGGTTTACTGACCGACAGCTACAACCAAATTGGCAAGGAGCTTGAGGCGTCCGTCGTCCCGGTGGGGACTGCCTGGCAGAAATTGCTTGCCAAACACGACAAACCGGTGTTACACGCTGAAGATGGCAGTCATCCAACTATCGCCGGGTCATACCTGGCAGCGTGCACTTTTTACGCTACTCTGTTCGGCGGAGATCCTACGAAGATCGAAACTGACCTCAGCAATGTGACTGATGAAGAACGAAAACTGCTGCAGCGAATCGCCATGACCGCCTGCCAGAGATGAAATCGTTTTGATACGACTTGGTGCTACCCAAGGTCCGAGTGTTCTTGGCCAAGGGCGTTATTCTAGCTAAAGCCCAACTATCCCGATCTGTACATAGGTGTATACCATGACTCAGCAGCAACCCCGCACCGGCCACCCCTACCACATGTACGACGCCATCCAGCGTCAGCCCCAGGCCATGGCGGAAATGTTGACCAAGCATGCCGAACGGGTGACCGAAGTGGCAGCCACCATCAAGGGAAAACGCCGGCTGTACTTAGTAGGCATTGGTACCTCCTGGCACGCTGCTTTGGTGGGTGAGTACTGGTTTCGCCGGATGGCCCCAAGTTCATTGGAGGTACAGGCCTGGCATTCCTTCGAGTTTCACTCTTATCCACCCAAGGTGGGACATGACGACGCAGTGCTGGTCATCAGCCATAGGGGCACCAAGACTTACTCATATTTGGCTTTGGAGCAGGCCAAGGCCGCGGGGGCCTACACCATTTCCATAACCTCCAACCAGCCAGGAGAACGGATCCAGGCCGCAGACGATGTGCTGAATACCGTGGACCCGGAGGTGTCCGCCGCCTTCACCATCAGCTATACCTCGGCGTTAATGGTCCTAGGCATGCTGGCATCGGCCTTGACCGATGGGGGCAGTGACCGCGCTGCGGCCAAGGCGGGCCTGGCGATGGTCCCCGATGTCGCTGGCCGGGTTTTGGAAGGAGCAGATTCGATCCGGGAAGCTGCCGATCGTTTCCAAGACCGGGAACGATTTATTTGCGTGGCCGCCGGGCCCAACACTGCCAACGCCTACGAAGTCGCCCTGAAGATAAAAGAAACCAGCCGGGCCAACAGCGAAGGCTTCCATGTGGAGCAATTGCTGCACGGCCCTTTCTGCGAAGTGGACGGGCACTGCCTGGTAACCCTGGTAGCGCCGCCTGGCCCCGGCTACCATCGGGCTCTGGACGTAGCCCGGGCCTCGGCCGCCGTCGAGGCACCCGTATGGGCTTTAGTACAAGAAGGGGACACTCAGCTTTGTTCGGAGGCCACCGCGGCGTACCATCTGCCGGTGGTCGAGGAGCTGTGGAGTCCCTTAGCATACGTTCTACCGTTGCAACTGTTTACCTATTACCTGTCCCTAGCCCGCGGCACCCAACCCGACCTCTTTCAGCAGGATATCCCAAAGCAAGCTGCCGCCAAAACCCACTACGATTTGTGATAATCCTTAAATCTATCGGGCTGCTGGGGCTCAGGAAAAGAGAGGAGATGAAAATGGAACGACGAGTCCCCACCAAGGATGAAGTCTTAGCTTATTTGAAAGAAGATCGCAATTGGGGCCGCTGGGGCGCCGACGATCAGGTGGGCGCCGTAAATATGGTAACTGCCGAAAAACGGCTTCAGGCGACCCGGACTGTTAAAACTGGGCGGGCGGTGTGCCTGAGCAGGGAATTCCCCAAAACCCCGGCTCCTAACAACCCGACGCCAGCTTTACATTATATGAAACGGGTGGCCAGGGGGGAGCAAGCCGGGTATTTCGGAGACTTCTATGGAATCTCATACCACGGCACTGCCACCACCCACTTGGACGCCCTTTGCCACGTCTGGAACGAGGACGGCATGTGGAATGGCCGCCACCCAGACACCGCGGTCAATATGGACGGTGCTTTGTGGGGGTCCGTCGATCACTGGAAAGAAGGGATCATAACCCGAGGTGTTTTGCTAGACGTGCCCAAGCACCGGGGTGAGGCCTACGTAACCATGGAAAAGCCGGTTCACGGTTGGGAATTAGAGGACATCGCCGCAGATCAAGGCGTAACGATGGAGCCTGGAGATGCATTGATTGTTTACAGCGGACGGGACAAGTGGGACCAAGACGGCAACCCCCTCTGGGGAAGTGACCCGACGGCCCGACCCGGTCTCCACGCGTCGTGTTTGAAATTCATCCGCGAGTCGGATTGCTGCTTGCTGGTCTGGGACATGATGGACTTTACGCCTAATGGATATGACCTGGCATGGTCCGTCCACGGATCCATCTTCGCTTACGGTATCGGATTGCTGGACAACGCGTTGCTACAGCCGTTAGCGGAAGCGTGTATGGAAGAAGGGCAGTATGAGTTTCTGCTCACCGTCAACCCCCTACGGGTCGTAGGGGGAACCGGATCGCCAGTCAACCCCGTGGCCATCCTGTAATTCTCACCGCGGTATCCCCTTGAATTATCGCCTAAAGGAGACGAGCACATGGACGTAGCGATCCTCGATGATTATCAGGCGGTAGCCGAACAGATGGCTGATTGGTCCCAATTACCCTCTGGTATCAACGTACAGTTTTTCCATGACCATATCGCAGATGAAGACCAATTGGTGGAGCGGTTGAAGAACTTCCAGGTAGTCATGGGGATGCGGGAGAGAACTCCTTTCCCCCATTCAGTACTTGAGCGATTACCGGAACTACGCCTCCTCGTTACGGCAGGGATGGGTAACGCGGTATTTGACATACCTTCGGCAACCGAACTTGGCATCGTCGTCTCTGGAACAGGTGGCGTCGGAGAAGGCCCTACTGAGCTTACCTGGGGTCTTATATTAGCCCTAGTGCGGCGAATCCCGCAGGAAGACCGCCTAACCAGGGAAGGACATTGGGGCACAACGGTGGGGTTTGGGCTGAAGGAAAAAACCTTGGGCTTGCTGGGGTTGGGACGTATCGGCTCCTTGGTGGCCAGAGTGGGCACCGCCTTCGACATGAACATCATCGCCTGGAGCCAAAATCTTACCCTGGAGAGGGCGGCAGAGTGTGGCGCTACTCTAGTAGACAAAGATACCTTGTTCAAGGATTCCGACTTAGTGTCGGTCCATGTCCAGCTTAGTGACCGGACCAGGGGATTGGTGGGAGCCAGAGAGCTAAGCCTGATGAAGCCTACCGCCTACCTGATCAACATATCCAGAGGACCGATCGTCGACGAAGCTTCGATGATTCAAGCATTAACGAGCGGGGCCATCGCCGGAGCTGGGCTTGATACATTTGACATTGAGCCACTCCCACCCAATCATCCTCTCCTGGGGTTGTCCAACACAGTGCTCACTCCCCATTTGGGGTATGTCACGGAGGATGGGTACCGGGTCCGCTATACCCAAGTGGTAGAAGACATCCGTGCATTTACCAGCGGTGAATCTATTAGAGTTTTGAATCCCCAGGTGCTGGAGTCGCCGCAACTGAGAGGACCGGCCTAACGATGACCACCCTGCCTCGATGGCACCCACCGGTTGGCTCGCTCTGGCGTGTCTTTGCCGGGAATCATCGAGGGGGAGGTAACGAATGTCGAGTAACCCTAGTGAGGGCACCCTTGTCGCCAATCATAATGGTCATAAACCTCATGAACCGGGTACCCGGCGATATAACCGGCGAGGAGGGCGCCCCGGCCTAAACGTAGACGCTACGGCGGTTTGTGACGCCTCCTAGGGGGCATGGTAGTGCAATGCGGAGGCTATTTGGCAGGTCTGATGGATGTACCAGGAACCGGAGTTTGTCACAGGGTGACTTGACCCGGGTCTTCGATGGGTTCCGGCCGCACCAACCACGGCTCGGTGTGATGTGAGAAAATAATCGACGATTACGACCGGCTGGCCAGTTATGCGGCGTAGGAGGGAATATGTCGGATGGGCAAGATACCGCCTGCTGCGCGCCGGCTCGGCCAGAGTCGAACAACCCATCGGTGGCCGCCACCGTCCAACCTCGGTCCAGGAACAGATCGACCAGAGGAATGGTTTTGATTCCTGGGGCTGAATATCTGATGGGAAACCAGGACGGAGAAGGTTACCCGGGAGACGGCGAAGGCCCCGTCCGAAGGGTTCGAGTCGACTCCTTTTACATCGACGTTGGTACCGTTACTAACGCCCAATTCGCCCAGTTCGTCAAGTCAACGGGATACAAAACCGAAGCGGAAACATTCGGCTGGTCTTTCGTCTTCCACTCTCTCGTGCCTCCCGGGGTGGCGGAGACAGTAAACAAGGCGGTCTTGGAGGCGCCCTGGTGGTGGCCAGTGGCCGGCACCTACTGGCGGCGCCCGGAAGGACCAGGTAGCAGCGTGGTAAAACGCCCCACCCACCCCGTCGTGCACGTCTCTTGGAACGACGCTGTTGCCTATTGCAAATGGGCAGGCAAGCGATTGGCTACCGAGGCGGAGTGGGAGTACGCCGCCCGTGGGGGATTGACACAGATGAAGTACCCTTGGGGCGACGAGCTAATGCCCGACGGCCAATACCGTTGCAATATCTGGCAGGGGCAGTTTCCCGACAGCAACACCGGGGAAGATGGCTACATAGGCACAGCCCCCGCGCGGTCGTTCCCTCCCAACGACCTCGGGCTATATAATATCGCTGGAAACGTCTGGGAATGGTGCTCCGACTGGTTTAGCGCCACACGCCAATCAACGCACCTCCATGAAAACCCGACCGGCTCGGCTACCGGCACGGCCAGGAGTATGAGGGGTGGTTCGTACCTGTGTCACTCTTCATACTGTAACCGCTATCGCGTCGCAGCCCGAAGCTCCAACACCCCCGACAGTTCCACTGGGAACCTTGGCTTCCGTTGCGTGAGGGATGCCTAACCTAACATCGTTATGCGGTCCCAATCTGCCCCTGAAGGAGTAAAGGTAATGCCGGACAAACCCAATCTGGTCTTCATTTTCAGCGACCAACAGCGGTTCGACACATTGCGGTGTTACGGCAACGAATGGATCCAGACTCCGAACCTTAACGCACTAGCTTCCCAGAGCTTTGTCTTCCGCAACGCTTACGTAACCCAGCCGGTGTGCACCCCCGCTCGGGCCTCAATCATGACCGGCCTCTACCCGCATGCCGCCGGCCCCGTGATAAATAGGGTGATCCTACCCCCCGGCACCCGTACCATCGCTGAGATGGTTTCGGCGGAATATCTGTGCGGCTACTTCGGTAAGTGGCACTTGGGCGACGATGTGATAGCCCAGCATGGGTTTGACGCCTGGGTGAGCACGGAAGACGGGCATCGGGCGGAATATACCAAAAGAGAATACCGTTACCGTTTTAGCGACTACCACAACCATTTAATAGCCAACGGCTTCAAGCCAGGGGCCGATATCCAAGGAGAGAGGCTCTTTGGGGGAGACCGGGGGGCCGGTGCCCAGATCTTCACGGCCAACCAGCGATCTACATTACCAGAGGAATTTCAGATGGCGTCGTTCCTGGGAGACCGAGCAGCCGGATTTATCGAAGAAAACAAAGATCGACCCTTCGTCCTCTATGTCAGCACCTTCGAGCCTCACTCACCTTACACTGGGCCTCTTCAAGACATGTACGATCCCAGCCAGTTACCGGTAGGCCCGGCGTTTCTAAAGAGACCGGACGGAGCGTCGCTGCTGAACCGAGCAAGGGCGGACTTCTACCTGCAATACTTGTCTGGCAGTGGGGACCAGCACGATGACTTCTATATGAGGGAGTACGCCGCGACTGGTGAGGACGTGTCTACCGAAGAGGGGTGGAGGCGGCTGCGCGCCCATTACTTCGCCAACATAACCCTGGTGGATAGAATGGCTGGGAGAATTACCGGCGCGCTGGAACAGGCCGGCATCGCCGACAACACAGTGGTTGTATTTACCAGCGAGCACGGAGACCTGGTGGGGACCCACGGCATGCTGGAGATGCGGACCTTCTACGATCACGCTTCGAAGGTTCCCATGCTCATGCGCATGCCGTGGATGGCAAGCGAGGGACGCAGGGTCGGGGGAAACTTCAGCCAGATCGACCTCGTTCCCACCCTGCTGGAACTGCTGGGCGAGCCGGTCCCTAACGGTCTCCACGGCGTCAGCCGGGCCGGCGTGCTCAGGGGCGACGTGAAGGACGTGCTGCTGCTCGACGTCACGCCGCTCACGCTCGGCATCGAGACGCTCGGCGGTGTCACCACAAGGATGATCGAGCGCAACACGACCATCCCGACCCGGCGCTCGGAGGTATTCAGCACAGCCAGCGACAACCAGCCGGCGGTCGAGGTCCACGTGATGCAGGGCGAGCGCGAGTTCGCGCGCGACAACATCACGCTCGGGCGCTTCTTCCTCGAGGGCATCCCACCCGCACCACGCGGCATGCCGAAGGTCGAGGTCACCTTCGACATCGACGCCAACGGAATCGTGAACGTGGCCGCCAAGGACATGGGCACCGGCAAGGAGCAGCAGATCCGCATCGAGTCGCAGACTTCATTGTCCGAGGATGACATCCAGAAGAAGATCTCCGAGGCGGAGCAGTTCGCCGAGGAGGACAGCCGCAGGAAGGGCAAGGTGGAACTGCGCAACCAGGCTGACAGCATCATCTACCAGACCCGACGCACGCTCAAGGAGGCCGAGGACAAGATCGACGAGAGCGATGTCGAACCGATCGAGGCGAAGCTGGTCGAACTCGAGGAACTGATCGCCAAAGACGGGGAGCCGTTGGATATCGATGACATCGACGAGGCGGCCATCCAGGCGAAGGTGAAGGAACTCGAGGAGTCGATGCACGCCATCTCAGCCAAGCTCTACGAGGCTGCCGCCGCCAACATGGAACAGGAACAGGCGGAACAGCAGGCAGAGGAGGACACCGACGGCGATGTCGTCGAAGCCGACTTCGAGGTCCTCGACGACGAGGCCTGATCAACCTGCTCACTGTTCTGTGAGCAGGTGTGTGAGTGTTCTCACATGCACACCGGTCGCCCCGTGTGCGACCATGTCATTGGTCGAGGTTCCCCAGGCGGTTCCTGCGATGTCCAGGTGCGCCCACGGATACTGCTGCGCATCATCACCCTCGCCCCTCTCAGGAACGAACTGCTTGAGGAAGGCGGCGGCTGAGTTGGCACCGCCATAACGGTCACCCAGGTTCTTCACGTCGGCGATCTTCGAATCCTTCACCTGCTTCTCGAACGCCGGCAGCAGCGGCATCGGCCACGCGAGTTCGTCGACCGATTCGGCCGCCTTGCGCAGCCGCTCGCGCAGGGCATCGTCGTTGGACCACAGTCCGGTCGCCTCGTGACCGAGTGCGACCACGCACGCACCGGTCAAGGTGGCGAGGTCGATGATGAACTCGGGGTCGAACTCGCCCGCCTTCCACAGTCCGTCGGCGAGCACCAATCTCCCTTCGGCGTCGGTGTTCAGCACCTCGACCGTCTTGCCGGAGTAGGTGTTGATGACGTCCCCGGGACGGTAGGCGGTGGAACTCAGGCTGTTCTCCGCCATGCAGGATATGCCGATGACCGGTTGCTGGTGTCCGATCCCGTGCAGCGCTTCCATCAAGCCGAACACAGTCGCCGAGCCGTGCATGTCGAACTTCATCTCGTCCATCCCTCCGCTCGGCTTGATCGAGATGCCGCCGGTGTCGAATGTGATTCCCTTGCCGACGATCATCGGGCAGGGGCCGTCGCGGGCGTCGGGGTTGAGCTCGAAGATGACCATGCAGGGCTTGTGCTCGCTGCCCTTGCCGACGTTGACCAGGCCATCCATGCCCAGTTTCTTCAGTTCCGCCCACTCGATCACGGTGAGTTTCACGTTGTCCTTCCCCTTCGCCCACGCACGCGCACGCTTGGCGTATTCCATCGGGTAGAGCACATTCGCTGGCTCGTTGCCGAGGTCGCGAGCTCGGTGAACCCCGACAGCGATGGCGCCCGCCCGAGCGCAGCCGTCGTGCAGGGCACGCAGGTAGCGGTCGGAGGCCTGGAAGGTGACGGAGTACGGTGAATCGTCGTCATCGTCGCCGTCATCCTTCTGCTGGTACTTGTCGAACTTGTAGTCGCGCAGCATCATCCCCTCGGCGAATGCGATCATCTGCCCTGGACGCCAGCCGGTGGTGAAGCGCACGGTCAGCGACTTGCCGTGCTGCTTTGAGAGTGATGCGAGCAGTTTCGCGCCGGCGTCGCGGGCGTCCTTCTCCGCCAGGTTCTCGGGCAGTCCCATGCCGGCCAAGACGACCTTCTGGCCGCTGTTCCACAGGGTCAGTGACTTGCCCGACTTGCCGTCGAAGTCGTCGCTCACCACCGCTTCACGGACCTGCGCGGATGTGCTGCGGCCGAGCCCCGAGGTCGCCTTGTTGGGTGCCTTGGCCACCTCCTCGAACAGGGGCAGTATGAGTGTCTGTGCGCTTTCTCCGATTCCTTCTACATTCCATTCCATGGGCATCTACACGCGCGGAAGCAAGCGACACTATTCAAAGGGAGTGGGGTGAAAAACACACCTGAAAAGTGGTTTTTTGGCGTCAGTTTCTCTCTTTCTCAGCCGAAAGAGGTGCGTTTCGGCGTGATTTGGAATAAATTGCCCCCACAATCATACAGACGATGCTCAGCGCCGCAGAGGGATATGGCAGCCATCCTTCCTCCTGCTCTTCGACCACCTCTACGAACTGCGCATCGATCGGTTCGTGCACCCATTGCGCGGAGTCGATCACCCGCTTCATGTAGTGCAGCGCGAAGGTGCCGCCCGGTTGCAGCGAGAGGTTGCGCGCATCGAGTGTGACATGCGTCTCGTTGCTGGCGTTGACGCTGAAGTTCTCCGACTGCCAGAGCACCTCCATCGAGTCCTCGAAGACGTACTGGATGCTGGCGTTCTCCGTCGTCGCATGCCCGTTGTTCACCGCGTGCAGCACCACCTCCTTCCCGGGTGTCACCTCCATCTGGGTGACGTTGAGGCGAGCGCGCCAGTACCAGATGTTCGAGATCAGGTAGCGCATCACCTCGAGTTCCACCGACAGGCGGTCGGAGAGCGATTGCACCGTTCCGAGCAGGGTCTGCTCATCGTCCGTCTCGAAGGTGAAGGTGGGGTAGCTCATCACGCCGTAGCCGTAGTCGCGGCTGGTGCCGTGCGTGGGGTAGATGCCGGCGTTGGCGTTGCGCACCGGGAGGTCGGCGTCGATGGTCTCGTGTATGGTGTCACGGATGTGCTCGAACAGTTCCCAGTCTGGGGGCATCTCACCTGTGAATCCCCACGGGTAGGCGAGGATCCAGGTGCCGGTGTGCATGGTGACGTAAAGGTCCGCATCGGTGACCCATTGCGCCATGTAGTCGGCATTGTTGCGCGTCTCGGGTTCGCTGAACGGCCCGTCTCCGCTCGCCGTCTCCTCGGTCGTCCAGTGGTGGTCGTAGTTGCGGTTGAGGTCGACCTGGTTCATGTTCCAGCGACTGTCGGCGTCGTTGCCATCCGCATTGAGCAGAATCATGACATGGAGTTCTGTGTTCTGCAGCACTTCGATGGCCTCCGCATCACCATCGATCCAACCCTCGATGTAGAACTCCGCTGTCAGGAAGGCGAGCTCTGTGCCCAGGTGCTCGTTGCCGTGGTGACCTCCATCGATGTACACCTTCTCCTTAGGAGAGCCATCGGGCTTGGTGTCGTTTGCCCAGTTGCTGATCTGCACAACCCACTGCTGCCTTCCATGGACGGTGGTTCCTGCTGTGGTCAAGAGCACGATCTCCGGATAGTCACCAGCCCATGACTGCACGTCATTGGTCAGGGTGAGATAGGAGTGGTACCAGTGCTCCTGGATGATGTCAGGTTGCTGGGCTGCTACCGGCGCTCCCAATCCCGAAAGCACGAGCACCGCAACCAGAATACCGGCCCTCACGCGCATGGACACCGCTCTGCGGTGTCAGTTCGATTAGTTTAGAGTTGACTCAGACATCCATCAGATATCCGAGTATCAGCGGGAGAACGATGGTGGCGTCGGACTCGATGACGAAGCGTGGCGTTTCGACACCGAGTTTCTCCCAGGTGATCTTCTCGTTGGGCGGCGCGCCGGAATAGCCGCCGTAGGATGGTCGTGACTCGGAGATCTGGGCGAACCATGACCAGAGCGGAACATCCTCTCCGAGATCCTTTCGCAGCATCGGCACGACGCAGATGGGGAAGTCACCGGCGATGCCTCC
>ENA-ORDI01001320-ORDI01001320.1-marine-metagenome-genome-assembly--contig:-NODE-1320-length-13772-cov-3.186930_pt1 | contig 13772 bp, 9 predicted proteins | sample MGYA00248628_ERZ508525 | MGnify/ENA primary metagenome ERZ508525 (study PRJEB26195, sample SAMN05422138) | marine metagenome | isolation source: East of Porto Seguro, South Atlantic Ocean | place...
GAAGTATATTTTGAGCCAATTCATGTGATACGCCTCGAACAAGAATTAAATCATCTATATTTGCATGTTTAATATTGTTAATAGTTCCATATTTTAACAATATATGTTTAGTTGATTGGATTCAGGGGGTGTGGCTCTGGTGCATGGATTAGAGATTATGGTTGAGGGGTTGAGGGCTATACATATACATGACAGTCATTTTTTACACAAAAGAGCTAGATGATAGATTGGTATTTACGATTACGTGAGCATTACTAATTAATTAGTAACACCTATTAACATTTGCAACAATCAATTAACTCCTAGCTCCGCCTTGTACTAATCCGCTATATCAGTAATGAGTTTACAATGCTTGTTGGTCTGTAAGTATGTATTGATAAGCTATACATACCTACAGATGGAGTATTATATCAGAATAATAATAAGATTCAGTAATTCATTGTCGGATTATGTACTAATATTTTATAATGAATTATGGATAATAAAAAAAGAATCATAGAGAATGTTAGAACCTCATACGGTGAATTAGCGAGGGATGTGGCAAGCTGTTGCGGTGAACGTGGCGGATTTGCATCTGATTCTAAAGTTTATGCCCCCAAACATATTGGAAAATTACCTAAAGAGGCTCTTGCAGCATCCGCAGGCTGCGGTAACCCAAACGCAATCGGGGAGTTGGGACAAGGTGAAACGGTAGTGGATTTTGGTAGTGGTGGTGGTATTGATTGCTTTCTTGCTTCAAATATGGTGGGTGAAAATGGGCATGTAATTGGTGTTGATATGACTCCTGACATGATCGACCTCGCAAACAAAAACAAGAGTAAGATGGGAGCAAAGAATGTTGAATTTCGGTTGGCACTGATTGACGACACGGGAATTAAATCTAATTCAGTAGATGTAATTATTTCTAACTGTGTTATCGTACTTGCACCAGATAAAGATAATGTTTTTAAGGAGGCAGTACGAATTCTTAAAAGTGGTGGGCGAATGCATATTTCTGATCTAATGCTGACAAATGAACTCCCTGACACTGTGACTGCCGATATTGATAACTGGACTCATTGTATTGCTGGTGCAGAATTAACTGATGTGTACATAAATAGAATGAGAAATGCAGGATTTAGCAAAGTAGAAGTGGTATCAGATGTTCCTTATCGAAGTGGATCGGAAACAGATGAAGATTGGGTAGCTTCATTACGAAGCATGAACATACTAGCAATAAAGTAATTGATATTTGTAGGAGTTTGTTTCTTATAAATCAAGTTAAATGGTGTATAGGATATTTTTTATAAAAAAGAAATATCTAATCTAATATAGTAATCTTCAAACCATACACCCTGATTACAATTATTAATGATAATTAATCTATTGTCGTATGTTGTGCTATTATTGATCCAGATACTTTTGCGATAGTTATTTCCCTACGGGTGTGCGAGAACTCCATCTACTTTTGGTACAGATTATGCACGATTAAAACCCTAAAACGTACGTGTGGCGTATGCGTAAGGAAGCTCTGAAGGAAATGATATAGACTTAAAGGTTATAATTAATTATGACTAGTGGATACTGTATAGACACTAAAGATATTAAAATGATAACTAATGATTGATGAAATTTCGTCAACTAATTTTACAAGAAAAAAAAATTGTTTCTAGTTTAACTGGTGTAAGGCTTGAAGAAATCGTTTATAACGATATTGGATGGACAAGCCGCATTTACGTTATTAATCAAGGAGAAATTGTTTTTAAATTTCCCCGAACACAAGAAATCATTCGAGAATATATGAAAGAAATACAAATATATTATTTGTTGAATGATATAAATATTGGAGTGGATATACCTCAAGTTAGATGGCAAGATTCTGAATTGAGATATTTTGGATATGCAGGTATTCCTGGAGTAACTCTTGATATATGTTTACAAGAACTTACAACTGAAACAAAAGTGAAAATAGGGAAAATCCTTGGTTTCTTTTTGAGAAAATTACATACCCTGGATCTGAAAGATGCGAATACTTACAATCTTAAGGATGAGATAATTGAATTTCAAGAAATATTCAGAAAAGGTGAAAATGAAATTCAGATTGCTTTTACCAAAAAAAAATTCCTGAAGATCAAAAATTTCGTATTTCAAGAATTTCCAGAAAAAGTCCTTAAATTAGGATTATCAAAGGCACTATGCCACAGTGATTTGGGTTTTTGGAATATCATATACAGCCCAAGTGGCAACATTGGAATTATTGATTTTGGAGATGTAAGCTATTGTGATTTTTCAAGAGATTTTATTGGTTTGTCAGATCCTACTATTCTTGAATCAGCATTAATTACTTATGGAGAGGATTCAAAACTTAGAGAGAAGATTATTCTTAGAATGAAGTCAATACCAATTTTAGAACTACCTTTTTTCTTAGAAAAAAAAGATAGAGTTGGTATTAATAAATCTCTAAAAAGAATTGAAGACAGTTTTTAAAAGCAAAAAGGTAGTTTATGGATTATCATCTAACTCATGTATAATTAAAACACTAAAAATCTGCTACTGATCCATCAAGTGAAATAGGTGTATCCAATATTTTGTCTTGAAAAGGATATTTTGATATAGCATCTTCATTAAGTGTTATACCGAGACCAGGGGCATCTGGTACTAATAAATATCCTTTTTCTAATTTTAAAGAATTTAATAATAATTCACTTTTAGGAGGTTCAGATTCACCTGTATATTCTTGTAATGCAAAATTTGGTATACATGCATCCAATTGAACACAAGCAGCTGTGCTGATAGGGCTAAGAGGATTGTGAGGAATTACTTTTACATGGTAAGATTCGGCAATAGATGCAACTTTTTTCGAACCAGTAAGACCACCACATAAACATACATCTGGCCTAACATAAGCACAACTTCTATTTTCTAGAAGTTGTTGATATTCAAAAATTGTTGTGAATCTTTCACCAGTAGCAATTGGTATATTGCATAATTGTTTGATATCTGCCATAAGCGCCGGACTATCAGGTAACATTGGATCCTCATAAAAGTATGGATTTAAAGATTCTAATCTTCTACCCAAAGCAATTGATTCGGCCGGATTCATTTGCCTATGTATTTCCACGCAAATATCTATATCTGGACCTACTGCCTCTCTTACAGATGTTACTCGGTTTACTGCTTCATTTGCCCATTTAGAATAAGTTTTATGCAACCAATGTTTAGGGCCAAACGCACTAAATCTTACAGCTGTAAATCCTTTGCTCACTGCTTTTTTTGCATCTTCGGAAAGTATTTCTGGAGTATCTCCATTAATATGAATATAACATCTTACTTTATCTCTTACTTTCCCACCCATTAATTCATATACAGGGACTCCCAATCGTTTTCCCTTAATATCCCAAAGTGCTATATCTATAGCAGACAATGCTCCATTTATTATTGATCCCATAAAATGAGAATTACGATAAAGGAATTGATAATGATGTTCTATAAAATTCGGGTCTTTTCCTATTAAATAAGGTTCACACACTTTTAACATTGTTTCAGTTGGTTTTTGCCAACCATGAACACCTGCTTCTCCAATGCCTACTGTGCCATCTTCACAAAAGATTTTTAATATTAACCAACGGGACCATAAAATTGTCTCAATTTTTTCAATTTTAGTAGATTTCATTGAATAGCTCTCCAGTATATTTATAGTATAATAATTTTCTTTGAAAAATCAAAAATATAATTAAAATCTAATGCCTCTTTCATGCCAATTCTTATTAATTATAACTTGCCTTTCTTTTCTATGATGACATATAAAGATATAAGATGTATTAAAATGATACAGTTGTCTATTTATGTCTATTTCCTTCTATTTCTGAATGATTAGTACTCTTATAAAAAAGAAATAATAAAATAAATTTCATGCGACATATACATATATAAAAAATCTACCAAAATTTGAAAAATTTCTAGATTTAACTATAGATGAGCAAATAAATATACTTCCCAAAAGAGGAATCAAATGAATACTATATATACCTTCACTGGAAGAAAGGTCATTAAAATCCCCCGCTTTTTTTATATGTAACATTTGTAATATTGTTATATAGTGTTGTAGTACAAGGCGGAGCTAGGAGTTAATTGATTGTTGCAAATGCTGATAGGTGTCACTAATTAATTAGTGATGCTCACGTAATCGTAAATGCCAATCTACCTTCTAGCTCTTTTCTTCTTTCTTCCTTCTTCTGTTGTACTTGTGCCGTGCAACTTGCTCTTGTTCATAATCAATCTTTGGTTTTTTCTTTGAAGGTTTGGTATTTCCCTTAGCCATATATGTCTCACGAAAATAGTTTAATTATCATTTTAAATTAAGATTATATATAAAGATATATAATGCATCAAAATGATATACTTTATCTGGGAGAGTAGTTATATACATAGCATATTAGCTGCCCTGCTAGTTTCTCCTGCTTGTAAGCCAATCAAAGTAATCACATTCAAGCACAGATATAGATATGTTTCTTTCTATTACTTCATAGTTTACAATTATCTAAAGGTAGCTGGAAACTGTATTCATTATAAAGAAAGTAGGCAAAAGCAACCCACAAAGTAATTTAACCCGTTCCAAAATTTGTATTGGTGCTCCTAATTGTTTGACTCAATAGTTATAATAAATTATGAAAACAAAATCATTTCATATTATTTTACTTAGTATTGTATTATTCATTTATAGTTGTGGAAGTGAATCTAATATAAATACGAAATCAATATCATCTAACTCAAATATATCGAAATCTGACAGTGAAAGAAAATCTGACCAGTCACAAACTAATAATAAAAATATAAAATCTGACCAGTCACAAACTAATAATAAAAATATAAAATCTGACCAGTCAGTCGCATTAGTGGATTTTAACCCTGAAGATTATGATAGAAAATGTATTATAGATACTATTGGTCCTCAAAAAACTTTTGAAATTTATCAATCTAATCAAATACAAAAAAACCAAATATCTGAAATTCCTCAATGCCTGATGTCTGATAGCGATAAAAAATCTGACCAATCACAAACTGATAATAAAGATAAAAAATCCATGGCACAGCAAACTGATGATAATGATAAAAAATCTGTGGGAAGACAAACTCAAACATTTATAGTATTCAATCCATCTCAATATAATAGGGAATGTATTGTTGAGAATCTTGACTCTCAAAAAACCTTCGAAATTTATGAATCTAATAAAATAGAACAAAGTCAAATAACACAAATTTCAGGATGCTTACTTTCTGATAATCCTGAACTTGCTGAAGCAAAATGTCCAGGACATATGAAGGATGAGGGAGGTTTGCCGATGGGGCCACAATGTAATGTTATTCCTACCCCGCTTCCACAAGGTGTTAATGGTGCGAATCTTATAAACGTGACATTACCAAATCCTAGTTATCAGAAACCAATTGAAAAATGTCAAATATTTAAAGGTGATCAGTGTGCTGAATTGAAGTGGGAACCTGTTGCTGATGTTATGGCTGGAGAATTTACTGCGATTGAAATATCTTTGACTAATCCTGATGTTTTGTATGCTGGTACTGACTCAAATGATATGACAATGTATCGTAGTAAAGATGCCGGAAAAACATGGCAACTTGTACATGTCACAGGTCATAATGCCGGAGTAGCTATCAGCCCGATTGATTCAAATATTGTTTTATATACAAATTTGGAAGCGGCTGTTCAACTCACTACTAATGGTGGTGAAAATTGGAAAGGAGTAGTGGGGAATAATCCTGAGACTCAAAATTACAATAAACCATTTACTGCCATAGCTTTTTCTACGGATCAGCCTAACATTGTTTATACGGCTGCTTTACGGGGTTCTACTAGAGGAGGTATATGGCCTGCTGAACCTTCAGATATCTTTAAAAGTACGGATTCAGGTAAAACATGGGAGCAAGTTGGGATTTGTGAGACATGTTCATCTGTACAAACAATTGTTGTTATGGAAGGAGATTCTAATTATGTGTGGGTTACAGCAGATGGTGGACTACAGTTTACTAAAGATGGAGGAAGTACATGGAGCGGTAATGTGATTTCCTATCTTGATGAAAGGGCACAAGAATCACAAAATATCAAGGAACATAAACCTCCTAAAGTTATTGGTCTTGCTATTCAGCCAGGTAATTCTCATATTATGTTGGCTGCATCAAGTGAATATGGAATGTTTCGTAGTACAGATGGTGGAGTGACATGGATGCAAAGTAATTCTGGTCTTAGTACCTCTAAATTACATCGTGTCAATTTCGCAAAGAGTAATCCTCAGGTTGTTTATTTAACAACACATGACGGAGTTTTTAGAAGTGATGATGCTGGTAAAACTTGGACTGAACGAAGTCAGGGTTTGATTCTTAAGTTTGTATCACCTGTAGCTATTCATCCTGCTAATGAGAATATCGTTTATGTGGGTACTTCAAATGAGATCTACACTATTCATCCAAACCATAAAAATAGAGGTCTTTTGCCTGGAGGAGGATTATATAAAACCGTTGACGGAGGAAAGAATTGGGTTCGTAGTGATAGTGGTGTGTATGAAGCAAAGATTGCTCAAATTGGTACACATCCAATTATTCCTTATAATATCTGGGTTGGAGGAGAATCAGGACGTGGAAACTTTTTCTCACCTGATGGAGGTTCTTCTTGGTTATTTTCAGCTTCAATAACTGCTCATTATCCTATGGTTTATGCATTTAATTACGATTTTCCCTCAATACTTTATACAACGGGATGGCTTAGAACCGGAGAATTAACAGCAAGTACTGATGGTGGAGCTAGCTTTTATACACTAACACATAAATTAGACGAAGGATTAAGCACTGAAACCAGAAAACTGGGGCTTCGGCTTGATGGTTCCACTGATTTTCATATTCATGGACTTGCTGTAGCTCCATCTGATTCAAATATTATATACGTTGGATCTGTTCATGATACTGTTTATCCAAATTTAACATTCAATTTAGATGGAGCTCATATATGGAAATCTTCAGATGGCGGGGAAACATTCCCTGAAATGTCTAATGGCTTCCCTATAGAAACAAAAACATCAATTAATGCTATACTTGTTCATCCAAAAGACCCAAACATAGCATATGCAATGACCACGCTTCATGAAACTGAAACAGCAATTGGGATTTATAAAACTACAGATGGTGCTCAGAATTGGTTTCCCGTAAACAATGGACTAGATGTTTTTACTAATGATTTACAAATGGATCCCATAAATCCAGAAATACTTTATGCAGCTACTGAAAGTGGGATTTACAAAAGTATTGATGGAGCAAAGAATTGGAAAAAATCTTCTACAGGAATACCTAAAGGACCTGTTATTGATATGGCAATTGACCCTCTTAATCCTCTGGTACTTTATTCAATAACTGCTGATAATATTTACCGAACACAAGATGGTGCAGATCACTGGTATGCCACCAGTTTCGGTATTCCTTTATTAGAATCCAGCTCAAAACCCATGTCTGCTCAAGAAAGATTATTAGGCCACTTACGTCTTGATCGTACGAAAACAGGCCATTCTGAATATGGAGGTACTTTTGCACAAGATCGAACACTAGAAATTGATGCTACCGGACGCGTAATTATAGTAGCAGTTAAAACAAAAAGAAATGATAGAAATACAAATGCAGAACGTATACTTTATCATGCAGTTTTGACTCCATTAATTACTACGACATATCAATATAAAATAAACAATTCAAATATAGATATAACTTCACAATCAAATATTTATGACATGGTATTTGATACTAATAATAATGAACTAAAATTTATAGCAGATGGACCTACAAACACTAAATCAAAGACAACTTTAATTATTCCTTCCAATTTAATGACAGGAGAACATCAGGTATTCATAAATGGGGCAAAAATTCCAAGCTCTAGTGAAAATAATCAAGTTACATTTGAACATATTCATATTGGGAATAATCAAGTAATTATTAAAACTAATTAAAATATTAAGATTTCATTATCAATCATACAAATTTTAAAAAGATATCAAGGGAATTGGAAAAATGATTGCATCACTATCCCAAATTATACAACGCTATATACCAGATTTATTTCACTTTTATATGGAACCATTTACCCCACCTGTTCCATTAATTTTATGTTTAATAGTCGCGGCAATAGTTGTTATCGCATCATATATCTTACTTGTTTTTTTTAAAAAAAAATCTGAAATCTATACTGATTATCCTGAATTCAATTTACAACAATGGAAAATAACAAATCATTTTATTGAATCTAAAATAATATTTTCAATACAAATAATAAGTGTTTTTTTATTTATAATTATAATATTGGCCGGATATATCGGTGATTCTAATCCAATATATAATATTTCACCTACATTTGTATGGGTAATATGGTGGGTGGGTATCGCATATACTTCTGCCTTCCTGGGGAATATTTGGTCGTTATTAAATCCCTGGAAAATTATTTTCACCTGGATAGAACTTCTTTTCTTAAAATTTAGTAATAGAAAAACACCTGCTCCTTTATTTCAATACCCTCATAAAATTGGTGTTTGGCCATCATTCTTTCTTTTTCTTATTTTTGCATGGATTGAAAACGTTTACCATGACGCAGTTATACCTTTACGTATAAGTCAATTAATAGTTATTTATTCTATGATCACATGGGGAGGAATGATTTTATTTGGAAAAAATACTTGGCTTCGTTACGGAGAAACTTTCACAATAGTTTTTGGTTTCTTCGCCAAATTTGCACCCATTCAATCAAGAGTATCAAAAAAATCTACGAAAAATACTATTACTAAAAGTAAGCAAATTAATTTAAAAGAAATATACCTTTGTATTTTTGGATCTGAATTACTTAATATAAAAAAAATATCAATTTCTGAAACACTACTAGTAATACTATTATTAGCCACTGTTACATTTGATGGATTTACAGGTACTTTAATATGGATAAATTTTCAAAATTACATTACACAATTTATCCCTAATATAATGTTAATTAACACAATTGGGCTTCTTTTTTCAGTATTAATTTTTATTGGTGTTTATTTCTACATTTGTGTATTAATGATGTTAGCAAGTGGAAATAATTTAAAGACCACAGATATAGCAAAATCTTTTATTTATACATTAATACCTATAGCTTTAGCTTACCATATAGCTCATTTCTTACTCTTTCTACTTATTCAAGGTCAATTAATATTCGCTTTAATTTCTGATCCTTTCGGTTTCAATTGGAATCTTTTTGGAACTACAAATTATAAAATAAATTTTATGCTTGTCAGTTCTAATTTTTATTGGATTACATCTGTAATTTCTATACTTATTGGACATATAATCGCTGTTTTCTTATCTCATACTATAGCTCTTAGATTAATCAAATCTCATAAATATGCCATACGCAGTCAATATCCAATGCTTATATTGATGGTTGGATACACTATAGCTAGTTTATGGATTATCACTCAACCAATGTATAATTAAAATAGAACAAAATTCAATTATTTGCTTTACTGAATTATACAAAAAAAGGTTCATACATGGTTAAAGTAGTTCGTGGAATTAAGGAAGCTAAAGAAGCAATCTTAAATATCAGAAAAAGACAATTGGAATCATTGAATGAACAAACATTTTTCGCAACAGTGACTAAAATTATAAATAATGGAAAAGATTTTGGTGATCAAGCTTTAATAAATTATACAAAAGATTTTGATAATGTAACTTTGGAAAATATTCTTATTCCTCAAAAAGTATTAAAAGATAATTGGGATAATCTTGATCAAAAATTGAAAAATTCTTTAATGTTAGCATCTAAGAGAATAAGAGAATATCATAAAATTTCAAAACCTAAGGAATGGTACGATAAGAAAAATCAATATGGTGTCAAAAATATACCAGTTGAAAAAGCGGGCATATATATTCCTGGAGGGAATGCTCCATTGCTATCCACTGTGTTAATGACTGTTATTCCTGCTAAAGTTGCTGGCGTTTCAGAAATTTCTGTTTGCACACCGCCAAGTTTTCATGGCCTGCCACATCCTTTCATATTAGCTGCATGCTATCTGGCAAAAGTAGATAAAGTTTATACTATAGGTGGTGCCCAAAGTATAGCTGCTATGGCGTATGGTACACAAACGGTAGAAAAAGTAGATATTATTTGTGGCCCAGGAAATAAATGGGTAACTGAAGCTAAAAGACAGCTATTTGGGAAAGTGGGTATTGATGGATTGTATGGACCTACTGAGAGTTTTATTATAGGAGATGATACTGCTATACCTGAATTTTGTGCTGTGGATTTTGTTTCTCAAGCTGAACATGATATCTCTTCTGTTCCTTTGTTTTGTACTAATTCTGAGAAATTATTATATAAAGTTAAAAAATTAATACCTGATTATTTAAATATTAATAATAAAGATATTGCTGAAAGTGTTATTGAAAATAATGGATTATTAATACTAGTGGATGATATCAAAGATAGCATATTATTAGTTAATACTTTTGCACCAGAACATGTGAGTGTAATGACAAAAATCAATAATGAAATTTTAGATGAATTGAAAAATGTAGGAGTAATCTTTTTAGGGGCATATTCTCATCATGTACTTGGAGATTATATTGCTGGTCCAAGTCATGCTATGCCAACAGGAGGGACTGCAAATTTCAGTTCCGGGTTAGGGGTTGATACATTTATTAAATTCGTTCCATATGTAAATATCGGCAAACATGAAGCTATTGAATTATCACATTCAGCTAGTATTATAGGTAAAGCAGAGTTAATGGAAGGACATGCAAATTCTGCTCTAGAAAGAATAAATAAACAGATAGATTAACAATGAAACTAACAAAATATTTATAGCAGAGTTACTTTAAACTTATTCACATACAATAGTGAATAAGTTTCTAATTAATCGTCCCTTTTGTGGATGGTATTGAAGTTCTTCTTGGATCTATTTCCAAAGCTTTTTTCAATGATATACCTAATGATTTAAATATAGCTTCTGAAATATGGTGGTTATTTACACCTTCAATAATTGTTGTAAAAATATTGCATTTTGATTCTCTACTGAAAGTTTCAAGGAAATGAGAAATTAATGATCCACTAAGTTGTCCTAAGTCTGAGTCACCAATATAACCGGATAATTTAAAATATCCCCTTCCTCCAAAATCAATTACGTTTCTAACTAAAGTCTCATCAAGGGGAACATATGAATGACTAGTTCTTACAATTCCTTTCCCATCTCCAATACATTTAGAGAATGACTGCCCAATAATTATTGCTACATCTTCTACTATATGATGCCAACCAATACCTTTATCACCCTTAATTACGGCCACATTCAAATCTATTAAACCATGTTTAGATAATTGAGCTAGCAAATGATCAAACATTTCATTTCCAGTATTGATTTCCGAATCACCTTTTCCATCTAAGTTCAAATATACTTCAATAATTGTTTCTTTTGTGGCTCTGTTGTGTTTTGTATCTCTTTTTAACATTTTTATTTATATTAATTATTAAAATTTTTGTATTGAAGAATTGAAATATGAATTATCATTGCCTTACTTTATTCATACTCTAAAACATTTTCCTGAAAACATCAATTATCAAATTTTCATCTTTAAAATAAAAAAAAGAGTGTTGCAGAATTACCGATTGTTATTCTTTAAGCAAATTATTCAGATCAAGGGCTTTGTCAAACACTAATTTATTTTGAATAACAGTTATACCTTCAGCAAGGATTTCATTTAGCACTTCAATTGCATCATTTAAATCATCATTTGAAACCACGATTGTCACAGCATACCAGTTAAGTTCATCATTTGAATAAACTTTCGAAATTGTAGGGCCAATAATACCTTTTATAGTTTTATAGTTATTTAACCTACGGAATAGTTCGTTCTCATCTGGAGCTGCAATGTTAAAAATAATTGTGTTATAAATTTGTGAATTTATATAGCCAAGTATAAATTGAAGTAATTTTTTGGCAGAATTAAATTTATCCTTATAATTAGAAAGTGTAACAGGATTAGAGATTAAAGTTGCCTCAGAAAACAATATATAACCATCATCTAATATTTTAAGGTTATTTTCTCTAATAGTAGTTCCGGTAGAACTTATATCAACAATGATATCTGCAATACCTGTTTGAGGTGCACTTTCTACTGCACCCTTAGTTGAGATAATTTCATATAATTTCATATAATTTGCAGATAAATAATTTTGAGTTTGTATTGGGTACTTAGTAGCAATTCTTAATTTATTTGTATTAGAATATGCAACCAAATCTGACATATTATTAATATCATTCCAAGATTGTGGAACTGCAATTACTAAATCACAATTTCCATATCCCAGTTTTTCAATTAATATTTTTGTTTTATTGCTTTGAATATTTTCCTGATATCTGTCTAGTCCTAAAACCCCTATATCTGCAACTTTATTACCAATTGAATTTGGTATATCTGATTGCCTTTGAAATATTATTTTTATATTTTTATCAAAATTAGTTGTTCCAGAATAAGCACGTAAACTTGATCTTTTTATTGGTATCCCGGCATTATTAAAAAAATCAATCGTTGATTGATATAAAGGACCACTTGATGGTAAGGCTATATTTAACATAGTAATGATTAAGTATAATTATAATTATATAAAATAATGTTTAATTATATCTGATTAGTCAATATTTCAAGATAATAAAAAGAGAGCAAGATAATAAAAAAAGAGTATGAAATAAAATGTTTTAATTAATGTAAAGGAAAAATAATTTGAAAATTCACATAATTGACTATGATGCTGGTAATATTGAAAGCATTAGAAATGCCTTGAGAAAAATTGGATGTGAACCAGTAACAACTAACAATCCAAAAGATTTATTTAAAGCAAAAGCTATTATATTCCCCGGACAAGGATCTTTTCCTGCTGCTATGAAAAAATTGAATAAAAATGGTATAGATAAAGCTTTAATTGAACTAATTAATAATAAAATGCCATTTATTGGTATATGCCTTGGACTACAATTAATGTTTACAAAATCAGAAGAAGGGGAATGTAAGGGGTTGGATTTATTTAAAGGAACTGTTCCTAAAATACCAGATTCTGTAAAGGTTCCTCACATTGGTTGGAATAATGTAAGTTTTAATAACAATCATCCAATTTTTAATGGCATTCCTGATAATTCTTATTTTTATTTTATACATAGTTATTATGTGAATCCTGATAATCTTGATAATATTATTGCTCAAACAAACTATGGACTTGAATTTTGCTCAGCTTATGCATATGAAAATTATGTTGGTTTACAATTCCATCCAGAAAGAAGTGGGGATTATGGATTGAAAATTTATCAAAATTTTATTAATAAATTAATTTAATATAAATTTCAATGTTAGTTATACCAGCAATAGATATATATAAAAATAAATGTGTCAGACTATATAAAGGGGATTATGATCAATCCACAATATATTCTGATGACCCGGTAGAAGTTATTAAAAATTGGGAATTAAAAGGAGCTAGTTTAATTCACATCGTGGATCTTGAAGGCGCCAAATTAGGCACAACTATTTCTAGCAACCTTATCAAAAATATGATTGATAATACTAATACAAAAATTCAAATAGGTGGAGGAATAAGAAATTTAGATACAATAAACTATTATATTTCTTTAGGTGTTGAAAGGGTTATCTTAGGAAGTGCTGCTATAAAGAATGAAAACAATATTATTAAAACTTCCATTAAAAAATACGGACCAGAT
>ENA-ORDI01001322-ORDI01001322.1-marine-metagenome-genome-assembly--contig:-NODE-1322-length-13767-cov-2.939883_pt1 | contig 13767 bp, 13 predicted proteins | sample MGYA00248628_ERZ508525 | MGnify/ENA primary metagenome ERZ508525 (study PRJEB26195, sample SAMN05422138) | marine metagenome | isolation source: East of Porto Seguro, South Atlantic Ocean | place...
GCCGAAATCGCGATTCCCGGACGGCGCTCCACCTCCTGCCCACCACCGATTACCCCCGCGGCCGAACAGCCAATCAACACCCGTGCGCCGAGCGCCTGGGCAAACACCTCGGGCGCGGTGAAATACGCAGGCGAGTGGTGAGATGAAACGAATACCACGGCGAGGTCGGGACTTTGTCCACCCAGACTCGCCAGAATTTGCTCAGATGCTTCGTTGACCGCCTCGGTAAATAAGGTCGAGTCAGAAACGGCAGAACTCCATTGCAACTTTTTGCTTCTCCTGTCCTGCGCGGAACAGCGACCGCAAGATCGAATCTCGGCAGGGAAAGTGCAACCGCCGTGCGCCCCGGGGACTTGCCAGCGGAGCGGGGCATAGCTGCCCTACAGAGTCGGCAAGACAGCAGCCACTGCCGCGATCGTCTCGTCTATATCTTTGTTTGTATGAGCTGAAGAAAGGTGCGTCCGCCCGTTTGAGGCAAGCCGGATTCCCTTTTTCATCATTTCCCTGGCGAACCGCCCGTACTTCTCGTCATCGCAATTCCGTGCGTGATCTCGCCAGTTCGTGATTTCTTGTTTCGTTGTGAACGATATCGCGAACATGGAGCCAAGACCTTGAACATGTAAGTCGGACTCTTGCGATTTTGCAACACTCCGCAATCCGTCCATCAGTCGGTGTCCTTTTTCGTTTAAATCGCGATAGAACTCGGCACCCCCGTCTTGGATGTATTTAAGCGATGCGTATGCGGCCGCGATCGACATGACGTTCGAGTTGAAACTCCCACCGTGATAGACCGTCCCGTTGCCGATGTAATCCATCACGTCTCTGCGGCCTGCAATCATGGCGATCGGGAAGCCCCCGGCCATCGCCTTTGCGTAGGTTGCAAGGTCGGGGATAATTCCCAGCATTTCCTGGGCCCCGCCTGCAGCAACACGAAAACCGGTAATTACTTCATCGAAGGCCAGAAGAGCACCGTTTTCGCGGCACAACCGCTGCATGCCTTCCATATAGCCGGGTGCCGGAAAAATGCAGTTCGTGTTTGCCAGAATCGGCTCGGTGATAATCCCGGCGATCTCACCCCGGTGATTAGAAAACGCTTTTTCCAGTTTTTCCAGATCGTTCCACTGGCAAATGACAAGACCCTCGGCGGTAGCCTGTTCCATGCCCGCCGACTCCCCAACCGCCAACGGAGCGTCTTCCGGCCCTGCCTCATTTAGCGGTGGGTGAACGCTCCAGTTCACGGAGTCCATCCAGCCGTGGTAATGGCCCTCAAACTTGATGATCTTTGGCCGACCTGTAAATCCCCGCATTGTGCGGAACAGCAACTGGTCGATCTCGGTTCCAGACGATGCGAACCGTACGGTGGCGTCTTCCATCGGGATCATGTTCAGGGCCATCTCGGCTACTTCGAGTTCGCGCTCGAACTGTGCTGCGAATATGTAACCCTTCTCCATGTCTTCTCTTACCTGGCGATTAATGAACTCAGGCGAGTGTCCGAAAAGGTTCGGACCCATGCCCTGGATGTAGTCGATATATTCGTTTCCGTCGACGTCCCACATTCTGGAACCGCGGGCATGAGTGAAGAACAGTGGAACATCGGCCGGTTCGTTGACCCTGATCTGGCTGGAAATACCCCCGGCGACCAGCAATCTTGCCCGGTCAAATAGACGCACCGATCGTTCGTGGTTCATGAGTGGTTTACCTGTTGCAGATGCCGGGGCCGAAAGTGACAGCCACAAGTGTAAAGCGCGATCGGTCGAACTTCTGCCTGCCTGGCGGGTGAACTGACACCTGGTCGCGGCGAAATCTAGCGCGTAAGCGCTGTGTCAGAGACCGGAGAGACGATCTGCGGCCACAACGATTCACTGTCGGCAATCGGCACATCGGGCACACTCACGATCAAGAAGGGTGCGGCGACGTTTAGTGCGCACTGACCTTTTTCTTCGACTGAGATGACGAGAACGAAAGCCCCGGGCAACTAACCGCCCGGGGCTTTCAACTTAAGCTCCGACCGGAGTCGCACCTCGTTACTTGCCCGATCCAGAAGGTTTTTTCACGAACCGGTGAATTGCGTCGTCAAGTTCTTCGATCGAATGTACGTCGGCGTGAGGTACCTCTCTCCATGATCTCGGCTGCTGCCGCGAGTGACGGCCCGAAACAAAACGAATCGCAGTCATCCCGAGTATCTTAGACGGGACGATGTCGTTATCGATCCTGTCGCCTACCATGATCGCTTCTTCCGACTCCACACCCAGGCCTTCGCAGGAACGTAAAAGCAGTCGGGGATCGGGCTTGGCCAGCCCGATAGAACCCGAGACTTCCTGATACTGGAAATATTTGAGAATTCCGGCGCTATCCAGGGTTTCAAGTGACTGCTGTGGCTGGTTTGCAGCCAACCCCAGTAACAAACCTTCTCCAGAAAGTTTTTCCAACAACTCTGCAATACCCGGTCGAAGTTCGATCCGGCCACGGGCATCGTTTCGCGCCGGGACGGTTGCGTAAAGCTCATCGAAAACCGAATCTCCAAGAATGCGGTCGTTCCCCGAAATCTTCCAGATGATCGCATCGTAGGTCCTTGGAGCGAATACCTCGACTGCCCATGCTGCGACCGAGTCGTACTCGTCATCGGAAATCGATGCACCACGGGCACGAAACGAAGCCTTGAGTTGCTCGTCGATCTCGCGGTCCATGATCGTTTCGGTATCGAGCGGGCCGCCCACATCGAACAATACCGCTCTGATGCTTTTACGTGTTCCCATCAACTAGACCAGGTACTTACTGGCTACTTTGGCCACGTAGCTGTAGCTGGGGTTCACGAACTGAGTTACCCGGGCTTCAAGGCACTGCGAAAGGAACATATACGCTTCGCCCTGGCTCATCCCGTAATCGTTCTCGGCTGCTTCTTTGGCAGCTTCTGCCTCTGCGCGGCGTAGTCGGGCGATGATCCGCTCATCCCGAGAGAGCAATACCTGTCGCCATGCTGCCTCGACCGATGCGTTGTCGGTCGGCAACGAGCTCAGACTGGCTAGCAGTGAGCTTTTGTTAGATCGCTGGGCCATGGTTCTCCTCATTTGCGTTTGTTGCCCCCGGCCGTTCGGCGCCCGTTCGTGAACTGTACTCGCGCGATTCATTGTTCACACCTTGTTCACACCTGACGCTACGTATCGTAGCCTTGGTGTTGCGCCTTCCCCCACGTCGCTAACTGCGTTATGCACTGCGTGTGCACACACAAAAATTACCGGTCCTGGCCAAAATGCACCACCGAACCCAAATTAAGAACTGACAGGGACCGACCATGCAGCGCGAGTTCGAAAATCTTGCTGGTCCCGTTGCCGGTTCAGATCACACGGTCGGTTCAGTGATTCACCATTTCGAGGCAGTTACCTCAACCATGGATGTTGCATGGGAGCAAGCCAACAAGGGCGCAGTTGACGGTACGGTTATCGTGGCCGACCACCAGTCTCAGGGGCGAGGTCGGTTCGATCGCTCGTGGGTGTCCGAACCTGGGAAGGACATTCTGTGCTCGGTCGTACTACGCCCGAGAGTGTCGCTGACAGGCGAACTCCTCATGCTTGCCGCGCTCGCAGTGGTCGATGTCGCAAAGTCGTTCGGCATCGATGCCGGGATCAAGTGGCCCAACGACGTTCAGGTGGCGGGGAAAAAACTGGCCGGGGTCATCGCAGAATCAGTATCCGGCCCGGTCGCCCACGAACCGGAACAATCCAATGACCCCGGTCCAGACTACGAACCCCAGGACCAAAATGCCACCGAGCACGTCGTAGCAGTCATCGGTATCGGGTTGAACGTGAATTTCAACCTCACGGGCTACGAAGGAACCATGCCGGACCCGACGAGCATTAGCGCTGAACTCGGAGGGCAAGTCGATCGTGTAGTGGTGCTCAAAAGGTTGCTGAGGTCACTCGATGGGCACTATTCCGAACTGTCGGCGGGCGGCACCATTGTGCCCGCATGGCGCGCAAAGCTCACAACGCTGGGAAAGATGGTTACGATAACGAGCGGCAGCCCGGGCGGTTCGACAAAAATGCACGGACTCGCGCACGATGTCGATTCGATTGGGCGACTGATAGTGCGAGATGCAGATGGGCGAAACTGGCCCGTTTCAGCGGGCGAGGTCACACTGCAGGATACGTCGTGACGAAGATTTAGCGCCCTCAAATGCCCCAGAAGACCCCGAGAATCCACATTCCCCGGAAGACTGGGAAAGCCCGTATTCGCGTTCGGCTTCAGCCGCGGGCATCAAAAGACGAGATCCTCGGTTGGAAGGAAGACGGCGCGCTGTGGGTGAGAGTCAAGGCGCCACCGGTTAACGGAGCTGCAAACGCCGCGCTAGTGCAACTGCTGGCAAAACATCTGGGAGTCGCAAAAAGCAAAGTTGCCCTGGTTTCGGGAACGACTGCGCGCAACAAGATCGTTGAAGTGCAGGGCGTACCGGAACCCGTGCTCAGAAAAGTATTGGACGGGCACCAAGCGCACGCGAAATGATCAACAAAGTGAATACCAGTATCGTCGGGCTGAGGTCGATCATGCCGATACGTGGAATCAACTTCGAAATCGGGGTCATCACTGGATCCGTGATCTGATAGAGCAACTGAACGATCGCATACTGCCGGGCGTTCGGGAACCAGGTGGTCAGTGCCCTCGCAATCACCAGATACGCGAAAATCTGCAGGATAAATCCGATGAACTCCAGTGGCGAGCCGTTCATTTGCCACCAGCCAGTTCTTCGCCCCGCTCAAACGCCGCACGCACGGCCTCCGCGACGTTCGCCCTGAAGCCGCCCATTTCAAGCGCCGCCAGGCCAGCCGCGGTAGTTCCACCGGGCGATGTGACCATGTTGCGCAATTCGGCCGGGTGCTTGCCCGATTCCCGTTGCAGGGCCGCGCTGCCGAGCACCGTTTGCGACGCCAGGTGGCGGGCAACATGAACGGGCAGCCCCAACTCGACACCAGCATCGGTGAGGGCTTCGATAAACACAAACACATAGCCGGGGCCGCTGCCGCTCAGGGCAGTCGCGATATCGATATTTTTTTCATCGCTGAACTTTAGCTCGTCGCCGATCGCACTCAACATGCTTGCCACGAAGTCGAGTGTGGCCTGCTCGACATCATCAGAAGCCGTCCACGCCGATATACCTTTGCGGATCTGGGCAGGTGTGTTGGGCATCACCCGAATAAGTTTGGTGTGATTGAGTTTGAGGCCGATCGAGTGAATCTTCACACCGGCCATAATCGACAGAACGGTCTGATCGGCGTTCAGCGCACCGTCCAACTCCTCGGCAACCGCTTCCAATTGCTGAGGTTTCACCGATAACACAACGATATCGGCACCGGCAATCGCCTCACGATTGCTCGCTGTGACCTCGACACCAAGATCGCTCTTCAATGATTCGCGACGCGCCTCGAACGGCTCGCCAACAATGATGCTGGCATCAAGCCCTGCGTCTTTAACCCCGGAGATGATGGCCTGAGCCATCACACCTCCGCCAATAAATGCAATTCGCATATTCGTAAACTGTGTCCGGTCTCGTCCAGCCGGGCCCATCCGGGTCCGCATGAAAAATAGCCAGCGTGAATCAACAAGCTGCGTGTTCCGATTATACGGACGACCTGCGACAGAATTCCCGTTATACCGGTGCTTCGTTGAGGTGTATACGGGGTGTTTTACGCTTATGTGGCGACCAGCCCGCTAAACCTGAAGACCTTTGCGTGAAGCCAGCGAAGCCCCGAGTTTCAGCGCTTCGATCATGCTCGTTTCTCCCGCGATCCCCTTGCCAGCGATGTCGAAGGCGGTTCCGTGATCGACCGACGTCCGAAGGAACGGTAGACCGAGGTTTACCGTCACCGACTCTTCGACGCCGTAAACCTTAATCGGGATGTGTCCCTGGTCGTGGTACATGACCAGCACAACGTCGTACTTGCCAGCGGCAACCTGGTTGAAGACCGAATCGGCAGGGTGTGGCCCGGTAGCATTAATCCCCTCATCTTTCGCCTGGGCTACGGCAGGTGCAATTTCATCGGCTTCTTCGCTGCCGATCAGGCCGTTGTCAGAAGCATGTGGGTTCAGGGCTGCCACGGCGATACGGGGCCTGTCGAACCCCCATTCATTAAAGTGATTCTGCGTAAGTCTCAGCGCCGTCATGATGTTTTCGGTCGTCACGTACTCAACCGCCTGGGCAAGCGGCTTGTGGGTCGATAGGTGCATGCACCGCATTGGCCCGCTCACCAGCATGGTCGCCACGTAGTCGGACCCGCTCAGCCGCTTGAAGACCTCCATGTGCCCGGTGTCCTTGCTGCCACCCATGTACCAGGACTCCTTGTTAACCGGGGCGGTTACCATTCCAGCGACCTGACCTTCAATGCACATGGTTGCGGCGCTCTCGACCCACAGGTGAGATGCCGAGCCCGAGCCCGCATCGTGATTGCCGGTCGGGAATTCCGTACCTTCCCAGTCGCCGGGTGATACGACTTCAAACGTGCCTGGCAATCCGTTTGCATCGGCCGGTGAATCCACAGCAACCACCGTGTCGGACGAATTGATCGCATCCACGCCTTTCTGCACGTCGAGAACCGTACCGACCAGCACGGGCCGCATCAGGTCGTACAGATCGCGGTGCTGGAAAGCCTTTACGACCACTTCGGGACCGATCCCCGAAGGATCGCCAATAGTTACTGCGAGCAGGGGCTTGTCTGTCATTTGAACGTTTTTCTCGGGGGCAGGGGGTTAATAGTGGAGCCTGGATGAAACGTCACGCGTACTTCACCAACCACCGCATCAGGGTATCGCTTCGCCAGCCAGCGCTCCGGTGGGATTGCCTTCCATCACCACCAGCTTACCGTTGACCGCAACATGGATGATGCCGGCGGGCGGGACACGGGGGTCTTCGAAAGTGGTAACGCTATCGGGGGCAGGTCAGCTTTGGTAGCGCTAGTCTGCCCCTACGCTGAGTGCTGACAGATCCCTTGCAACGCCTTTTACGTTCCCTTGCAATGCCTTCTACTACGGTATAAAGTCCCGGCATCGTGCGTTGGCCTAATCGGGCACACGCAGATCCTATTGGTATTTTGGTATTAGTACATCGCGATAAACATCAGAGAACGGGAGAGATCGTCAATGCGAGGAATTCGATATGCACGGCCAGTAATTTGGTTGGTTGCGGCAGCTATGCTTGCCGTTGTGGCCTGTGCAGGAGAAACGAAGACCGTTTTTCAGACTGTTATTGTCACTGAGCAGATCAAGGGAGACACGATCACAGTCGTAGCCACCCCGACGTCGTCTCCAGAAGACATAGCCGTGGCTTCGCAGAACGCCAAGAAGGGCGGACACCTGAGGATTTCTTCGGTTGGCAGCGTGCAATCGTTTGACCCGCTGTGGACCACTGCGTCTTCGACCGGAAACGTTTCGTCCCTGATCCTTGAAGCTCTGTTTGCCTACAAAGCGGACAACTCCCTGGGGAAGATGCTCGTTGAAAGCTGGGATGTGAGTTCTGACGGCCTGAAGTGGACTTTCAAAATCCGCGAAGGCGTTGAGTTCCACAATGGAACCGCGTTGACCACAGACCAGGTTATCGGGACGCTGCGTCGCCAGAGCGAGCGCGCTCCGGTGTTCAAGCTGGTGTGGGACAAATTTGGTCCTGAGTCGTTCGATGACTTCATCACGAAGGACAATGACCTTGAGTTCACCATGAACCTGACCGAGCAGACCGGCCTCGTGATTGACGCGCTGGGTCCGCAGAACTTCACTCCGCAGATCGTGCTTGCGTCCTGGTACCTGCTACCTGCCACGGAATCGGCTCCGGGAACACCGATCGGTACGGGTCCGTATCGTTTCGAGTCATGGACTCCGGGCGACCGCTGGTCGGCTATCCCGTATGAAAACTATTCGCCAAGTTCTGAGCCGTCAGACGGCCAGTCGGGTGCGCACACAGCGTTCTTCGACCGGGTTTCGTACATTGAAATTCCCGACCAGGCGACTCGTGTTGCTGCCCTGCAGACAGGCGCGGTCGATCTTGTGCAGGAGTTCTCACAGGACCTGTTGCCTCGGTTGAAGGATGACCCGAACGTGCAGCTGATTGCCAGCCCGCCGTACAGGCTCCTTGGTCACTTCAACTACCAGATTCCTCCGTTTAACGACCCAGTACACGGTCGAGACCTGCGACGAGCCCTTGTGATGGCCTATGACAACGAGAAAGCGTTGTTGGCAGCCGCGGGGACACAGGACCGGATTAACCTGTGCGCGTCGCTGACGCAGTGTGGGACGAGTTGGGAAAACAACGCCGGCAGCGAGAACATGTACAACGCAAGGCGCGTTGAAGATGCCAAAAAGATCGTGAAAGACGCCGGTTACGAGGGCTACACGATCCGACTAATGGATCCGGCTGACCGTCAGCCTGCCCACGGTGCCGCACAGGTAACTCGTGAGGTGCTGGAAGACATCGGGTTCAAAGTGGACTTCAGGGTGATGGACTGGGCCACGATGGTCCAGGACAGGGCGACCAAGGACCGCTGGGAGTTCTTCCACACATGGAGTGGTCAGAGCGTGAGACTGGGTCCGATCGGACACTTGAGGTTCGGTGAACTGCAGTACGATGCGTGGTTCAACCACTACACCGATACTGACGGGACCCAGAGGGAACTGTTCGACGTGTTCGCCCGCGAGTCTGACCCTGCGAAGATAGATGAGGCAATGACGGCGTTCCAGCAGTACTTCTACGACGACGCTATCTTCCTCCAGGTTGGTGAGTTCTTCAGCAACTGGGCAGCCAGCAACCAGGTCGAAGGTCTGCACGGCGGTGCCGGCGGACAGACCCCTTACGACAAGTGGTTCAAGTAGATACGTTGTCGGTTAGCCGACAGTAAATTCGCACTACTACGGGGGAGCGGTGCCATTCATTTGGCCCGCTCCCCCGGGGTTGCGTAACTTCATTTTCAGCGCGACGGCAGCGCGGTAATCGTGGCGACGATTACCGCGCGACAGACGTCGTGCATGTGTGGAACGGACCAGCCTACTTTGTGGCGTTACATTGCCCAGCGCGTTTTAGTGTCGATCCCCGTGATAATCATGGTCGGGATCATAACGTTCACGCTTGTTTATATCGGGCCTGGCGATCCGGCGGCGATCATTGCCGGTGACGAGGCGACTCCTGAAATCCTGGAGAGGATTCGCCACGACCTTGGCTTTGACCGGCCGTTCCCGGTTCAAATGGGCGAATGGTTCTTGAATTTGCTGCGCGGGGACCTCGGGACATCGTACTTTTCCGGTCGTGAGATAACCGAGCTCATCACGCCGCGGCTCCAGCCGACCCTCTCTCTCGGGTTCCAGGTAGTGGTGTTATCGACGATTATCGGCATTAGCGCGGGGATGCTGGCGGCCTGGAAAGCCGGGACGCGGCTGGACAAGAACCTGATGATCTTTGCCGTTCTGGGATTTGCCACCCCGGGGTTCTGGCTCGCATTTCTGACCATCTGGGTATTTGCGGTGAATCTCGGGTGGTTCCCTGTAATTGGTTATAAACCGCTTTCGGCCGGGTTGATACCCCACCTCCACAGCATGTTTTTGCCGGTGATGGTCAACAGCATTCTCGCGTCTGCATTTATCTCTCGAATTACTCGTTCGGCAATGCTCGAGGTGCTCCGTGAGGATTACATCAGGACGGCGAGGGCAAAGGGGGCATCGGAGTTTTCAGTGTTCCTGCGGCATGCCTTCCGGCCGTCTGCGATTCCAGTTGCGACCGTTATCGGAGCTTCGATAGCGGGGCTGGCTACCGGCTTCGTGCTGACCGAGACGATTTTCGCCATCCCCGGTCTGGGCCGGATGCTGGTCGACGCGATAGTCAGGCGCGATTATCCAATAATCCAGGCCCTGCTGATGGTGGTCGCGACGGTGCTGATCGGGGTAAACCTGATTGTCGACATTCTTTACGCATATATCGACCCGAGGATCAGGTACTAACGATGGCTGCAATCACTGATCCCGCGACAGAGTGGGAGCTCGCTCCGCCCATGTCTGCCAGGTTGCGCGGGTCGTTGGGGGCGACTTACCGGGCGGCGAGGCGGGACAAGGTGCTCGCCGCCTCGATTACTGTTCTGCTGATCGGTCTATTCCTGGCATTTTTTGCACCAACGCTGGCGAGGACCGATTACGAACGGACCGACCCGGTGAACAGGCTTCTTGGGCCTTCCACCGATCACTGGTTCGGCACGGACAACTGGGGGCGGGACGTATTTGACCGGACGATTGTGGGCACCCGGCTATCGTTTCTGGTCGGGGTTTCTGTGACGGTGGTATCGACGGTTATCGGCGTGAGCGTTGCGCTGGTCATCAGTTATTTCCGGTTGTTGGACTCGATCATAATGCGTGTTGTTGACGGGTTCCTGGCGTTCCCGACGATTCTCCTTGCGCTTGCGCTCATTTCGTTAATTGGGCCCAGCGTGGGCAATATAATCATTGCTCTTTCGGTGACTGCGACCGCGGGGAAGATACGCCTTGTGCGGGGGGCGGTCCTCAGCCTGCGGGAGTCGACCTATGTCGAGGCGGCCAGGGCGGTTGGGGTGCCCGTGCCCCGCATATTGATGCTTCACGTCTTGCCCAACATCGTGAGCATCATCATTGTCCAGGCTACGTTCACGCTGGCGGGGGCAATTCTCGCCGAGGCAAGTTTGAGTTTCCTGGGTGCAGGCGTGCCCGAGTATGTGCCCAGCTGGGGCAACATTATCGCCACCGGTCAGGGGTACATGCAGGTCGGGTTCCATATATCGTTCTTCCCCGGCCTGTTCCTGACAATTACGGTGCTGGCGGTCGTGTTGATTGGCGATTCAATTCGCGACCACCTTGATCCGAAGTTGAGGGGGCGGCTCAAGACGACGGCACATTCGTGAGAAGCCGGTCCGTATGAGTGATATCCGATGGCAGAAGTTCTTTTAAAAGTAAAAAACCTGAGCACGCTGTTCCGCACCGAGGGTGGTGTGGTAAAGGCGGTCGACAACATTTCGTTCGAGGTCCGGGCGGGCGAGACTTTCGCGCTTGTCGGTGAGAGCGGGTGCGGCAAGAGCGTCACCGCCCTCTCGATCATGAGATTGATCCCAACCCCGCCGGGAGAAATCACGTCGGGAACCGTTGAGTTTGACGGCATCGACCTGCTCAAGCTCAGGAACAGAGAAATGCGGGCCATCCGGGGCTCCAAGATCGGGATGATTTTTCAGGAGCCGATGAGTTCGCCCAACCCGGTGCTGACCATCCAATCGCAGCTGGCCGAGCCGCTCAAGATTCACATGAAGCTCTCCAGCGGCGCGGCAAACGACCGCGCTGAGGAGCTGGTCAACATGGTGGGCATTCCCGATGCGAGGGCCCGCCTGCAACAGTATCCACACGAACTCAGCGGCGGCCAGCGGCAACGGATCATGATTGCGATGGCCATGTCGTGCGCACCGCGGCTGTTGATCGCGGATGAGGCGACGACGGCGCTGGACGTAACTATCCAGGCGCAAATACTGGACCTGATGCAGGATGTCACCGAGCAATCTGGGACCTCGCTGTTGATAATTACGCACAACCTGGGGATAGTTGCCAGGTACGCCGACAGGGTGGCGGTGATGTACGCGGGGAAACTGCGTGAGGTGAGTGACGCGTCTGACATGTACGCCGAGCCTCAGCACCCCTATACGGTTGGGCTGCTTCGGTCGGTGCCAAGGCTCGATTCTGACAAAGGGGCGCCGTTGACTCCGATTGCCGGTGAGATACCCGACCTGACGGACTTGCCGGACGGTTGTGCGTTCAACCCGCGATGCCTGTGGGCGGTCGAACGCTGCTTTACAGATGACCCGGAGCTCGAGGAAATTTCAACAGGAAAACGGGTGGCCTGTTTCGAGCATGCATCGGTTTCGTTGCATGATTGATAGGTCGCAAAAGTCCCAGAGGTTCAACCAGTGAGCGTACCTCCTGCTGCGAGCGGCCAGACGTCTCCTGGGGCACCAGAGGACCGCGCTACACCAGTTAGTTCCGGGGGGGCAACCCCGATCTTGGAGACGCGCGATCTGAAGGTTTACTTCCCTGTGAAGCGCGGCCTGATCATCCAGCGGACCGTGGGCGTGGTGAAGGCCGTTGATGGCGTCGATATCCAGATCATGCCCGGTGAGACGCTCGGGCTCGTCGGTGAGTCGGGCTCTGGAAAGACGACTCTCGGGCGGGCGATCTTGAGGTTGAGCGACGCTTCGGGAGGGAGCATCCGGTACGAGGGGGAGGATGTTCTCGCCCTGCGTGGCCGCGAAATGCGGCGCCTTAAACAGAAGATTGCGATGGTGTTCCAGGATCCGTACGGATCGTTGAATCCCCGCATGACGGTGGGCAACATCGTCGCTGAGCCGATGCTGGTCCATAAGATATTCGATGATAGGTCGAAGATCAGGGACCGGGTGATGGAACTGTTCGATACGGTGGGACTAAACCGTTCGATGGCGACCCGTTACCCGCACGAGTTCTCTGGGGGCCAGAGGCAGCGGATTGGCATTGCCCGTGCGCTGGCGTCGGGTCCAAGTTTGCTGATTTGCGATGAGCCTGTATCTGCGCTGGACGTTTCGATCCAGGCGCAGATCATCAGCCTTTTCGATCGCCTTAAGGTGGAGCAAAAGCTGACCTACCTGTTCATCGCTCACGATCTATCAGTTGTACGGCATGTGAGCGATACCGTTGCCGTGATGTACCTGGGCAAGGTCGTCGAGCAGGGTGATGCCGATGCTATTTACCGCGACCCACAGCACCCTTATACCCAGGCGTTGCTGTCGGCTGTGCCAATTCCCGACCCCGAGGTTGAAGGCAAGCGGGCGAGGGTGGTCCTGAAGGGCGATATGCCGAGTCCTCTGAACCCGCCGAAGGGGTGTGTGTTCAACACCCGATGTCCGATTGCCGAGGACCAGTGTTTCGTGGATATTCCTCTGCCACGCACGTTCCACGATGGACGGCAGATTGCCTGTCATGTGGTGTCCCGGGGAATCGACTCAGGCAGTATTGCCGCGCCCGACGCGCGCATAAATGGACGGCCTCTCGAATCTCGCGAAGGACGGGTTGCAGCAGGGGACGGGCCGCCGAGAGAATCTCCGTTTGGTCTGTTGGGGACCGAGCCTTCTTCGCAACGGGACAAGCCAATCATTTCCAGAGGTCGGCTTGCGATGCTCGTCGGGGTCGTTTTACTGGGTGTTTGGATAGCGATGTACCTCGGTAATTTCGGTCTCGGCGCAGAGAAGGAACATAGCATCGTGCCTTCCGCCGTGATCGAAAGCAGGATCGATGAGTTCATAGACGGTTTTGATTGCATTCGAGAGGACGCTGTGGTTCAGCTCGATCTCTCAAACGCGTCATATGCTCGCGTCTTGTATTTGAAAGACAATCCTTCGAAACCCGGATCGTACCTTCCGCCGCGAGTCGAGTACCGCTACCACTATGCCGAAGGAACGATCGAAGCGATTCCGGAAGTGACCGACTTCTGTTACTAGGTCGCATGGGCGGAAATGTCCGGGGGGCCGAGAAGCCTCTTCGACCCTGATTACCCGGCGACCCCGACGAACACGATCGCGCGGCTGGTTAATGACCGGCGAAAGTGTGTCGCGCTCGACATTTTCCGAGGGGTCGGTGTCCGATCCGCGGCGAGACATAGATCCCCAAACAGCGACTGGACCAAGTAGACATATCGTGGCAATAACCGGGTTCGAGGCGATATCATCGAAGAGGTGATGCAGAGTGGATAGCGACCGTTGTCGT
>ENA-ORDI01001324-ORDI01001324.1-marine-metagenome-genome-assembly--contig:-NODE-1324-length-13760-cov-3.343200_pt1 | contig 13760 bp, 16 predicted proteins | sample MGYA00248628_ERZ508525 | MGnify/ENA primary metagenome ERZ508525 (study PRJEB26195, sample SAMN05422138) | marine metagenome | isolation source: East of Porto Seguro, South Atlantic Ocean | place...
CCGTCTGCGACTTACTCATCTCTATTAAAGAGAAGTTTTTTGATAGTACCATTAAAGAAGAAGTTTATCCACTAATTGAAAGGCGACAGCCCCCACCGTCGCTAAGAGAACCCAATAGATCTTGTCTATTTTACCACCCAATTTATCAATGGTACCATGCATATGTTTTAGATGATTGGTTTTGATACTAGCAATATCTTTTTTCAGGCCACTTATATGGCCGTGTAAAGCTATGATATGTTCTCTTGTCGTCTTGGGTATCATACAGTTCCTCTTTGATTTTGTTTGATTGCTTGTTCGCGCGGAGACAATAACGCAGTTTCAGTTCGTGTCAACCCTGGAGTTTGACTTGGTTGTGCCACGTTTGCTGCCACCTTTGGTTGAGGTGTTGGAGGTAACGGTGGTGTAGGTAGTCGTGATTGGTCTCCATTATATTTCTTTAATACGTCTTCAGGATATTCTATTTCAATAGCACCTTTAGGCATTAGTTTCCAATCGTTGTAATCAATATCATAAGTAGAATTTAAAGGTGTTTCACTCAATAATTCTTCGATCATATCGATTTTATCTAATACGAGGTCAGTCATAGGATTTGAAATTCCTTTTTCTTCGGATAATTCTTCTCCTTCATATTCTACTCCAACAAAACCAGTAAACCCTGCATCTTTAACAATTTTCATCATTTTATAAAAATCGATGGTTGTTTCGTTGCCATTTTCGTCAAAGTTAAAAGTTTTTGCACTAACTCCTTTTGCAAATGGCATTAATTCTTCAACACCTTTATAGATATCATATTCTTCAATACAAGGTGCGTCCCATAATTTATTGTCTTCTCTTTTTAAGCAGAAATTTCCAAAATCGGGTAATGTACCGCAATTTTCTTTATTAACAGTTTCCATAACTTCGGCCATGAGTGCGCCATTTGAAGAGAGGTAACCATGGTTTTCTACAATTATATTTACATTTTTTTCTGAAGCATATTCAGAAAGTTCCTTTAAAGAAGCGATGGAATTTTCTTTCCAAACCTCTTCATCGTTAGATCCAAATAAATTAATCCGCATGGAATGGCATCCTAAAATTGCAGTAGCATCAATCCAGATTTTATGATTTTCCACTCCTTGTTTTCGATGTGTTTGATTGGGGGTAGAAAGTAAATTTTCGTCTCCCTGTAAATCAACCATCATAATCTGATTTTTCATTTGATGGTATATTATTCTCAGCTTGGCATGCCACAACACATCCCTGACAGCCTGTGCATTTATCTAAATCTACTACCATTCCCCATTTTGATTGTTTCATTTATGACCTCTCTATTTAATGATCAGAATCTGATGATTTTATTTTAATAATATGATTATGAGGATCCCGTTTTGTTTCCTCAAATCTACCCTCAAATTTAGGTATTTTAATATTGCTCTTGGTTTTCTTTATATTGACTTTATTTGAAGCCCACGCATGAGCACCAGTATTAGGATCATACGATGTATTCATAATAGAATAAACATTTGTACCAAATCCTGATGTATACCTACCTGTCTTCTGTCCTCTTCCTACTGGCACTGACAAAACATTTGGAGGAGTAGCAGGAGTAGGATAAGCTACTGCTTTAATTTTACGTCCATTACCATTATCAATCTCTAAAACATCACCTTCTTTGATTTTTAATTTATCTGCTTCCTGCTCATTAATTTCAACCCATGTTTCCCATGCAATAGTTGTCATAGGATCAGTTAATCCTTGCAACCAAGGTAAATTAGCTAAGCTTCCATCAGAAACTGTGGTTTTAAAAGGGATTAAATGATAAGAAGATTTGGAACTTGAAAATTCAGGACTGTTAATTTTTGGCCATTGTTTCAATTTTGTTTTTTCCAATTTGGAGACTTTTGATTTTACATCCCACCATCCACCTCTAGATAATAAACCATTCCAAAAAGTTTTCAGATCATTTGCTCTTATAGAACCTCTGTTTAAATTCATAATATTTTTTGCATCATCCATCAAAACATCTTTCATAGTTTTGCCTGAATATTTATTCTTAAAATCCATAATTTTAGATAATTCCATAATAATCTCTTCTGCACTTTTAGCCCCCGATTGTCTTCCCTTATTAGAAAATCGACTTTTTACTATTGGCTGCTGAAATCCTACAACTTCGTATCCCGGACCAATTACAGGAACATCATTTCCCCATGATTCAAACTGAGTATTTAAAGGGAGAATAATATCTGCATATTGAGAAGTATCATCAATAAATGAATTCATTGAAACTATAAATCCTAATTTACTCAAAGATGATTTAAGATTTATATTACCAGACACTGAATAATTCAAATCTACCTGATTAATAAATAATGAATTAGTAGTGCCTGAATCTATATCTCCAATAAGAGATAAAATTTCCTGATAAGAACTAGTTGTCCTTGAAGAATGCAAATCTGCTAAAGGTGAATCGGGATTTAATACCAATCCACCCTCTTTATTAATATTCCCCAAAAGCAAATTTAATGCATATATAGCTATCATATTAGATGAGCCATTTGTATTGGCGGAAGCAGTATCACCTCCGATAATTAAAGGATGTTTTGATTTAGCCAATTTATGAGCCAAGTCAACTATTTTATCTGGTTTTACACCAGTTATTTTAGAAATTTTCTCAGGCATAAAATCTGAAAGATCATTTGAATTAATCTTCTTGGCAAAATCTGTATTTACTAATTTTTCAGAAATCAAAACATATGCTATTGCAGAAGCAATCATACCTTCAGTTCCTAATTCACAAAATATCCATTCATCAGAATTGGTAGCTGTTAAGGACAATCTAGGCTCGATATGATATAAATTACCTCTTGGTGAAGTTCTGAATTTTCCATACTCTCTTCCAAACATTGCCTGTGAATAAGAGGAATTCAAAAAATCCATTCCAAAATTGAGCACCATATCTGAATTACCAATATCCAATTTTGGTATATTACCTGAACCAGTAATTATATTTAAAGCATTAATTAAATTAGTATCTTCAAAAAAAGAATAGCTTAATAATTTATTCCCAAGCTCATCTGAAAAAGCACTAATAACAGAACTACTTCTTCCTCCAAGCGGTTTAGTTACAAATCGAGATTTATCATACCCCAAAGTATTTAGTTGATCATTGATTCGCTGATAAGCATCATTCCATCCTATTTCAATCCATTTACCACTGCCTCTATTTCCATCTCTTACTAAAGGTGACTCTAATCTTTCAGGGTGATATAAAATTTGCAATTCGGCTTCATTGGAATAACTGTGAGCACCTGTATTACTAGGATAATCTGAATTACCTTCTACTTTTTTTGCTCTTCCTTCCATTATCCTGACTGCAAGGCCTTCGCCATTGGATCCAAGTGTTGCGTACCAATTATCTATTCCAGTAACCTGGTCTTCAGGAAGTTTGTTAGGAGATTGAAAATATAATTCTTCATCAGGAACTCCGCAAGCACTGAAAATTATAGCTCCTGTAGCTCCTCCACCAATTAATTTTATAAAATCTCTTCTGGTTAAATCCATATTATATATTCCTCAATAATGACAAGTAGTACAATCAGTTGAACCACCATTTGCTCTATGGCAATCAACACACCACCCCATTTTCATAGGAGAAACTTGTTTTACTTTATTCATAGATGCCACATCTCCATGGCAAGTAGAACAAACTTCGCTTGCTTCTATATTATTTTTCTCAGATAATTTTTTTATATGTGGCGGGTGATAAAATTTAGCATGATCAGGAAGTCTGTGTACCCTTACCCAATCAATCGGTTTGCCTCCGTTATATGCATCTCTGATCTTTTTGATTTCTTTATTATCATCACCAACTACTCTGTGGCAAGACATACAAAATTCAACAGGTGGTATAGCAGCTGCAGCTGCACCTTCTGTTCCAAAACGATGACAATAAGTACATTTCATACCCAGGTCCTTTACATGGGGAGAATGTTTAAAAGCTATCGGTTGATCAGGACCTTCATCAAAACCAAAAAGTGGTTGAGTCCACCATGCAGACCCAACGAATAAAACAGCAATTATTAATATTACTAAAGTTATTAAAGTCCCCAAACATGAAATCAACAAGATCTTTGGACTTATTTTTGGAACTCTAAAATCACCAGGTATCAATTTTTCCCCTTCATATAATTAAATCCAAAAGTTTGGCCAGAATTTATTTAATACATCTCCCGCTATAATTGCCCATACAGCCAAACCAATGTATAGTGCCGCTGATCCAAAACCCCCCATATAAAATAAAATTCTCAAAATTTTCCAATATTTGCTAACTGATCCTGATTCAACCAGAGAAGGTATAATAGCATGAGCCAATAACATATTCCCTGAGAATGACAAGGCACAAACCAACATTAACCAAATGTTATTTACAATAAGATGTAGTTCTTTCCAATCTTGTTGTGTTAATGGAATCGGATCCAATTTTACCTCACATAAAAACTCTAGTGAAAAGTATCACACAGCTAAATATCCACTGTCAATAAAGTATAAGGATTTTTTACATTAATTCAAAGTATTTATATGCTGAACCTGTATTCATTAATAAAATTTTTTCATCTTTATCTACTTTTCCTTCGCTTACTAGTTGGTTTAAACCAACATAAGTTGCAGCTCCTTCCGGTGCCGGGAGGATACCTTGCTTACTTGCAATTAATCTCATATTATGAATCATATCCTCATCTTCTATCGCCGCTACACCACCACCACTTTCTCTTAAAGCTTCTAATATCAAATAATCTCCCACTGCAACAGGCACTCTCATCCCTGCTGCTTTTGTAGAAGCATTTTCCCATAATTCTGCATGCATTTTATTTTCTCTAAAAGCTTTTACTATAGGAGCACATCCTACTGCCTGAACAGAAAACATCTTTGGCCTTTTAGAACCAATCCAGCCCAGTTCTTCCATTTCATTAAATGCTTTCCACATTCCTACAATTCCAGTCCCACCTCCAGTTGGATAAACGATAGTATCAGGCAAATTCCATTTAAACTGCTCTGCAATTTCATAACCCATTGTTTTCTTACCTTCTTGTCGATATGGTTCTTTTAAAGTTGATACATCAAATAAATTTTCTTTATCAGCAAATTCATTTGAAATTCTGCCTGCATCATTAATTAAACCATCTATTAAATTCAAAGAAGCCCCGGCAAGTTCTGTTTCTTTCTGATTCATAATAGGAGCATCTTTGGGCATAAATACATGGGCTTCTAAATTCCCTGCTGCTGCATATGCTGCCATTGCTCCAGCAGCATTCCCTGCTGAAGGCATTGTTACTTTTTTAACTCCAAGTTCTTTTGCTTTTGATAAAGCTGCAGATAAACCTCTCGCTTTAAAAGAGCCAGTAGGATTAAGTCCTTCATCTTTTATGTAAAGATTTGAATAGCCTTCAATCTGTCCTAAATTTTCTGCGTGAATTATTGGAGTAAATCCTTCACCTAACGTAATAACATTTTTAGGATCTTTTACAGGCATCATCTCAAAATATCTCCACATGTTAGGATCCCTATGAATAAGATCTTCTTTTGATAATGATTTTTTTACTGCATTAATATCATATCGTGCATACAATACTCTGCCACATTTAATACATAATTTATTTAATTCATCTATAGAATATTCTTCTCCACAACCCGGGTAAGTACATTCAAGATTAACGACAAAACTTCTCATAAAAATTAACCTGCAAATATTTTAATACAAAAAGATTATAGAATATATTTAATATAAATATTTACCATTTAAAACAATATAGTTACAAAATAATTAAAAGTCTTATATAATTTTTATTATTAATTAATAAGAAAATATAATCCGTGACAAATATGACAACTCCAATAGAAAAAATATATAAAGAAAAACACTCTAAATCAGAGCAGAAATTTAAAGAAGCAATGAATTTATTTCCAAACGGAGTTACACACGATGCTAGGATGACAAAACCTTTTCCTTATTACATCACAAATGCTCAAGGATCTAAAAAATGGGACATTGATGGAAATGAATACATTGATTACAAATCAGGTCATGGGGCAATGTTATTAGGCCATGCTCACCCTGAAATAGTTAAAGTTGTTAGGGAAACAATAGCAAAAGGTAGTTTACCTGGAGCATCTACTGAACTTGAAATTGCTTGGGGAAAAGCTATAAAAAATTTAATACCATCAGCGGAAACAATAAGATTTACAAGTTCCGGAACAGAAGCTGATATGCTGGGAATGCGAATAATGAGAGCTTATACAGGCAAAAATAGAATTATTAAATTTGAAGATCATTTTCATGGCTGGAGTGACGGAGCATCAGCCACAGGTGGAGCTGATGACAATTGGGAATTTGGTATTCCAACCCAAATTTTAAATACAATGATTGTTATACCTCCAAATGATATTTCTATTCTTGAATCATTATTAGATAAAGATGATGATATTGCAGGCGTAATGTTAGAACCAACTGGTGCTCATATGGGGCAATACCCAATAAAACCTTCTTTTCTAAAAGAGCTCAGACAATTATGTACTGATAAGAAAATTGTTCTTATGTTTGATGAGGTTGTAACAGGATTTAGAGTTGCCAAAGGAGGAGCAGAAGAACTGCTTGGGATAACACCTGATATAAGCTCATGGGCTAAAATACTTGGAGGAGGATTACCAGGGGGTTGCGTTACTGGAAAAGCTAGATTTATGGAAATTCTAGAAAAAAAACCTGGAGGAAAAGCAATATATCACCCTGGTACATTTAATGCTAATCCATTATCTGCTGCAGCTGGAGCAACAGCTCTAGCCATAGTAAGAACTACTAATGTTAATGAAATTGCTGCAAAAAGAGGTCAACAATTAATATCCGGATTAAATGGAGTATTATCAAAATTAGAAATTCCAGGATTGGCATACGGAAATGATTCATTAGTTCATTTCAGATTAGGAATTGAAGCAAATTCTGTAGAAGATATTATCAATTTGTCTAAAGAAGATGAATCAAAATCTTATGATAGTGCAATACATAATCAATTAGGATTATCTTTAATTAATCAAGGAATAGACACTTGGTCAGCATCAAGATTTATAATGATGGCAGAACATAGTGAAGATGATGTTAATATAACTGTCGAAGCTATGGAGAATGCATTTATTGAAGCAAGAAATCAAGGTACCATTTAATAATTAAAGTTAAGGTGATTTATTAAAATTATATTTATAAAATTTGTATTTTATTTATATTTTTTTAAGAGAAGTATTAAATAAATACATTATTATTCCTGCAAAAAGTAAAATAACACCTCCAAACATTAAAGAAATTAATACTCCAAAATGTTCAGTTAACAGAACTTTGTCTAAAAATCCTCCCAATGTTCCAACCCATAAACTCCCAAGAGACATAAAACTAAAAGACATAATAAAAATACCTACAACTCTACCTCTGAATTCTTCAGAAACATGAATCTGTATTGCACTCATCACTGAGGTTGCGTACAAAGAATTTGCAAAACCAATAATTAAAATAATAATAGCTGCCAATGGTATATATTGATACAAAATAGAAGATCCGGCAAAAAGAATTAAAAAGAATCCTGAAAATAGCATACTTAAACAAACTCCTAGTCTTTTATTTGGAATTCCTGATTTTGCAAAAATGATTGTTGGTAAAACTGAACCAATACCAGCTGCAGTCATTAATAAACCTGTCCCTTTTGATCCAACTTTAAAAATTTGTACTCCAATATATGGCAGCATGTTCAAATAAGCATAACCTGATAAATAAACTAAAAATGAAAGGCTAAGTAAAACTAGCATAGGTTTGTTTTGATATATATATTTCAATCCATCAAATGCATCAGAAATTGGATTTCCATCAATAGGTTTTTTAGGATTATATAAAGGTTTAGTTGTATTAAACAAAATAATAAAAATTAAAATAAGTAAAGATGAGCAAAGTAAAGCAAAGCTTCCACCATACACTGCAAAAATAAAACCTGCTATCAATGGAGCAATAACTCTGGTTCCCTGCCATGCAAATAAATCCACTACTACACCACTAGATAAATTTGTTCTATCAAGTAATGATGGGAAATATGACATTTTTGCAGGTAATTCAAAAGCAGTTGAAAAACTTATTATTGCAGCAATAATATAAACATGCCAATATTCAAGATGTCCATTCGCATAAGAATAAGCAAAAATAATAAATATTATTGCCTGAAATATCTGAGACATTGAAACAAGCAATTTTTTATTAAATCTATCTGCTACCGCTCCTCCAAATACATTGAAAATGATTGTTGGCAATGAAGCGTATAAACCTAACATACCTAATGCTTCAGGTGTTTTATTCAACTCATGTACAATCCAAGATTCTGCAAAAATAAAGATCTGAACAGCATGATAGGAAAAAATATTTCCTATAAAATAAATTTTAAAATGTCTAGATCTTAATGCTTCAGGTAAAAATTTCATCATAAAATTCTATCATATTATTTATTTTTCTAAATAAAGATATAGCAATAAAGAAATAATTATTAAAATCACTAACAAAATTAAAATAGTTTATAAGATCAATTACTTAGTGGGCAAGGCTTGAACTCGCACCACCCTAAGACCAACAGATTTTAAGAAACTTGCAGGAATGCATGGAATATAATAGAATCAGGATATAGGTATTAGTTATTTAAAGTTATCATTAATAATCCTCGATAATATAATTTAATTAATTTCAACCCAACGCAAAGTTAGTCAATTATCTATCTGTTATTTTTAACTAATATTACTGAATATTATTGGTATTTACATTTGCTACGATCACAGACTGTGACATAGTCAACGATTTTAAGAAAAAAAAGGTAACTTGTTTGTAATTTTGCTTTGAGTAACTTGTTTATAAGATATAAAGAATATTATGAAATGTGTAATAATTGCAGCTGGAAAGGGAGAAAGATTACAAGAAAAAGGAACTAGCAAACCGCTTGTTAATTTTCTTGGATTACCATTAATAGAACGTACTATTCGTACAGCTAAAAAGGCTGGTGCGAATGAATTTTTTGTGGTAACCGGGCATGAAAAAGATCCTTTAGAAGCTATTTTAAAAAAATTAAGTGAAGACACAGGTTTAGTAATACATACTATCTATAATTCTGAATGGGAAAATGGGGCAAATGGTTTTTCTGTACTCAGTGTTAAGGATAAAATAAAGGAACCTTTTTTATTATTAATGTCAGATCATCTGTTTGATCCATCTATAGTCAGAAATTTATTTTCACAATCAAATAAATCTGATGTTGTTTTGGCAATAGATACAAAAATTAAAAATCCAATGATTGCCCTAGATTGTGTTACCAAAGTTAAGGTTGATAATAATAAAATAACTAAAATAGGAAAAAATTTAAAAGAATACGATGGCTTTGATACAGGAATATTTTATTGCAAACCTTCAATTTTCAAAGCCTTGGAAATATGTATAAAAAAAGACATGGGGTTTTTAACAGATGCAATACAATATCTAGCAGACAAAAGTAAAGTTAACATTTTTAAGATTGATGATAAGTTTTGGGCTGATGTCAATGATCCGGAATCATATCGTAAGGCTGAATCTGAGGTATTAAAAAATCTGAATAAACAACATGATGGAATTATAGCACGATATTTTAATCGACCTATTTCTATTTGGATTTCAAAGAAATTATCTGTTACCAATATTACGCCAAATCAAATTTCAATATTTGCATTTAGCGTTGCATGCATTGCTTCACTTTTATTTGCTATGGGCTCATATATCCCATTAATTATAGGAGGAATATTAGCTCAAATTTCATCTATTATCGATGGTTGTGACGGAGAAGTGGCACGTTTAAAATATCAAGAAAGTAGTTATGGTGGTTGGTTTGATGCTGTTTTGGATCGTTACGCAGATGCTTTCTTATTGTTTGGTTTGACGTGGCATCTATATTCTAATGATGGTGGAAATTTATATTTAATAATAGGCTTTTTTGCAATTACAGGTTCTTTTATGCTTAGTTATACAGCAGATAAATATGATAATTTAATGAAAATTTATATAAACACAAGAAACATACGTATTGGAAGAGATATGCGTATATTTGTTATGCTATTGGGTGCTTTATTAAATCAGGTTAAATTTATATTGATATTTGTTGCTGTAGTTATGAATGTAGAAGCAATAAGAAGAATGATAATATGTAAAAATCCAAACACAGAAACTCTAAAACATACCCCCTTTAAATCAAAGATAAATTCTTAGATCTGCAACCTTTACTCTTTATTAATATTATTTTTTAAATAATATTTCAATTCTTTTACTATCTTTTCTATCTGATAATTTAATTCGTATCTTATATTTATATTTTCTTATAATTTTTTTAATATTTGTCATTTTAATTTTCTTCTTTAATTTTTATATTTTCTTTTTTAATATGTGACATTTGTGCCACTTCTTTTTTTTACTATGTGCAACTTGTGCATCTTTTTTATAGTTATATAAAGTGTGTAATGGGACACTTACAAAACAAGTTTTATTTGTTTTTTAAATCTGTCATGCACATGTATAACCTATCATCAACAAATCCTAAGCCTTGCCCCTATCTACTAACTCCTTCTATCTATTACTATTACAACTGCCGAACAACTAACTAACCTACTAACGCAACAATCAATTAAATAAGTTTATTTAAACAAAATTTTGGACAAAGACAATATCAAATCTTTAATTAAATATTGATATACTGAAGAGAACAATGCCCGGTGGTGTAATGGTGTCAGGAAGGACTTTGAATTATAAACTGTAGTCTTAATATCTCATAACATTTCTTAATTCCATATAGTATACACCAATCTCAACTTAATAGCATATAACAGTTATTAATACGCAAGTGGGCAGAAAGTGGGCAGTATTATTTATTATTCTGCTCAAAGAGTGCTATGTCTAAGCAATTCTTGCACAACTTTAGCATGTGTATTCTTTTGAAGTAAGAAAGTAGCAAACATATGCCTGAAGCTTTTTAGATTCATAGATTTGAGTAACTAAGGAAGGTTATTTAAATTTCTTCTAAAGCTATTGGTTATCCAACCGGTATTAATCAGCTTTCCATATGAATTTAAAAATATCCAACCTTCATTATTATTGAACAAAGTTTTATCAACTGTAGATTCAACAATTAAATGAAACCCCTGAATATCTTTCAATAAATCTATAGCCATATTTGGAACTGGAATAGTAGTCATAGATCCTTTTGTTTTACCATGCTGTATTACTGGGTATTCCTGACTAGTAATATCATGAACTGTTCTAGTTAATTTAATTGTTTTGTTATTTCAATTAATATCTTCCCTTCATTTATTTAATTTTGGTACACCATCTACGCTTAATATCTTTAAAACACGATAAAAGGAAGTATAATAAATCCTAAAAGGAGGTAATATGTCAGAAAAAAAATGTGACAACCCAAATTGCAAATGTGTTAATTGCGCTTGCAATCCCTGTAATTGTTAAATAAGAAAAAGGAGATTATTATGAACGAAGGTTGGAATGTTGATAATTGTGTAAAAGAATTTAGCTCTGTAGAAGTAGCTATAGAATTTTTTTGTGCTAAAAAATATGATGGCCATATATTAGAAAGATCTGATGGTACTTTCTCTGCTGTATGCCTTGAATATCCTGATGGTTTTTATGCTGATGCAAAAATTATCAAAACTTTAAATTGTACAAAAGTAGAAAATCACCAATAAATTTAGTAATCTTTTAATATCTTTTAATATTATTCTTTAAATAATGTTTTAATTCTGTTTCTATCTTTTTTATCAGATAATTTAATTCGTAACTTATATTTATATTTTCTTATAATTTTTTTTATATTTGTCATTGTAATTTTCTTCTTTAATTTTTATATATTTTTTTAATATGTGCAATTTGTGCATCTTTTTTATAATTGTGCAAACTGTGTAAACTGATATAATACTTAATCTGTAAGTGTGTATCTGTTTAGTATGGGAAATGAACAGAGAACATACTTGGGAGCAGAATACATGCTTGCAGATTAAAAAGTTATTTCAAAATTAAATTGTCACAGGTATGTATAACCTAACAACTGAGAACCTAAGACTACCCCCTATCAACTTCAAGCCCCTAGCACTAACACCAACCACCAAAAAACCCACCGATACAAGCAAATCTTATGCGGACATATAACTCTCCGGAAGTATCAGCTATAAATAAATTAATGCGAAATAATCCAATCGGCAGGCTATTCTGGGGTAGGTTTGTGTACATATTTATGTACTATGAAGTTCTGAAATAACTTTAAATCTTATGTTACTATAAAAAATATTTAAAGAATTAATAACACTATGCATAAAATAAGTATTATTAAAATCCATGAAAATAAACTAATTAAAAGTCCAAAAACACCTGTGCCTATAGGTAACAAAAAGTAACTAAATATGTGTCATGATGATATACAATATAATTGTTACATCAAGTGCTTGGAGGATAATAATAAATTCATATTATGAAGTTTACCGACACACTTTACAAGGAAACCTCAGAAATTCAATCAGCAATTATAAATCATCCATTTCATTTGATGATTGGGAATGGAACATTAGACATTGATAGTTTCAAATATTTTATTGAACAAGATTACTTATTTTTAATTGAATATAGTAAAATATTAGGCTTGGCAACAATTAAATCACCCGACTACATTACTATGAGTACATTTAGTATTCTTCTGCAAGAAACACTTAATAAAGAAATGAAGCTACATATTTCTTTTTGCGAAAAACTTGGGATTCAAGAATCACGATTAAGAAACATATCTCCATCAACTGCGACAAGTGCATATACAAATTTTTTAGTAAAAACAGGATATGAATCTGACTTTCCAGAAATCTCTACAGCTTTATTACCATGTATGGCTACTTATGCTGAAATCGGAACTAAATTATCTTCAACCAAAGCCAATAAAATACATCCTGCTTATAATGAATGGATTGATATGTATGCTAGCGATCAATTTCAAGAATTATCAGCCTGGATCACACAATTGGTTAATAAAACGGCAGTCTCATGTACCCGGGAGCAACAAATTAAAATGAAACAATCTTATATTTCCAGTTGTAAATTTGAATTAGACTTTTGGAGCATCAGCTTAGATAAAACACGTTGGAGTATTTGACTCATCTTTTAACAACATTAATTCAAACAAAAAGCTCAAACTGCTTACTTTTTATTTCAGAATTCTCATCAAAAGTTTTTAAAAATTTATTAAAAGTTACCATAATTCATTATAACCGTTAAGTTTATATCTTTTCCTTCATAGATTCCTTGCGTACACACGTATACGATTTTAGGGTTTTAAGTGTATATTTATAGAATCAGAATATATAGCTCGTCGCACGCGTATCACAATAAGTATCTCAATAATGATGTATAGTAATTATATGAACTTGAAAGAATGTTTTAAATTTAAAAATATAAAAAGTTGTTGCGAATCTTTAGCTCCTGGAATTATTGGTGGATTAATTGGTGGTGGTATAGTTGCATTGATTATCTGTTATTTAAAATAACGATAATAGGAGTTATTTTAAATGAGACTAACAAATAGAGAACCTAATTTATTTGAAAAAAGAGAACAAATAAATCCAATAAAAAAAACCCTGTTTATCTTCGTTGGCCAGCTGTGTTACTGGCAACATTAATTTTTGTCCTTGTTACTAAA
>ENA-ORDI01001325-ORDI01001325.1-marine-metagenome-genome-assembly--contig:-NODE-1325-length-13753-cov-3.444501_pt1 | contig 13753 bp, 11 predicted proteins | sample MGYA00248628_ERZ508525 | MGnify/ENA primary metagenome ERZ508525 (study PRJEB26195, sample SAMN05422138) | marine metagenome | isolation source: East of Porto Seguro, South Atlantic Ocean | place...
TTCGGATATTGGCGGGATTGCACCGGGATCGATGCCACCCGAAAGCCGGACCATCGAGGAAGAAGGCGTACTTATCGATAATGCCCTGCTGGTCGATGCCGGGCATTTCCGCGAGGCGGAAATGCGCGAGGTCCTCGCTGCGGCAACGCATCCTGCGCGCAATCCGGATCGCAACATCTCCGATCTGCGCGCGCAGCTTGCCGCATGCACCCGCGGGGAGTCACTGCTTCAGTCAGCCGCGCGCGATCAAGGAGCGGACGTGGTGGCCGCCTATATGAACCACGTTCTCGCCAATGCGGAGGAAAGCGTCAGGCGGCTGCTCGACCGGCTGGACGACGGCACATTCGCCTATCCGATGGACAACGGTGCGGTGGTAAAGGTGGCCATAACCGTCCGGGTCCTGGAAATAGGCGGCCCCCGGCGAGACGTTGGAAAAGACGATCGAGCCGCCGTCGTCCTTCAGACGCTCGGCCAGAGTCGGGACCAACAGCGTCCGCCCGGTGGCCCTGCGCAGCCGGTCGCGAAAATCGGCATGGCCGACGTTGAGCGCCACCAGCCCGTCGCCCTCGTCGATGGCGACGCAGTTGCCCTCCAACCCATGGCGCCCCGGCAGGCAACCGGTGGCGATGGACGCCGATGTGGTGCGGGTGGTCGAGGGAAAGACGCCGCGGTGGCGGGTGAAGGACTGCCCTTCCCGGGCCAGGGCGCACAGGTTGGGGGTCAGGCCGGGGGTCACCATGTCGGCCCGAAGCCCGTCACATATGACGACGACGGCGCGTTTCATTCGGCTGTCCTTATACCGGATTTCCGGCGTCATTATTCCCCGAGCACGATCAGGCCGTCGACGGCGACCGTGCCCTGGCCCTTGGGCTTGACGACGAGGGGGTTGGTCTCGGCCTCGAGCACGGCCCGGCCTTGGACATTCGCCAGCCATGATACGGCCTGAATGGCGGCGGCCAGCGCAGACTATCACAAAAGACCGGAAAGGTTCATCCTGCCCGGGCCTTAAGTCAGGTTTGCGCTCTAGGGAGCACCCGGAACGGACATCATTTCCAGTGTGCTGCTAAGCGCCGGGATGATCTTGCCGATGTGATAGTTATGGCAAGTCAGGCAGCTTTCTCCGGCTTCGGCGGCGGTATGGCAACCGGCGCAAAGCTGGCGCGGAATCTGTTCGAAATTACTGGCAAAGGTCGCCGGGTTCCGGTCTTTGAACGAATCAAGGTACTTGGCGCCCTTATTAAAAGTATGGCAGGTCAAACAGCCTTTATCGTCAGGCAGGCTGAAATGCGACGTGTGCGAAAAGACGGTGAACGGATGTTCGCCGGGTGCCAGGCGCGCGCCCTGCCAATTGACGCTGAGCCTCCCGTCCGTATCGGTGTCGATGCTGTGGCATTTGGCGCAAAGGCCCGGCGATTTGTCGGAAGCAAGGCTTTCGAAAATCTGCCGGGTGGTCACTTCCCGGGACAAGGGGGCGGCCTGTCCGGGAACATCCAGCCAAGCCCTCAGGAACCTGGCGGCATGGCCGGTGGGGCGGTAGCGGAGTGTAAATTCGTCGCGATACCAGCCCCCGGCCATTGACCAGTCCTCACCGGTGGCAAGATTCTCCGGTTCATCCCGGAAATCTTCCGGGGCGGTGGCTGGTTCTCCGGATTTGGCGGATTTTCCTTCCTTTTCATCGGTCAGCAAGCCGTCGCCGCCTTTCTCATCGGTCAGCAGCCCATCGCCGCCTTTTTCATCGGTCAGTAAGCCGTCGCCGCCTTTCTCATCGGTCAGCAGCCCATCGCCGCCTTTCTCATCGGTCAGCAAGCCGTCGCCGCCTTTCTCATCGGTCAGCAGGCCCCCGTCCTTGTCGCCCCCCTTGTCGCCGCTGTCGTTGCCGGCGCTGGAAGGGCCCTTTTCTCCGGAACCTTGCCGATAATTGGCGACTTCGCGGTAAAGATCCGGAACCCATTGATGCGCGGCCATGCGCATGGTGTCGACGGGCAAAAGTCCCGATAAGTGGGTCAGTTCCTGGGTGCTGAGAGGTTTTCCCAAAATCTTTTCAAGCCGCGTCATCAACGCCGGCATGCCTTCGACGGCGACATCGAAGATCAGCTCCTTGACCCGCCAGGCAAAGGATTCGACGGCGGCGAGCTGTTCCGGGCTGGCGTCCGCCAGGTCGAGCAAATCGAGCCCCGCCAGGGCTTTCCTGATGGCCATGTAATCCCCGTCCCCGGCCAGCAGAAATTCCATGAACGGGGTGATCTCCTCGTCCGCATCCTCGGGCCATTCCCCGATGGCGACATCGCGTTCCGACAGCGTCGCCACGTCGAGCCCGGGCACGTTGAAAACCGGCAATCCCTTGGCGGTGGCGCGACCGACGCCTTCCACCTGCCCGCCATGACAGGCGCCGCAATTGTCCTCGAAGGACTTGAGCGACATCTTGAAACCGTCTTCGTCGGGCAGATGACAGGATTTGCATGCTTTCGGCGCCGATGACCGCATTTCCTTGTCACGGAAATGCTTGCTGATATGGTTTAAGTGGTCGAACCGGATTCGCGTCCGCCGCTTGAAGGGGAAGCGGTCAAATTCAGGGTGGGCGTTTTCGAGGCTGGGGAACTGAAACGTATGGCAGAACTGGCAATTGGCGTTCGCCATGGCCGTCAGGTCAAATTTCGTGCCATGGTGTTCCCTGTGACACGACAGGCACGGCAACGGGCTTTCGATTCCTTTCAGGGGCTTGAGCGCCATGGCCGCCGAGGCGGAAATCATCGCCCAGGATCCCCTGGACGGGAGATTGGCGTCGCGGGTCAATTCCGCGACCCGGGACGGTGAAAGGCCATGCGGCCGGAAGCTGTCGCCGCCGAGATCGTGGCAGGTAAGGCAACGCTTGCTGTCGGCGATATCGGTCTTTTCGGCGAAGGCGGCGTGGACCCAGGCCGTCGGCCCCTTGTCGAAAGCGGTGTGACAGCTCTTGCAGTCCTTCAGCCCGACGTGTTGAGAGGTCAAGGGCCCCGGATTGATGAAGGCGGGACCGCCGCCCCCGGCAACAAGAACGAGCAGCAACCCGAAGGTCAGTGCCGCCACCCGCCAGGCCGCCGCCCCGGGCCGCGCACGCCAGTTCATCACCGGCCGGCAGCGCGCCACCGGCTTACAGCAGATTCCGTCGGGGAACGGCCCGTGCCGGCACTGCCCGCCGGCCAGGTCGGAGCGCGTGCAGTGCCAGCGGTCGTCCCGTTTCGCCGGCTGGCATTCGAAATTGGCCCGGCACGACCCATCGGCGCCGGGCCCGATTCGGCAAGGGGATCCTTCGGACTGGCGGCCGCAGATCCAGGTCTGGTTGGGCCGGGAGTATGAGCTGGAGCGGAAATCGAATTTCTGCAGCAGCCTTTTCATGACATGCCCCCTCCAAAGGCATAGACGACCACCAGGTGCAACACCACCAGGATCAGCAAGCTGTAGGTGAGCGGAACGTGAACCAGCAGCCAGGCCTTGAGCGCCAGGCTCAACGCATAATAAAAATCCAGGTCGTCTTTCTTGTTGACCAGGTGGCGAAGGCGATCGGCGTATTCGTTTTCCCGGCTATTCAGGTAACGCTGCAAGTTGTCGATGTCGTTCATCAGCCGGAACTCGGGCCGCCGGGACGCAAACAGGTGGTGCAGGTGGTTCCTGGGCCCGCTGAAGAACCCGGACAGGTGGCGCAGGTAGAAATCGCTGATGGTTGACGATCGGGTTTCCTGGGCCGATTCCAGGACCAGGTCTTCGGCTTCGTTGCGAAGCTCGGCGATAAAGGCGGGAATGCGTTCAAAGATCACCTCTTCGCCCCGCCGTGTCAGGCGCGGCGGCAAAATCCGAGACAACATGAGGCCGACGATGCCGCTGGCAACGATGATCGCGAAAAGGACGGTGATGGTGAATTCCAGGACGCCGTCGGGAAGGCGCCAACCGATGTGCTCGGCAAATAGCAGAATCACCAGCCACCCCGCATAGATGTGCAGTTGCGCCCAGGTGCTGGCGGAGCCCAAGGGAAGAACGGTGATTTTCTTGCGCAGATTGAACAGCGCCAAAAACCCCATTACCGCCAGCAGCACCCAGCCGGTGAAAAACGGTTCCTGATAAAGGCTGGCGTCGTAAACGGCGAAAGCGAGGACGAGGGTCGCCCCGACCATAACCGTGATGGCGACATTGAGCCGGCGCCGGACGGTGATGTTCATCAGCGGTTCAACCACCCTGCCAGGGTCGGACGGTCCTGCATATCGAAACGTTGCAAGGCATCATGGGGGCAGGCCCGTTGACAGGCGGGCCCGCCCGGCTGATCGAAGCACAAATCGCATTTGGTCGCCTTGACGATCGGCTTTTTGGTGTCCTCGTCGACGATGAAACCCCCGTGCTGGTCGCGGACTTCGACCATACGGATGTTATCGTAGGGGCAATTTGTGGCGCAGGTGGCGCAACCGATGCAGGTATCGTCGTTGATCATCACTTGTCCGCCCTCGGTATTGCGGTGGATGGCGCCGGTCGGGCACCCAATCATGCAAACCGGATCGACGCAATGCATGCACGCGTTGGCGACCATGTAGTGTTCGAATGTCCGGCCGTGGCGGATGAAACGCGGATTGTTGTTATGGCCCTTGGCGCAGGCCTCGACGCAGGCGTCGCAGCGCACGCAGCGGTCGAGGTCGATGAGCATGGTCGAGGTGCCCATGATGAAGCGGTGTTCGACTAGCATCTCCAGGGTTTCGGTATCGATCTTGGGGATGGCTCCGGCTTTTTTATATTTTCTGCGCTTCTCGTACGGATGAGAGACTTCCACCGGGCGCCGTTCCGCCGGCGGCGGAAACATGGATTTGGGCAAGTTGGGCAGGACGTGGGTTTCGATAATCGACGTCGGCACCCGCAAGATATCTGTGTATCCGACGGCGCGCAGCGTGTGCTGCATGGAAATGATCCTATCCTTGCCTTCGAGCCAGTTCTGGGCGATTTCCTCGAACCCGAACAAGGCTCCGGTGCCGATGTAGCGGATGGTTTTGTCGCCGTGGTTGACCCGGTAGGAAACCCGGGCGGAGCCCGAAGCGAGGATCAATAAACCGTCCGGATAATCGCCTTCGTGGACGATGATGGGCTCCATCGCCAGGCGCTCATGGTGCGGGCTTTCGAGATACCGGTTGTAGGAATTGTGCCATTCGAAGTCGCCATAGGTCTCGAACAGGGTCGCGGCGGCAATCTTGTCGAGCACGCCGTCGTCGAGGTCGTGGAACAACGGCGTTTCCATGAGGTTGTTCTTGAGGGTGTTTTCACGGTACAGCCTGTCCACGTTTTCGCGGAAGCTGTCGACCCGCTGGCGGATATCGCGGATGCCCTGGCGGCGGATCTCCACCAATTCGACATCGTCCTCGGCGAAGATGGTGGTGGTGCGGGCGGCCCGGGTCAGCGCCGCGATTTCGCCGAACAAAACGCCGGGGTTGATTCTATGGGTGTTGAATTCTTCCAAAATCGCCGGCACGTCACGAAGGAACGTCAACGTTTCGTTGCCCTCGCCCGTGCGGGTGCTAGTATCGCGGCCGGCGGCATAGCGGGTCGGGTCGCGGACTTCCGGCAGCTTGGGATTGCGCCAAAGCTGCCCCAGGGCGGCGAGGAAGCCTTTCTTCGGTACAGACGAGCGGCCAAGCTGGGAATTGGATAATTTCGACGGCGGGACGATAACGCGGATATGGCCCGTTATGCTCAGGAAAGCCGTGGTCCCGTAATCCCCGGTGCGGACGATGATATCGCCCTTTTTATAATGCCGAATCCGGGTGTCGTTGCGGATGATGTCGCGGAGCGACACCGTTTCCGAGAACTTGGACGTGTCCATGTCCCGGAACATGTCCAGGCCGATGATCTTGTCGACCTCGGACTCGCTCATGTCCGGGCTGAACGGGTTATCCCAACGCACTGGACGTTGGATGGCGACTCCCGTGGCCATGGTTCCCTCCCGGTCTTGGTCCTTGTTGTTAACCTCGTTAGGGAGCTGGTTTCCCCTTGTACTTGTCGGCCCCCGGCACCAAGGCATCGACGGCCGCGAACTTGGACCCATCGTGAGCGTCGGAGAATTTCTCCGCTGCGGTGGAGATTTTATCGGCCGCCGCGGTCAGGTTGGCGGCGTTGTTGAGCTTCAGCTTCACGGCGCCGGCGGCGGCCACGATGGCTTCGATTTCGGGCGTCTTGACGGCACCGGCGATCTTTTTCATCGCCTTCCTCGCCGCCGCCGCCCGCTTGGCCATGGACACGGCATAGGCGGCCTTTTGGGTCGCCTTGGCGACGCCGCGAAGGGCGAATTCCAAATCCAGCGCCTTGCCGACAATATACATCATGCGCTTGCGGGCCGCAGACGCCTCACCGTTGGGCTTCGAGTACCAGACGTTATGGCGGACCTCGCCCTGGCTCCAAGCCACCAGATCGAACTTGCTGCCGGCGGGATGGCCGCCGACGTTGACCAGCTTTTCGTTGGGCACGGTGTGACAACCGTAGCAGTTGGCCGCGACCTTATAGAGCCGCATCGGCCGGATCATGCCGGCGGCCTCGGATTTGGCGTAGCGGGCCGTCTTGTGATCCGGCTTCTCGCTTTCCATGGTCACGCCCTTGCCGCCGTAATCGCTGTGTTTCTTGATCCAGCTCTTGCCGGCGCCGTGACACGATTCACACGTGATCCCGGCGATGGGCTTGACCTTTCCCTTCACCTGGGCGGAGGTGAAATGGCAGCTCAGGCAGTCGCTTTCTGCCTTTATGCGGCGGATGCCTAGATTTTTGGCGATCTTCTTGGCCTCCTTCATACGCGGCAGCTTCTTGAAGGTGATCGCGTGCCGGGTCTTTTTCCAAACCGCGACGGAGGTCTTGTGACATTCGCCGCAGGCATCGGGACCGGCGACGTTAACGGGGTCCAGCTTCAATTCCTGAGCCGAGGCCGGGTTCCCGGACGCCGACATCGCCATCGCAACAACAAGGCCCAGGGCCGCAACCGCGGGGCAGGGGCGAAATATCCGGTTTAAAAATTTTTTCATCATGGTCATCCTCGGTAAATTCCCTTTCCTTCCCTTCCGTCACGCATCGAGCGTCAGGGCGGTTTTCGGCATGGCAACGCAAGTCAGGCACGATCCTTCTTCGGGGGTGACCCCAGGGTCGGTGACATAGGTTACCTCGCCGGATTTGACGGCGACAATACAGGTGCCGCAATTCCCGGCCCGGCAGCCGGAATCGATAACGATGCCGTTGTCTTCGGCGAATTCGAGCAGGGTTTCGGCGCCGGCGTCCCATTTCAGGGTCTTGCCCGAGCGGTCGAAAACCACCTCGACGGCTTCCGCTTCGCCAGCTTCGGGAGCCTTGGCCTTGGTTTTTTTCACCGTCGCCGGTCCGAAGGCCTCGAAATGGACGTCGTCGTCCGGCACGCCCCATTCCTTCAGGCCGGCGGTGAGGAATTCCATCATCGGCGGCGGGCCGCAGATATAGAATGTGTAGTTGTTGGAGGGCAGCAGTTCCTTGAACAGGTCGACGCTGACGTGGCCCGAGTGCTGATAATCCCGGCCCTTCTCGTCGCCCTTTTGAGGAACGCTGTAACAGACGTGCAGGTGAAGGTTCTCGTTGGCCTGGTTCAGGGCTTCCAGTTGCTCCTTCATCAAGTGTTCCTCGCCGTTGCGCACGCCGAGGAAAAACCAGACCTCGCGCCTGATCCCGGATTCCGTCAACGCCGTCAGCATGCTCAGGACCGGGGTAAGGCCGATGCCTCCGCCGACGAAGACGATGGGCCGTTCCGACGTCATATCGAGAAAGAACTGGCCGCTGGGCGCCTTGATGTCCAGGATGTCGTCTTCCTGCAACATGTCGTTGAAGTAGGTGGACGACAGCCCCGGCGGCTTGTCGGGCTGGTCGCGGGGCGGCGGGACTTTCTTAATCGATACCCGGTAGTAATCTGGATTGTTGGGGCTGTCGGACAGCGAATAACAACGGATGATGGGTTTCGGTTGACCCGGAATCCGCAATTGGAACGTCAGGTATTGACCCGGCAGGAACGGCGGCAGCGGCTTGCCGTCATGAGGCACCAGGTAAAAGGAATGGACGCCTCCCACTTCTTTGACCTTCCGTTGGACCTCGAATTTCCGGTGGCCGCTCCAGGACAACGTCGTCCTATCGCCTTCCTTTTTGCTTTCCGCCGTGGCGATTTCGGTCTGATAGCGGAGGGAATCGAGCGTCACGCGCCGCTGTTCCCGCTCGATGGCCAACCGGCGGAAGGACGAGACGATCAGAAACACCGATTGGATAAAGACGGCGCCGACAATGACGACGCCAGCGACCTGGATGACAGCGGGGGCCAGGATCAGAGTCATGAGAGACGTTGCTCCCAAGGGGAAAAGAGACGCGTCAGGGCGGAGAAGTCGGGTATCGACATGACACCCTCAATAGACAATGAAAAGTTCAGCGCGGGCCCCAACACCATCGTCCCGTTCGCCGTTGAAGGTGTAAAATCCTTCCAGTTGGGCTTGAATGTGCTGACCGATCGCCTGCTGAAGCTGGAACCCGATGCCCAGTTGGTCGAAGCCCTGGCCGTCGTAATCATGGCGGCCGGCGATTTCGAGGATCAGGTTGCGTCGATGGTCGTCCCAGAAGGCTTGATAGCCGGTGGCAAAACCGACCACGTCGTCGGTAAAGGGGCTGACCTCTGCCCCGTAGGTGCTCAGATTGGGCGAGGCAAAGAGGATGCCGAGGCTGGCCAGCGGCCCGCCGAGAATCTGTTCGCGCCCGGCCTGGGTGAAATTGCCGATGCTGATGAAAGGATTGAAATACGCGATATCGTCCGACCCCGGCACAATCGTCGAAAATTCCGCCGACAGCAACGATCCGTCGCCGATCACGTTGCCGCCGATTTCTTCGTCGAGGGCAATCGAGTTGTTGATCCTGAAGGCGGAGCTGATGCCGCCCAGGGCCCTGATCCGCTGGATCGCCGAAGCGCCGATATAAAACGCATCCCCATCGGTCGCATTGTCATCGACATAGATCATGTCCAGGTTATAGGAGCTGACGTGGGCGTCGGCGAAAACGAACAACCCATACATGTTGGGGTCCGTGCCCCGGTTCCGGTCGTTGCGGTCCAGGCGGTCCCACGCCCACAGGCCGGCAATGCGCAAATTCGAGGTACTGGGGAAGACGAGGTTGTTGCGGACGAAGCCGACGGCATCGACGGTGTCGTTGAGAATGATGCCTTCCTGGAAGGTGAACGGCTGGCGGCCGACGGTGAAGCCGAAGTCGATTGGCTTGATGCCGGCCCGATCGAGTTTGGGCAGCAGGCTGCCGATGTCGCCTTCGAAAAACAACGTCTCGATGTCCAGGTTCAGCTCGTTGTTGAAATCTTCGTTGGAGCCGTCGAAGGTATAGCGCGTAAACCGGCTGGGCAGGTTGTTGTCGAAGGGCCTGAGCCCGAGCAGGATTTTCTCGGTGCCGGTCAGTTGCAGGTTGGCGTATAAGTCCATCCGGTTGGCGATTTCCGTATCGCGAAGCCGACCCGGAGCGCCGTTGTCGAAGGTCTGCACCGTGGTGCGGTTGATGAAATAGGACCAAAGCCGGGGCTGCCAGATGGCCCCGAGGATCGGCACCTCGAATCCCGCGTCAAGCTGGCCGGTATCCAGGAACGGGTCGCCGAGTTCAAGGAACAGCGCCGGGCGGAAAGGAATATCACCGACGGACTTGAACTTCACCACCTCGTCCTTGAGGGTCTCGACCTCGACGTGTTCGCCGAGCGGCCAAAGCGAGCCGTACCAGGGCTTTTTCTTCATTTCCGCCGCCTGGGCGGTTCCGATGACGCCAAGACAAACCGCGAAAACCACCAAAACAGGCGGAATTCGCGTCAAAAACATCTTAAAGCAACGGCCGAAACCGTGCATGGCAACCATCCTCCCTAGGATCATCGGCGATCTGGTTTCAATAACGCCGCCGCCGTACCCCCCTTCTCTCTTACTCTCTCCGGCCCTGGGGGATCTCTTACTCTCTCCGGCCCTGGGGGACCGGCCTTAAACTTTAGTCTTCATTCCTTTATATCGAAGGTCAGGGATTTCTCCCACAACAATTGGGTGCCCGCCACCAACGCCGCACCAGCGGCGCGGGGGCTGAGGCCGTAATCGAAGCCGACGCTCTGTATGGCGATCAATAGGTTCACCGGCGCCGGTTGTTGCAACAATTTGATGGACGCTTTATAGGGTCCTTTTCCGGTCAGGGCGCTGGCGTCGACCTCGTATTCGCCCCAGCGTTCGCCCAGGGGCTCGATGCCCCTTTTGTGGTTGCGTTCGGTCGGCGGTTCGCCGGTAAACACCAGCGACACCGGCGACGGCAGCACGCGGGGCAGGGAAATGACTGGGTACGGGATCGGGATCACGTGTTCGATCTCGCCGCCGCGGCCGTTCTGGGTAACGAAATACGATTGCAGGCTGAACAAATAGGGATCGATGGGAATCTTGCCGGCGTGAACGTAGGATGAATGGCCATCCCTAAGGTCGCCGTTGGGGTCGCGGTCGCCGGAACGGAAGATCACCTTGCCGTCGCGGTCGGTGACCGTGACCTCCAGCCAGACCAGCCGTTCGCCGGAGAACCCAGTGGGCACGTTATGGCCGTCGGTGCCGCTCTTGACCTGGACCCGGAATTCGATGCCGTCCTTGTCGGCCTGTTCGACCACGACCTTGGCCAGATGATAGCCGTTGCGCAGTACTTCCAGGCGTTTCTGACGCGCCCAATCCAGTCTTTTCAACTGGTAATCGATGATCTCGCGGGCGTCGTAGCGGTCGTCCACCGACTGCCAGCGCTCGGGGAACCCGCTGTCGTCCTTGACCTTTTCCTCGAAGGCGTCGGCGCCCCAGCCGGCGGCGACGTCGAACTGCAGCCATTCCTTCAGCGTCGCCATGCGTTGCGCCTCGGCGTTATGGGGGAAGATGCCGGGGTGGATGATCGAATAGTCCGGGCCGGCGAAGAAATGGTTGGTGAGCTTCCTGGGCATCGTTGGTACGCCGCCGACGATGGCGCCGGGGCCGTACTCATACCCCGAGGCGACGCCCTGGACCTTGCCCATGTGGCAGTCCTGACACGTTTCGCCGCGGGCGGCGGCGGGGCTGGTGCGGTATTCGCTGAATGCTTCTTCCAGGCGGAAGCCGTTGAACAGGGTCACGTCATGACAGGCGCCGCAGAATATCGGATTGGAGATATCGGCGAACTGCTTGACCTCCTTGTGTATCTGGCGGCCCGGTTTCTTGGGGTCGGTGACGACCCGGTATTGGTGGGTGTTGTCGAGCACGCGGGCTAGTTCCTTATTGCCCGTGGGCCCATAGATCGGCGCCGTCAGCCCGCCCTCGACCAGGGCCAGGCGGCCTGAGGCCTTGTTGTAGTTCTTGTTGATCCGGTGACAGACGACGCAGGTGATGCCCTCGCGCGACGTCGGATGGCGCTCAAGGTTCGAGACGATCGAGGATTCGCCGAGATTCGCCCCCACCTGGTTGTGACAGCGCAGGCAGAAATCGCCGTTAGACCCGTTGGCCAGTTCGTTGATCTTGTTGTTCAGCGACAGGTAGACGGGGCTGAGTTGGGCATAGGAGTGCTGGGAGACCGCCCATTCCTGGTAATGCTTGGGATGACAGGTACCGCAGGTGCCGGCCGACGGATAGCGGCTTTCGGCGAACAACGCCTCGTGAGCGGCTTCGGCGTCCTTGACGACATCTTTCTTTTTGTCCTTCTTTTCGGGCTTGGCGGCGCCCTTGTCGTCCTTGCCGTCGAGGAGGCTGTCCTTGTCGTCCTTGTCAAGCAGCAAATCGTCCTTGTCCAGAAGCTCGTCCTTCTTGGCCTGGGCCAGTTCGATGACGGGGGCGCCGGCCGTGACCGGGCCGGGGGAGCCGTCGGCAAAGGCGGCGGAAATGGACATTCCCGTCGCCGCCAGGGTAAAGAAAAACATTACCGTCAAGGGAAGAAGGCGCCCCTCGGCTGTCAGCAATTTCATCGGTTTCAATTCTCACCCTCCCGAGGTGATTAACAGGTTCCGTTACCATGCACCCGCGTTAACTGGAAAGGATACCTAAAAGGTATTCGTTTATTTCCTTCCCGCAATTGAACGGAGGTTCATTAATGCGGGGGGGATCCCAGAAGCAGGACAGCCTTAAAACCAAGGAACCATAATTACACATTATGTTATATTGAACTTGAACGGGCGGCAACCTATTCGGGTCACCATTTTTTGCGGTTCCAGAAATGCTTAAACGGGGCGTCTGTCCAATTCGGGGTCGTGTTCCTCGAACGCCGTGGCAAGGGAAAACAGCGTTTCTTCCGCGAACGACCGGGCGACGAGTTGAAGCCCCACCGGCAACCCGTCGGCGTCGAAGCCGGCATTGACGGATACCGCCGGTTGGCCCGTCAGGTTGAAGGGATAGCTGTAGTAAACCCAGGAAACCGCATCCCTGTCCTCGTGCCCCGGCGGGATATTCCTGCCCACGTCGAAGGCCGTCACGGGCAGTGCCGGCGTGGCGAGAATGTCGTATGCCTCGAAGAACGCCATCGGCCCGGCGTTGATCGACACGCCGATGACCGAGGTGTATCTTGCCGAGCCGGGGTTCCGCGAACAGGCCGTCGCAGTCATTCCCATGGGGCGGTTGGCCGAACCCCGTGATTTGATGGCTACGATCATTCTGCTGCTGGCGGAAGGCGGCGCCTTCATCACCGGCCAGACGATTTACGTGGACGGGGGAAGAACGCTTGTCTGACGATAAGGCATCCATGCATGTCCTGGAGCCGGCCGGGGGTATGCTTGCGGAATTACTGGATGGCAAGACGACCCCCGTAGCCGTCACCACTCGTTGTCGAGCGCGTATCGAAGTGCAGGATTTGGAGGTTATGGCCTGGCAGGCGCTGGACTGAGATTTCGTGCAATGCCAGAACGACGGATCTCTCATTGTCAGCTTCCGGGCCGGCGGCGCCCTGGAAATGTGTTGGTACCTGTTCAGTTGGGGGAAGGACGTAGAAGTTCTGGAACCGAAGCACCTCGCCGACATGTTGAGTGACCACCGTCTTAATTGGGAAGGGCTACCGTAACCGGGAAAACTAAGTGGGAATATTTTTTTTCACACTCAGTTGACAAAGAGGTAACAAACTCCGCTGATCGGGGCCTTTAAAACTGGGAAAGCAGGAATTTTTGGAACCCACAGATAAACTTCTGGAGCGCATGAAGACAAATTATAATGGATTCGACGATGGGGTATTTAGAGATAAAAATGAAATCTGGCTGAATTTTAAAATCCCCAATTTCTTTGATCTTCATGCGGGGTCAATTAGAATTTTACCAACTTACACCGATGAGAACATACCATCTCCAGATTATGCTGACGAATTTATTCGTCGAAGTGCAATCGTCAAGCTTAAGCAAGACTACAAATGCGAGGAATGTGGAGTTGATTTAACCGATTACAAAAAAGGACTCCACACACATCACATAGACCACGTTAAAGGTAATAATTCATTTTCAAATTTAATGTGCCTTTGTGCCCTGTGCCATCTTGACATCCATACGCACATGGCACGATTCATAACTTCTGATCTTCGTTTGGGGATTGAACGCCGACGATCTGAGCAAGGGATTAGTCGCTAACCGTCGTCCCCAGGTCCGCTTATGGCTATGAGCGGACCTTTTGGCACCTAGTGATTTATGTCCGCTTAACCCCCAAAAGCGGACATTCTCACGCTGGGCCTAATTCGCATTTCGTCTTGGGGAGGCGTTACC
>ENA-ORDI01001327-ORDI01001327.1-marine-metagenome-genome-assembly--contig:-NODE-1327-length-13735-cov-10.537048_pt1 | contig 13735 bp, 9 predicted proteins | sample MGYA00248628_ERZ508525 | MGnify/ENA primary metagenome ERZ508525 (study PRJEB26195, sample SAMN05422138) | marine metagenome | isolation source: East of Porto Seguro, South Atlantic Ocean | place...
CTCAACCTGTATATTATTCATTCATATTCCTTTGGATTAGATAGGGTAATTTAAAAGGATAGGATTAAATGAGGCAGAGGTTTATTTGGTAAAAGAAATTGGAAATTAGAAACTGGAAATTGGATATTGGGAATTGCCTCCTGCCATAATCTCAACATAAGAAGCTCATTTCTTCATATTAATAAACTGCAGGGGAATGTCCAGATTTTCATTTTTTAAAAATGCAATAATGCTTTGGAGATCATCAATCTTTTTACCTGTTACCCTAATTTGCTCACCCTGAATTTGGGACTGTACTTTCAGTTTTGACTCTTTAATCATTTTATTGACTTTTTTAGCATTCTCTTTCGAAATACCTTCCTGCAGTTCTACCTTTTGTCGAACCGTCATGCCAGACCCTTTTTCAATATCATTAAATTTAAAAGTTTTCAGTGCAACGGATCTTCCAATTGCCCGTTTTTCCAGCATATCCCGCACAGCGCTGATCCGCATATCCGAATCGGATTCAATTTTGATAGTACCTTCTTTTTTATTAAAAGTAATAGTGGTATCACTCCCTCGAAAATCATATCGGTTTGTGATATCTCTGGTTACCATATTCACAGAATTTTCAACTTCCTGAATATCATATTTACTTACTATGTCAAAGGTTGGCATGGCTTATACTCCTGAATTATAAAAAATGTGGAAAAAACTATTATGAAATTTACACTGCAAAATTAAATGGATTATGGAGATTATTTTATATAAGTACTACTAACAAGTTATGATTTTGTACAGATACGCTTTTTCTTTAATAAGCCGCAAAAATATTTTTACCATATCTTTGCTTTGATGTAATATACTTACGAGTAATATACGAGTATTTTATTATTATGAATTTTAGATCAATATTTCATATCCGGCTGCAGAATTTTGAGCTCCAGGCGGAGCGTATGCTGGATGCCGCCCTGAAAAGTCGGGCAGTGGCAATTATATCTGCCCATTATACCAATGGAACGATTGTGGCGCTGTCTTCCGAAGCACGGCAGGAGGGACTTTGCAAAGGCATGAAAGTGAGTCTGGTGCGAAAGATGTCCCGCTCTACACGCCTCCTGCCTTATAACCGTTCCCTTTATTCCCGTATGCACCATTATCTCTACCAGACTGTAGCCAAATTTTCGCCGGTGGTAGAGCCATCAGTTTTTGGACAGTTTTATATGGATATGACCGGCATGAATGGCATCTATAAAAATGATCTCCGGGCTGGTGATATGATTTCCAAACGGATTAACGAAGTAGTGCATCTTAAAAATCACATTGGTATCAGCAGTAATAAGCTATTGAGCCGTATCAGTACCTCTGTAGTGCCGGAGCGGATTTATAAAATTGACAGTGGAGAGGAAAGCCGTTTCCTGGCACCCCTTCATTCCCGTTTACTGCCTACATCTGCCCAGCCCTCCGTAGAGCGGATGCTGCGCTTTCTTTTTCTGCGACAGGTACAGGATGTGCAGTCCGTTATGGAGCAGGAATCCGCTGCCCAGGCTATTTTCAGCCGTTACTACAAACCGTTGGCTATGGAAGCTCAGGGACTGGACACCTCTGCCGTGCAGCCACCCCGGAAGCAGGATCATATTATCGAACAGACTATCCTACCGGAAGATAGCAATGATGAAGAAAAACTCTGCGCCATTGTCAGGCAGATAGCCGGGCAGGTAGGCTTCAAGCTCCGCCGACGCAGTCAAATTGCCCGGCATATGAATCTGGAAATCCATTATACGGATGGCTACCGCAGTGAGCGTACTGGCAGTTTGAAGATCAATGACGAAGCCTCTGTAGTTCGGGACTGCCTGGAACTCTTCTTTCGTGCCAATATCCGCCGCAATCGTATCCGAACTATCATTATTGATGCTTCCAAATTTCAGACGGTTGCCTGTCAACTGGATTTATTCAGTCCAACTGAAACACAGCATAGAGTATTGGCAGAGGCATTGGACCATATCCGCCGGAAACATGGGTTTGCAATCATTAAAACAGCCGCATAATTATTTTGAACCACTAAGTACACTGAGAACACTAAAGAGTATAAAAAACTCAGTGCTCTTAGTGTTCTCGGTGGTAAAACTATGTTCACCAGTTTAAATACCCATTCTATTTTTTCCAAAATGCGGGGGACTGCATCCCTCAGGGAACTGCTGGCACAGGCAGTCAAATACCGTATGAGCCACCTGGCGTTGACAGAGGTGAACGGCATCTGGGGTTTTATCCGTTTTGTGCAGTTTGCCCGGGAGTTTGACATTCAGCCCATTGCCGGTGTGAATCTTATCACCGATTATGATGATGTAATATTGCTGGTGGAAAATCAGCAGGGCTATGAGAATATGTGCCGTATTATTTCCGATGTCCATGACAGCAGGGATGTTCATGTTGCTGATTTGTTGAAATCCCGCCATGATGGATTATTTGTCCTTGCCCATGAAAAGCATGTTTTGAAAAAACTGGTAAAGTTGATTCCGGATACCCATCTTTTTGTGGAACTCCGGCCGGGAGTGGAAGAGCGTACTGCCAAAGGGCTGGCCAAACAGTTCCAACTGGAGATCGTGGCCACAGGAGATGTGTATTTTCTCTCACCGGAAGATCAACCTGCCCATAAGGTGCTACGCACCATTGAGCATAATACCACTTTGACAGCCATTGATTCGGCAGAAGTGAAGAGCGAGGCTCATTACTTCCGCACGGAAAAAGAAATGGCAACACTGTTTCCTAACAGCCTGGATGCCATCAACAATGCCCAGTACCTGGCAGAACGCTGCAAAACGGACTGGCAATTTCTCAATACTATCTTTCCCAATATGGATCTGAAAAACACCCGGGAAGCCAGCCGTAAACTACGGAAATTAGTATATGCAGGGGCGGAGAAGAGGTATGGGAGATTGAAGATGGGAAATCCAATAGAGAATAGGGATTTGAGAATAGTGAATAGCGAACACCGAATTACGAATAATAATTCCTCTGCGTCCTCCGCAGTAAAAAAACGCATCAACCAGGAACTTGCTATCATCACAGAAAAAGGATTTGCCCCTTATTTTCTGGTAGTGTGGGATATTGTCAGGCAGACCAATGCCACCATTGGCAGAGGCTCCGGAGCTGCATCCATTGTGAGCTATTGCCTGTTTATTACCCAGGTAGATCCCCTTAAATACAATCTGCAGTTTGAGCGTTTTATTCATCCTGAGCGAGTGGATATGCCCGATATAGATATTGATTTTCCCTGGGATGAACGGGACGATATTATTGATTATGTTTTTCAGAAATACGGACTGCACCGCACGGCCATGGTTTCCAATCAGGTATTTCTTCAGCCAAGATCAGCGGTTAGGGAAGTGGCCAAGGTGTACGGACTTTCCAATGAGGAGATCAAAGTAGTCACCAAGCGTATTGGCTGGCACAGCCGCCGCTCTGATTTACTGCATTGGATAGAGTCTGATGAACGCTTTAAAAATCTGAATATAGACACAACCTTAAAAGAAATATTACAAATATCAGAAAAGGTAATGGGGGCTTTTAGGGTATCATCGGTGCATCCCGGGGGAGTGGTAATTGTGCCGGATGAAATCCGTAAATATGTGCCGGTACTCATGGCCACCAAGGGGGTACAGATATTGGAATGGGAAAAAGATCAGACAGAGGATTCTGGTCTACTGAAAATTGACCTCCTGGGCAATCGTTCTCTGGCAGTGGTGCGGGATACCTTGAAACAGGTGGGGGTCTATCGCAGTGAATATGTGGATTATCACAGCATCCCTTCAGTGGGTGACCCAAAAACGGAGGCTCTCATGCAGGCAGGACGCACTATGGGGATATTTTATATTGAGAGTCCAGCCACTCGCCAGCTTCTGGCAAAAGCCGGCAAGGTGGATTTTGAGCATGTGGTGATTTATTCTTCCATTATCCGACCGGCTGCCAACCGTTTTACCAACCTCATGCTGGAGCGCATTCACGGTAAAGCCTGGAAACTACCTCATCCGGACTTGGATTTTTTGAGTGAAAGCTACGGCATTATGGTCTATGAGGAGCAGGTCTCCATGGCTGCCCGGGTGCTGGCTGGTTTTGGTTATGCTGAATCAGATTATATCCGCAAAGTCATCTCCCGGCCAGCCCTGGAACATCTGGTGCCACTCTGGCGGAAGAAGTTTATCGGTGGTATGCTGAAGCGAGGCTACCAAAAGAAACTGGCAATGGAAATGTGGAGCATGGTGCAGTCCTTTTCCGGCTATTCTTTCTGCAAGCCCCATTCGGCTTCCTATGCCATGCTCTCCTTTACCTGCGCCTATCTGAAGGCGCACTTTCCGGCAGAATTCCTGGCGGCGGTAGTATCCAATCAAGGGGGATTCTACTCTGCTTTTGCCTATCTCAGTGAAGCACGGAGGTGGGGAATTGCCATCCTGCCGCCGCATATTAATCGTAGTTTTAAAGAGTACCGGGGAAATGCGAAGCGTATCCGCATGGGATTCATGTCTATCCGTAATCTTAAGGAGAAAGCGGTTACTCAGATAATGGAAGAGCGGAAAGGTGGTGATTTCAAATCACTGGAAGACTTTTTTCATAGAACTGACTTGGATCTTGCCGATGCCATGGCACTGGCCAATGCCGGTTGTTTTGCTGAACTGGAAAGGGAGCAGTCCCATCAGCAGATTGCCTTCCGTATTGCCTGTCATTATTTGCAGGATGGTGAAGGTGAAGATGTCCTGCCCTCATTCGGGAATAAGCGTCTGACCCATGCTGAAAAAATCAGGCTGGAGCGGGAAAGTTTTGGATTCCCAGTTTCCGAGCATCCCTTAACACCCTGGCTGCCAATCTTCGGAGGTAAGATCAAAAAAGCACGGGATATTCCCAAGTATGTAGGCAAAACGATTCAGTTAGCGGGAGTACTCATTACCACTAAAGTCAGCGCTACCCGCAAGCATGAGCCTATGGAATTTCTCACCCTGGAAGATGAAACGGATATTTATGAATGTGTTATGTTTCCGGATGCTTTTGCCCAGTACGGTGATTTACTGAATTGGGAGAAGCTGCTCATCATCCGTGGGAAAGTAGAAGTTTCTTTCGGCGTTTATACCATTACTATTGAGAAAATGGGTAGTATGCAGAGAATGGGGGAGAATTTGAGAAAAAGGAGACAGAAAACAGGAATCAGGAGACAGGCACTTCGGCATCCCTAGACACTGCTCGGGAGGGGCACTCAGTAACCGCAAAGGGGATAGGAGTTTGGGATTAGTGAATAGGGAATGCTTGTCCGCCATGTAAAATCAATTGATAGGTAATAGTTGAGTTGTTTATGGTGAAGAAAACCTTTTCAAAAAGCGAATTGTTTTCAGTCCATCAAACCAGCGGTGGAATTGTTCCTTAAAGTGTAATTCAGATGGAGCATTGTTTTGAATTTTGCTCCAAATAGTTTCTATTCCCTCTATTTTGAGGAAACCAATAAGATTGGGATGAATTGATTTTATATCTTTCAATAAATCATTGAGACTATTCTCCCAAGCGTGGCCTCCAAGTTGAAGCCATTTGGATAAATATCGATAAGCATCATCAGAATAATATAGGTTGGTAATATCAAATCCTTTTTGTATTTGTTCCATTCGGTAACCGGTGCCAAGGTACACTCTTGAAATTGGGCGTGGAGAAGGAAACACCAATGTTTCTGGAATATTATGTACCCCACAGTATTTGGTTAATTCCTGCAAAAAATAAAAATCTTCCGTTGCTTTTTTCCTGGGCATGCCTCCCACAGCACAATATGCTTCGGCAGTACAGACTATGGTGGATCCCATGGACACATAGCCATAGGGAGAACCGGCTCTCTGCATTTTTTCAGCGGTGGTTTTTAGAAATTTTTCATATTGCCCAATGGCATCATTAATAGCTGAATCCTGTGATTTTAAATGGCTGAATCCTATTACTGCAGCGGAGGTATTTTGAGATTTAAAAATCTGCTTCACTTTTGAAAGATAATCAGGACTCACCTGTGTATCGGCATCAGTACAAAAAATAAGACTTTGGGGTGAGGTCAAATGAGAGAGAGCTAAATCCATTCCAATTTTTCGGGCGAGACCAACCCCCGCATGTTTTAATGGCAGTTCAAGTCCCGGAGAAGCTGCATCAATTACAGCAAGTGTAAATTGATAATTGTTCTCATTGATTTTTTGGATTGTTAATTGGTTATTATCCTTTATTGATTGAGGGGAGTTGTTGGCATTATTAACCACCACCACTACCAGCGTTTGATTTAATAATTCCGGTTTATTTTGATTAATACTCTCAATAGTTAGGGGAAGAAATTCTAATTCTGCATAAGCTGGAATAACGATTGCCTGATTAAATGCGCGGGTTATTAGGGGCTTGATTTTCCAGGGACCGGAAATTCCCCGTTTTTTCAGATAAGAATGAGTGGAATTAAAGGATGACATCTTTCAATGTTGTACCTAGAGAAAAAGATATCATCCTTTTGAAATAACCTCTAACGCCGTTTCAAAATCACCCTCGGGAATCCAATGAATTTTTATACCATTTTTTTCCATATTACGGAAGAAGGTCATTTGTTTTTTTGCAAATTGATGGATGGCAGTATTTAGTAGAGCGGTCATTTCATCCTTGTTATAGACACCATTTAGGTATCTACTAATGAACCGATATTCTAATCCCAGTATTTCCATTCGTTCGTGGGTCACTCCATTTTGTAGTAAAGATTCTACTTCTTCAATCATACCATTTTCAAGTCTGAAGTGAAGTCGCGTGGTTATAAGTTTCCGAATAACCGTCCGGGAGTAATCTACTCCTAATACTACAGGGGAGCGAGTATCGGGGATTGAGGATCGGGGATCGGGAATCGGGGATCGGTGTTTATCCATTTTCTTACTCCTTACTTCTGTCTCCTGTCCCCTATCCTTGGCAACTTCAATGGCTCGAATCACTCTCCTCTTAGTATCCACGGGCGTATTTGCAGATGCTCCCGGTGAAATGGCTTCCAGTTCTTTTATCAAATCTTCCAGCTTCCAGGCTTCCAGTTCTTGCCGGAGTTGTTTATCCGGTTCAGTTTTTGGGAGTTGAAAATCCATGAGCACTGCTTTAATATAAAACCCTGTTCCACCGCAAAGAATTGGCAGTTTTTTCCGTTCTTTTATATCTGAATATACTCTCTGAAAATCTCTCTGAAACTGTGCCACATTATATTCTTCAATTGGGGCAACAATATCAATGAGATGGTATGGGATTGATACACCCTTAAAATTATATTCGTTTAAATCTTTTCCCGTACCAATATCCATTTCCCGATAAACTTGCCGTGAGTCAGCAGAAATAATTTCACCACTAAGTTTATATGCCAATTGAACCGCAAGTTGAGTTTTCCCGGTGGCAGTGGGACCTAAAATGACCAGAAGGTCTCCCTCAAATATTTTTTCTTTTACCATAAGTGAAATTTGCAGGGTTGCAATATTATATCCCAACCTGTTTCAGCTATTGGCTGGAAGACATTACTTCCTGCAAATTACCCCTGAATTTAAGGGAGTATTTTTATGGTAGATTTAATTATTGTTCTCATCAGTCTTATTATTGGCATTACCATTGGTTGGGTATTAAAAGCTAAAAGTCAACCTGCTAATAGTGCTGAATTGCAGAGTGAAATAAAGAAGTTAACGGATGAAAAAGCCCGGGCGGAAGCAAAGCTGGAACAAATGGAAGAAATTAAAAATGGAATGGAGACCGTTTTCAAATCTCTTGCATCTGATATCGCTAGGGAAAACAGAAAAGACTTCCTGAATCTTGCTGGAGAAAAGTTTAAGGATATTTCCAAACAGGCAGATGAAAACCTCACCAAAAAGAAAGAACTCATTGATCAAAATTTGGGTGAAATGAAAAAAACGCTTAAATCCCTCCATGACCAGTCAGTGAAGCTTACCGGAAATCTGGAAACCAGCAGCAAGGAAACCCAAAAATTACAGGAGTCCACCAGTAAACTGCGGGAGATTCTGTCGTCATCCCAAAAACGCGGGCAGTGGGGGGAACGAATGGTAGAAGATATTTTGGACTTTATCGGTTTTATGGAGGATAAAAATTATGTAAAACAAACCCAGGTGGAGTCAGGCGAAAAACCCGATTACACCTTCTTCCTGCCTAAGGAAAAGAAACTCAATATGGATGTAAAATTTCCTTTAGCGAGTTATGAACGTTATATTAATTCGGAATTGGAGGAAGAACAGGAAGGTCATAAAAAAGATTTTCTGCGAGATGTTAAAATTCATATTAAAGCAATTGCCGGTCGGGCATATATAAACCCTGCAGAAGGTACCCTGGATTATGTGTTAATGTTTATCCCCAATGAATCCATTTACGGATTTATCAATCAGGAGGATACACAGCTTATTGATTATGCTTTAGGGAAAAAAGTTCTGCTCTGTTCACCCCTAACACTCTATGCCATGCTGTCTCTTATTTATCAAGCAACCCGTAATTTTGCCATGGAAGAAAAAGCCACTGAGGTGATGAATCTGCTGAATTCATTTCGTCTTCAATGGGATAAATATGTTGAGGTTATGGATAAAATGGGGCGTAGCCTTGACACCGCCAAAAAAGATTATGACACCATGGTAGGCACACGGAAAAATCAATTGGAAAAACCGCTCAGTAAAATTGAGGAAATTACATCAGGGGGTGAGGTAGCGGAGTTGGTGGAATGATGTAAAATAACCTACCCAGGTTGTTTACAAATGCAACAAGAAGGGTTGCTTGTTGTACTAATTAATAACCGTCTGTGCCTTATACACCGACTGAATCACATTGGCTAATTCACTGAGGTGGGCTTGAGTATAATCATCAAAATATCCCGTTTCAATGGATTCTTTGATCTCACCATGAAGTATTTTTAAACTGGCACGCGCCAAGGCAACTGCATCAGAATGAAAATAATTCTTCTTATTTAATAATATAATACTCAAAACATTCACATGAGATTTTTGTAGATCCCGGCGGAAACTGTTGATATTTTTATTTTGCTCCAACTCTGACCATAAGGATTGGGTAATTTTTTGAAAATGCTCCGTAAGGGTATAAATTGATTCACCTTTGGGGAATTTTAATTCATTATCACGAATTCGTGCAAAAATACGGGGGTGGTGCAAGCGGTAAATACTTCCGGATTGAATAAAGCGCACATAATCATGAATAGGATAATCAATTCGGCTCATTCTCCAAACGGAACCTTTAAAATCCCATTCTCTTTCCGGAGCCAGTTTATTCAACAAATCGGGGTCAAAATTAAAAGCATTTTCCGCCAATATATTTTTTAATATAAAATTGAGTGCTTCCCTTTGTTTTTTAGCGGGTACAATTGAAAATGGGTTATCTCCACCAGGATCCCCAATATGATGTCGGCTATGGTAGACACCACCAATATATTTGGCAATATTTCTGGCAGCTCCTAAATAATGACGTAAACCTCTGCCAAACACTCGCCGAATTTTAGAGTATTTTTCACCTGTTTTTTCAAAATACTCTGGAATAAGCTCAATCAATTCCTGCGACATTTCGAATCGCTTCTGATAGTATGCCATGGGGTCATCGGTTAAATCCCATGCATTAGAATGGGGATCCATCCCTCGGGTGGATTGTCCAAAAGTATCTTCATCTGTTCCATATCGCAATAAGGGATCGGTAGAGCGGGAGGCTATAGACTCTAAGAATTTCTCTTCAGAATGTCCCGATCTGTCCGGTTGTTTATAGGCATATTCTATTGCCCAATAATCATAAGTCCCCGGTTTGGTTTGGAAGAAAGTTTCACCATCAAATACATTAATAGGTTGATAATCCATTACCGATCCACTTATGCCATATTTTCGAGTAAATTTCGGGTCACTTAACTGCTCAATGGAATAAATAGAACTGCCTTTGAAATTATGCCGTAACCCCAGAGTATGGCCCACTTCATGCAGAATTAAATCTACAAGTCCATTATGAATATAATTTTGCAGTTCTTCATCTGTACCCTTCAATACACCAGTAGTTGTCATTACATCCCATCCCGATGCCATTTCTTCCCGAAGATGATCTCCATATTGGCACATTTCAGAGGAAAATTCTTCAGTGGGTTCTTCTGACTCAAAATCCATACTCACCTGCCCTAAAATTGGGGCAATAAATTCCGTTTGCTCTCGGTAAAAAGAGCGCACAAAATCTGCACTTATCCGAATATCCGCATCGTAGAGTTCACCTGTATAGGGGTTCGCCCGAGAAGGTCCCACCGCATATCCTGACCCTGGTTGAAACAGCCAGCGAACAGTTGAATATCTCACATCTGCAGGATCCCATTCAGCATCATCTGGCATTTGTTTTACCACTACTGCATTCTTAAAACCAGCTGCTTCAAAAGCTTCATTCCAGGCAAGGATACCTTCACGTACGGCATCCCGAAGTTCATAGGGAATGGAATTTTCCAACCAGTAAACTATGGGTTTCTTAGGCTCCGATATTTTTGCCTGTGGGTTTTTCTTCTCTAAGTTCCATCGATTCACATAGCGGATATAGGGTGAAATTTTGCGAACATCGGTATAATCCTGATAGATGGTAACGAAGTGCCCAACACGGTCATCTGCCAAGCGGGGTTGATAATCTGTTTCAGGAATAGCTGAAAGGCTCACATGATAATTAATCAAGACACTGGTTGAGCTGGGAAGTGTATAAATATACTTTCCCTTTTTACCCTTAAAATGCAGGGCTATCTCAATTTCTGTATTGAATGGGAAAGATTTTAAATCTTTAAAATAACTATCTTTTCTATCAAAGCTATAAATACCCTGACTTTTCCGGGTAATTTGCTCAATATCATAAATAAAGAGTGTACCAATATCCACTAAAATTGCTCCACTTTCCGGATGGGGTTTGCTCTCAATTTTGGTTGATGAAAGAATGGAATTAGAGGTGTGTCTTTCAACAGATCTGCGAAAGGGAGAATCTTCATCTGTCCTAAATTTTACATTTACATTCACAAATTGCACACGTTCCCCCACCTGTTTAAACATGAAGGGGTATTCATCTAACATGGAACTTCCATCCAAATAGTATCCATCACCAGATTGTCGGGTGAGTCCTGCGAGATGTATTTTTTCTATTTGATCAGGGAGTATAGCGAGGAAGGCTTTGTTTTTTTCATCATTCCAATAAATGGTGAATAATCCATCAATTTTTTGGTAATCTTTGATTACATTTTTAAATAATTTTTTCTCATCTTTTTTCTTACTTTTGAGTGGCTTTTTGGATTGGACTTTGGTGGTATCATTTAATAGGAAGTCAATGTTTAGATCTGTATAGGGGTCGGCGTAACACAGGGCTGATAGAAAAAAACCTGTTAAAAGGAGAAAGTGAACTTTTCTATTCGATTTAATCATTCTGAGGATATTTAAAATTACATTAATTTTGGAATAATTCATTCATAATATTTATTCCCGAATTGATTCCAACCAGAATTACAATTTGTATTAAGTCCATTATTTAAGGATTGATTTTACTTTTACAACCAATTCTTTAACCTCTGATTGAGTAGGCGCTTCGGCATAAATTCGGATAATAGGCTCAGTGTTTGACTTACGAATATGTACCCAGGAATTATCCCAGCTGAGTTTTAAGCCGTCGGTTTTATCAGATTTTACATCGGAATATTTTTGTTCCATTTTATCTAATATAGATTGAGGGTCAACAGATCCCAGTCCGATTTTATCTTTTACCATAACATATTGAGGCATGGATTTGAAAATTTCACTTACTTTTTGAGTATCTTGGGTCATACGGTTTAAAAACATTGCAGCAGCTACTAATGAATCCCTGCCATAGTGACTCTCAGGCAAAATAACGCCGCCATTGCCTTCTCCGCCAAGTTCGGCATTGACCTCCTTCATTTTGTTTACCACGTTTATTTCGCCAACAGCTGATCTGATTACAGAACAGCCATATTTTTCAGCCACTCTATCAAGTGCTAATGTTGAAGATAGATTTGTAACTAAGGGTTTACTAGAATTTGTGGTATTATAAAAACCATCTGCGCAAATGGCAAGTGTATATTCTTCGCTGAGTGGGAGACCATTTTCATCAACAACAGCTAATCGATCGCCATCAGGATCTGTTGCAAACCCCACATCTGCATTATGCAATTGAACTGCTTCCCCCAAATTTTTCAGGTTAACCGCCAATGGTTCCGGACCACGAGGGAAATCACCATTGGGTTCGCAAAACAAACGTTGCACCTTGCACCCCAATGCTTCTACCATTTCCGGCAGTGCATGTGAAGCGGCACCATTGACAGCATCCACCACAACCGAGAAAGATCTATTTTTAATTGCCTTCACATCAATAATAGACAGATTTAAAGTATGCTCAATATGCGGTTGATAGCCGTTTTCAATTTTTTTAATCGAGCCGGAATTTTTGTGGGAGGGTGATATGCTATCCGCAATTTCAAATAAACGATTATTTTTTTCAGCATTGATAAAACAGCCGTCTGAATCAATAAATTTAAGTCCATTCCACTGGGTTGGATTATGACTTGCCGTTATGACAACTCCACCAGCCATTTTATTTTTTTCTACCAGAAATTGTGCAGTGGGAGTGGGTATAATTCCATAATTAACAGCATTTCTCCCACATTTGATTAGGGCAGTACATCCCGCATCAATAAAAGACTCACCATGAGAACGACTATCGCGAGCGAGAAGAATATCCCCTTCCCCCTGAAGTTCTGAAAATGCCTGAAGATGTCTGGTTACAGTAGATTCGGTTAGAGTATCACCTACAATTCCCCGAATACCGGAAATTCCCCGTATTAATTCCATGGTCTAAATTAAAACAGAATGATATTGGATTAAAATGGAACAAAAAAAGAAAATCCAGATTTGAATCTGGATTTTCTTTTTTATTAAGTTTTTGCCTGAGAGAAAAGCGTAGGACGATATGGAACTCGTCTTCGTTTACTTCTCTTGGCAATTTTTCGTGCTTCGCTGGGTTTGATGTAATAGGCACGTGCCCTTACATCTCTTAGAATTCCAGCCTTTTCCCATTTCTTTTTAAAGCGTCTTAAGGCTTTTTCAAATGGTTCGTCTTCTCGAATTTTAATGCTTACCAAAGTAGTATCTTACCTCCCCTCAATTTATCCTAAATATTGTCGTAATTTTCTGCTTCTTGAACGATGCCGCAGACGGCGAATAGCCTTTTCTTTAATCTGCCGAACACGTTCACGAGTCAATCCAAATTCTTCCCCAATTTCATTCAGGGTAAGCGCATAGGAATGACTAATGCCAAAATACATCCTTATAACTTCACGCTCCCTGTCTTTCAAGGTATCTAATGCTGCAGCAACTTCTTCCTGAAGTGAGTCCATCTGCAATTCCTGGTCAGGTTCAGCCGTGGAAGCATCTGGAATTACATCTAAGAGACAATTTTTATCTTCATCGGAGAATGGCGTGTCTAGAGAATGGTGCCTGCGGGAAATTCGTTGGGCATCATTCACTTCATTGGGTTTCATTTCCAATTGTCTGGCAAGCTCATCTGCACGGGGAGCACGCTCAAATTCCTGTTCTAGACGTTCAGCAGCTTTGTTAATTTTTGAAATGGTGCCAACCCGATTAAGTGGCAACCGAACAATTCTGGAATGCTCAGCCAATGCTTGTAAAATAGACTGACGAATCCACCAAACCGCATAGGAAATAAATTT
>ENA-ORDI01001331-ORDI01001331.1-marine-metagenome-genome-assembly--contig:-NODE-1331-length-13725-cov-3.081257_pt1 | contig 13725 bp, 17 predicted proteins | sample MGYA00248628_ERZ508525 | MGnify/ENA primary metagenome ERZ508525 (study PRJEB26195, sample SAMN05422138) | marine metagenome | isolation source: East of Porto Seguro, South Atlantic Ocean | place...
CCGGTTTGGCAACGAAGAGCAGAAAAAGCGGTTGGTGCCGCCGCTGGCCACGGGGAAGGGCGTCGCCGCCTGGGCGTTGACCGAGCCCGGAAGCGGGTCCGATGCCGCCGCTCTCCGCACCACCGCCACCGAGCGGGACGGCACCTACTTCTTAAACGGCAGTAAGACTTTCATCACCAACGCGGGTGTGGCCGAATCCATCGTGGTCTTCGCCACGCAGGACGCCTCCAAAGGACACCGGGGCATCAGCGCCTTCGTGGTGGAAAAGGGCTCTTCGGGCCTGCAGCTGAACGCCCTTCATGGCAAACTGGGAATACGCGGCTCCGATACCTGCGAGGTCGTCTTTCAGGACACCCCGGTGCCGGCGCGAAACCTGTTGGGGGAGGAAGGCCGGGGGTTCTACTACGCGATGGACATACTGGATTCCAGCCGGATCATCGTCGCCGCTCAGTGCATCGGCATCGGCCAGGCAGCCCTGGAAGCGGCCGTGCGCTACGCTCAACAACGGGAGACCTTCGGCAAGACCATCGCCGAGCGGGCGATCGCAAAGGGAATCAAGGAAGTCATCTTCGATCGTGGCGGATACAGGTACCACGGCCGGGTCAAGGCCCTGGCCGATGCCGCCCGCGAGGGCGGACTGAGTTTTTAGGGGAGCACCTTAATGGCGGAAACAAGACCTCCTTCATCACGGCCCCGCGGCGGGCGGGGATCACCCCGTGGACGCGACCGCAACCAGGACCGGGATGAGGGAGACGATCTTCTAGACAAGCTGGTCCACATCAACCGTGTCGCCAAGGTGGTCAAGGGTGGCCGCCGGTTTTCCTTCGGTGCCCTGGTGGTGGTCGGCGACGGACGGGGCCGGGTCGGTTACGGTACCGGTAAGGCCCGTGAGGTACCGGAAGCCATCCGCAAGGCCACCGATCAGGCGAAACGGAGCATGGTCCAAATACCGCTCCGCGAAGGCCGTACCCTTCATCATAATGTCAAGGGCCGTTACGGCGCCGGAAAAGTTATTCTCAGGGCGGCGCCGCCAGGGACCGGCATCATTGCCGGCGGACCCATGCGCGCGGTGTTCGAAACCATGGGAGTCCAGGACGTCGTCGCCAAATCCATCGGCAGCTCCAACCCCCACAACATGGTCAAGGCCACTTTTCAGGCCCTTCAGTCCTGCGCCTCGCCCCGAAGCGTCGCTTCCCGGCGCGGAAAGAAGGTTTCCGAGATCGTTTCGCGACGGCGTGGGCCGCCGGAAGCCGCCGCCAAGGAATAAGACGATGGCCGAAAGCAAAAAGAAACCGACCCTCAAGGTCACGCAAACCCGCAGCCCCATCGGCCGTCCGAATGACCAGCGCGCGACGCTGATCGGCTTGGGCCTGAACAAGATCAACCGGACCCGCGAGCTTGAGGACACGCCGTCCGTCCGCGGCATGATTGAAAAAGTCAGCCACCTTGTCCGCGTTGATGAAGGCGGCTGAACAAGAAAGTTAATGAGATGAGATTGAATGAACTTGGTGATCGCCAGTGCGCGCGCAAGCCCCGAAAGCGGGTCGGACGCGGCATCGGTTCCGGCAAGGGTAAGACGTCCGGGCGTGGCCATAAGGGCCAGAAATCCCGGAGTGGCGTTTCCCTGCTCGGCTTTGAAGGCGGTCAGATGCCTCTTTACCGGCGGCTGCCGAAGCGCGGGTTCAATAATCCCTTTACCAAGGATTATGCTGAACTGACGCTCGGCAACCTGGAAGCCGCCGTCGCCAAAGGCAAGATCGACGCCAAGAAACCGGTGACCGAAGAAGTGCTCCGCGCCAGCGGCATGGTGAAAAAGGGCCGCCACGGCGTGCGCTTGCTTGCAAAAGGGGAATTGAAGGCAAAATTAACCATTGAGGTCACCGGGGCCTCGAAGGGGGCGATCGCGGCGGTCGAAAAAGCCGGCGGCGGCATTACCGTGACGCCTCCGAAACCGAAGCCCGAAGGCAAGGGCAAGGCGCGGCACCGGAAGTTCAAGGAAGGCGCCGAAGCACCGAAGAAGAAAGCCGAGTCCGGAGCCAATGGGGGCTCCAAGGAAGGCGCCGGAAAAGAGGTCAAGGAAGGCAAGGCCGATAAGAAGGCCAAGAAGAATGAGGCCGAGCAGGCGGAACAACAAAAAGTTTCGGCTGGCGAACAGGCGCAGGACAAAGAAGAAGGGGAACAGCCCTCTGAACCTAAAGAGGGAACCAAAGGCGGCAAGGACGGTGACTCCGGCTCGGACGAAAGCTAGACAATAAAGCGCATTAATGGCATCAGCAGCCGAACAATTAGCTTCCGGTATGAACTTCGGGGCCTTCGCCAAGGCCGCCGAATTGAAGAAGCGTATTTGGTTCACTCTGGGTGCGCTGATCGTCTATCGCCTCGGCACCTATATCCCGCTCCCCGGTATCGACCCGGTGGTCCTTCAAGACATCTTCCGTCAAAACCAGGGCGGTGTGCTGGGCATGTTCGACATGTTCTCCGGCGGGGCGTTGAGGCGGATGACGATCTTCGCCCTCAATATCATGCCCTACATTTCGTCCTCCATTATCATGCAGTTGATGACGGCGGTATCGCCGCAGCTCGAGGCGTTGAAAAAGGAAGGCGAAACCGGCCGTAAGAAGATCAACCAATATACCCGCTACGGCACCGTGCTCATCGCGGCGTTTCAGGCCTACGGCATATCCGCCGGCCTCGAAGGCATGAGCTCTTCCGCCGGCCCGGCGGTGACCGATCCGGGAATGTTTTTCCGTTTTCAGGTGGTGGTGACCCTTATCGGCGGAACCATTTTCCTGATGTGGCTGGGCGAACAGATCACGGCGCGCGGGGTCGGCAACGGCATCTCGCTGATCATCTTCTCTGGCATCGTCGCCAACCTGCCGAGCGCCCTTGCCGGGACGCTGGAATTGGGACGGACGGGGGCGCTGTCGACCGCCTTCATCATTTTTTTGCTGATGATGTCGGTCGGCGTCATTTATTTCATCGTTTTTGTCGAACGCGCCCAGCGCCGGATCATCGTCCAATATCCGAAACGCCAACGCGGCACCAAGATGACCGGTGGCGAAAGCTCGCATCTGCCGTTGAAAATCAACACCGCCGGTGTGATTCCGCCGATTTTCGCCAGTTCCCTGCTGCTGATGCCGATTACGGTAATCGGATTTTCGGCCGGATCGGGCCCCGAATGGTTGACCAACATAGCCGCCTATCTGGGACGCGGGCAGCCGGTGTATCTATTGATTTATATTTCCATGGTCGTGTTTTTCGCTTTCTTTTATACGGCGGTGGTTTTCAATCCCACGGAAACGGCGGATAACCTGAAACGCTACGGCGGCTTCATTCCCGGTATCCGGCCGGGCAAAAACACGGCGGAATACCTGGATTGGGTTTTGACCCGCCTGACCGTTACCGGGGCCAGCTATTTGGCGGCCATCTGCCTGCTGCCGGAGTTGTTGATCTCGCGATATTCGGTGCCGTTCTATTTCGGCGGCACCAGCCTTCTGATCGTCGTTACTGTGACCATGGATACGGTGTCCCAAGTGCAGTCCCATCTTCTGGCGCACCAGTACGAGGGTTTGATCAAGAAATCAAGGCTGAAAGGCCGGCGGTAATGAATCTCATCCTTTTTGGACCCCCAGGCGCCGGTAAGGGAACCCAGGCAAGGCGCCTGCAGGAAACCCACGGCATCGTCCAGCTATCGACCGGGGATATGCTGCGCGCCGAAGTGGATTCAGGCAGCGAACTCGGCCTTCAGGCCAAGGAAATCATAGAAGCTGGCCAATTGGTGCCCGATGACCTGATTATCGCCATGATTTCGTTGCGCATCGACCAGGAAGACTGTAAAGACGGTTTCATTTTGGACGGTTTTCCACGCACCAAGCCTCAGGCGGTGGCTCTCGACTCGATGCTGACTGAAAAGGGATTGGATATCGACTATGTCATCGAAATCAAGGTCGACGACGATGCCATGGTCAAACGGATTACCGGCCGGTTTTCATGCTCCGTGTGCGGCGTCGGATACCATGATGAGTTTGAAAAACCTGAAAAAGACGGTATTTGCGACCAATGCGGGGGCACCGAATTTACCCACCGCACCGACGATAACGCGGAAACGGTTACCGCCCGGCTTCAGGCCTATCATGAGCAAACCTCTCTTATCTTTTCCTATTACAAGGAAAAAGGGCTAATGGAGGAAGTTGACGGCATGGCCAAAATCGATGCAGTGACGGAGCAAATGAATGCCCTTCTGGGATAATGAAAAAGGGCGGAATAGTGCGGCTGAGCGTGTTGACTTGGGGCTGTCAAGCCCTATAATCGCGCCTCTTCCGGCACCCAATGGACGAAAAAAGTTATTTATTTCCAAAGTTTAAGGAGAACGGGCTTTGGCGCGTATCGCTGGCGTTAATATTCCGACCGCGAAGAGGGTGGTAATCGCCCTCACGTATATTCACGGCATCGGCCGGAACTCGGCCGCGAAGATTTGCCAGAATATCGGCATTCCCGCGGAACAACGGGTCAACGACCTCACCGACGACGAATTGGTGCGGATCCGCGAGACCATCGACCAGGAATTTCAGGTCGAAGGCGACCTCCGCCGCGAAGTGGCCATGAACGTGAAGCGATTGATGGACCTGGGCTGTTACCGGGGTCGCCGCCACCGCCGCGGCCTGCCCGTGCGCGGCCAGCGCACCCATACCAATGCCCGTACCCGTAAGGGCCCGGCGAAAGCCATCGCGGGCAAGAAAAGAGTCCTCAAGGGGTAACTGAGCAACCGACATGGCGAAAGAAACCACTCACCGGCCACGGCGCCGCGAACGCAAGAACATCGCATCGGGCGTCGCCCATGTGAATGCTACGTTCAACAACACCATGATTACGATTACCGATGCCCAGGGCAACACCATCGCTTGGTCGTCGGCGGGGTCACAGGGGTTCAAGGGTTCACGGAAATCCACCCCCTATGCGGCCCAGGTTGCGGGCGGGGATGCCGGACGTAAAGCCATGGAGCACGGCATGAAAACCCTCGATGTGGAAGTCAAGGGTCCCGGGTCGGGCCGTGAATCTGCCTTGCGCGCCCTGCAGGCCGTCGGCTTCACCATCACCGCCATCCGTGATGTGACGCCGATCCCCCATAACGGCTGCCGACCCCGGAAGCGCCGCCGCGTGTAAGGCGGCGAAAGAAAGCCGCGCCCGTCGCGGCAGGGATGCAACGAAGTATCCCCATCATCGCCGGACCCGGGAGGGCAGGCGATAGGAAAATCGAAAGGCTCCCATGAGCCACAGATCAACGTCGCGAGCGTGAGGTCACCAAATTGATTCAAAAAAACTGGCAAGAACTGATTAAACCAACAAAACTCGACGTGCAACCGGGCGCCGATGCGACGCGCACGGCCACCATCGTCGCCGAACCACTGGAACGAGGCTTTGGCCTGACCCTTGGCAATGCCTTAAGAAGGGTCTTGTTGTCGTCCCTGCAAGGGGCGGCGGTGACGTCGGTGCATATTGACGGCGTCCTGCACGAGTTTTCAGCCATCCCGGGCGTCCGCGAAGACGTCACGGACATTGTCCTCAACATCAAGTCTCTCAACATCCGTTTGTCCGCCGAGGGACCGAAGCGGATGACGCTGAAGGCCTCTGGCCCGGCCGAAGTCAAGGCCGCCGCCATCGAAGCTGGCCCCGACATCGAAATCATGAATTCGGACCTGGTGCTTTGTCACCTGGACAAGGGTGCAAAGCTGAACATGGAACTGACCGTTGAAAACGGCAAAGGCTATGTCGCGGCGATCCAGAACCGGCCCGAGGACAACCCCATCGGCTTGATCCCGGTGGATGCGGTGTTTTCCCCGGTGCGCAAGGTCACCTACAAGGTCGACAATACCCGCGTCGGCCAGGTCACCGACCACGACAAGCTGAGCCTTGAAGTCACCACCAGCGGCGTCGTTTCTCCCGACGACGCGGTGGCGTTGGCGGCCCGCATCCTTCAGGACCAATTGAGCCTGTTTATCAACTTTGAGGAACCGCAAAAGGCCCTCTTAGAAGAGCAGCACGAAGAACTGCCGTTCAATAAGAACCTTTTGCGCAAGGTCGATGAATTGGAGCTTTCGGTTCGTTCGGCCAATTGCCTGAAGAACGATAACATTATCTACATCGGCGATCTGGTCCAGAAAACCGAAACCGATATGCTGCGGACTCCCAATTTCGGCCGCAAATCGTTAAATGAAATCAAGGAAGTCCTGGGGCAAATGGGCCTTCATCTGGGTATGGAAATCCCCGATTGGCCGCCCGAGAATATCGAGGAATTGGCGAAAAAGCTGGAAGACCCCTTCTAGGGAGTTCCCTCGGTCTGATAAGAAAGAACGAACATACGTGCGTGTAAAATGGCACGCGTACGGAAGCAAAAAGGAGCCTGAACCATGCGTCACCGTCACGGCGCCCGCAAGCTAAACCGCACCAGTTCACACCGCAAAGCCATGTTTTCCAACATGGCGGTGTCTTTGCTGACCCACGAACAGATCAAGACGACCTTGCCGAAGGCCAAGGAACTCAGGCGCGTTGCCGATAAAATGATCACCCTGGGCAAGCGCGGCACCCTTCATGCCCGCCGCCGGGCGCACTCATACCTGCGCGACGACAGCGCCGTGTCCAAACTTTTCGGAGCCCTGGCCGAACGCTACAAGGAACGAAACGGCGGTTATACCCGGGTGGTGAAGGCCGGGTTCCGGTATGGCGATAACGCGCCGATGGCGGTGATCGAACTGGTCGACCGGGACCCCGACGCCAAGGGCGCCGAAGACAAGGCTCGCCATGCCCTTGAAGCGGAAGCCGATGGGCCGGGGGAGGCAGCTTGATCCACCGTCTCCGAGATCACCGAATATCGATCGCAAAGGCAGCCCCGGTGGCTGCTTTTTGCCTTTTTAAAACCCTTGGCGCGATGACCGCACTGGCATGGGTGTTGGCCGCTTTTGACGGCCAGGCTGCCGAACGCCAGGTGCCCCGCACGAAAGCCGAGGTGCAGCTTTCTTTCGCACCTCTGGTTAAGAAAGCCGCCCCCGCCGTGGTCAACATCTATGCCCGCAAGGTGGTGCAGGGACGTAGAAGCCTGCCGCTATTCGACGACCCCTTTTTCCGCCGCTTTTTCGGCGAGGATTTCGGATTCAGACAGCCCCAAAAGCAGCAACAGAACTCCCTCGGCTCGGGCGTGATCGTCCGCCCCGACGGACTGATCGTCACCAACAAGCACGTCATCGAGGGCGCCGATCAGATCAATGTGGTGCTGGCCGACCGGCGCGAATTCGCCGCCACCACGGTCCTCACGGATGATCGCACGGACCTGGCGATCCTCAAGGTCGAAGCCGGCAAGGATTCGCTGCCGGTGATGGCGCTTCGCAATTCGGACAATCTCGAAGTCGGCGATCTGGTTCTCGCCATCGGCAATCCCTTCGGCGTCGGCCAGACGGTGACCAGCGGCATCGTTTCGGCGCTGGCCCGCACGCGGGTCACCTCGTCGGACCTTAATTTCTTCATCCAGACCGATGCCGCCATCAATCCGGGTAACTCCGGCGGCGCCTTGGTGAGCATGGACGGCAAGTTGGTCGGGGTGAACACCGCCATATTCTCAAAAAGCGGCGGTTCCCTCGGCATCGGTTTCGCGATCCCTTCGAACATGGTGCGGGCCGTGATCAACAGCCTGACCAACGGTGGCAAGTTGGTACGGCCCTGGCTCGGGGCCTCGGGGCAGGGTGTGTCCCAGGACATCGCCACGTCTCTCGGCATGAAGCGGCCGACGGGCGTACTGATTAACAATGTCTATAAAGGCGGGGCCGCCGACAGGGCGGGACTCCGGGTCGGCGACGTGGTGTTGGCCGCCAACGGCCATGAAGTTAACGACCCGAAGGGGCTGAGATACCGCATCGCCACGCTGCCGGTGGGTGAAACGGTGGCGCTCCGGGTGATGCGCAAGGGCCGGACGATGGCGTTGAAGCTTTTACTAGCCCCGCCGCCGGAAATCCCTCCGCGCAATATTACCGTCCTGACCGGGCAACAACCTCTGGCCGGTTCTAAGGTGGCCAACCTATCGCCGGCCTTGGCGGATGAATTCGGTCTCGATCCATTCGTCAGCGGGGTAGTGGTGATCGAGATGACAAAGGGCTCGCCTGCCAACCGCCTGGGGTTCCGGTTGGGGGATCTGGTGCGGTCCGTCAACGGCAAGGACGTTGCCAATGTGGCTCACCTTCGCTCGCTGATGTCGGCAAAGTCGGGCCATTGGCATATTACCGTCGACCGGGACGGCAAGGTGTTGAGCCTGATTATCAACGGTTGAGTTTAGCCGGCCCCGGATTGGCCCCGTCACGGATAATGCGCTAACGTCACCCCGTTGACTTTTTCGATAACCTAAGTAGGCAACCAAAAAAGATTTGCAGGAGGATTTAACCATGAGCGGCAAGGAAATCACCATCAACGCCGCCGATGGCGGCGATTTCATGGGCTATTTGGCGCCGCCTCCATCAGGAAACGGCCCGGGTGTCGTGGTGATCCAGGAGATTTTCGGCGTCAATGACGTCATGCGCGGCCTTACCGACAGCTTCGCAGAGGCCGGCTACATGGCCCTTTGCCCCGACCTTTTCTGGCGCCAGGAGCCGGGCATTCAGTTGACCGACGGCTCGGAGGAAGAATGGGCCCGGGCGTTCGAACTGTTCAACGGTTTCAACCTCGACAAAGGGGTTCAGGATCTTGATTCCACCATCGAAACCCTGCGCGACCTTGATGGCTGTTCCGGCAAGGTGGGCACCGTCGGATTTTGTCTGGGCGGCCGGCTGGCGTTTCTCACGGCGACGCGGACCAAGGCCGACGCCGCGGTCAGCTATTACGGGGTGATGCTGACGGAACATATCGGCGAGACGATCAACGCGCCGATGATCCTCCATGTCCCCACCGAGGACCAATTCGTGTCCCCCGAACAGCAGGCGGAAGTCCGTGCCGCGCTGGAAGGCAACGACAAGGTTACGATTTACGATTATCAGGGCCAGGGTCATGCCTTTGCCCGTGTCGGCGGACAACATTACCACCAGGCTTCCGCCGAAGCCGCCCGGGAACGCACCCTCGACCTGTTCAAGACGCATCTGGGCTGATCGCGGATACTAGGGTCTTTCCGGCCCAAATTGAACCATTCTGACGGAGCGATTTTGTACCAGGACCAAGCAAAGAAGCGCTGCGCGTATCCGAATACGGGCAAGATTCTTTGCGCCGGAACTGGTGCAAAATCGCCCGTCCCTCCGGGTTTCCGATTGGCGGGCACCCAGCGCCGAACCGGCCTTGGCCGATGCACCCAGATCGCCCTGCAACCGTTTCGGCACCGGATCGCCGCGCCAATCGAGAAACAGAATTGATCCAATTTGGGCCGGAAAGACCCTAGCCGGGGGCGGAGAAGACATGAGCACGCTCTTCGAATCCGGCGCCCCGCGCCCCTTGGCCGACCGCCTGCGTCCGAAGGACCTTTCTGAAGTCGTTGGACAGGACCACCTGCTTTGCGGGGACGGGCCGATTTCCCGGATGGTGGAATCGGGGAAGCTCAACTCGATCATCCTTTGGGGGGCGCCGGGCACCGGCAAGACCACCATCGCCTGGCTGTTGGCGGATATTTCGGATTTGCATTTCGAACGCCTGTCGGCGGTGTTTTCCGGCGTCGCCGACTTGCGCAAGGTGTTCGAAACGGCGCGGCAAAAACGCGAGATGGGTCAGGGAACCCTGCTTTTCGTTGACGAAATCCATCGTTTCAACCGCGCCCAGCAGGACGGGTTCCTTCCCTATGTGGAGGACGGCACCGTGATCCTGGTCGGCGCGACGACGGAAAATCCGTCGTTCGAGCTCAACGCCCCGCTTTTGTCCCGGACCCAGGTGCTGGTACTGAACCGGCTCGACGACGGATCGCTGGAAGAACTGCTGGTCCGGGCCGAAAAACTGGAAGGCCGGGCCCTTCCCCTGGACGCCGATGCCCGGACCGCGCTCCGCGCCATGGCCGACGGCGACGGGCGGTACCTTTTGAACATGGTCGAATCGGTGTTGGCGCTGCCCGATGCGCCGCTCATCGACACCGCCCAGTTGACCGAGGTGGTGCAGCGGCGGGTGCCGCTTTACGACAAGTCACAGGAGGGCCATTACAACCTAATCAGCGCGCTCCATAAATCACTTCGCGGCTCCGACACCGACGCGGCGCTTTATTGGCTGGCCAGGATGCTGGCCGGCGGCGAAGACCCCCGCTATATCGCCCGGCGGCTGGTCCGTTTCGCTTCCGAGGACATCGGCCTCGCCGATCCGCAGGCCCTGATGCAATCCATTGCCGCCTGGGAGGCTTATGAGCGCCTGGGCTCGCCGGAAGGCGATCTGGCGATCGCGCAATGCGTGATTTATCTGGCCACGGCGCCCAAATCCAACGCCGCCTACAAGGCCGAAAAGATGGCCGCCAAAGCGGCCCGGGAGACGGGATCCCTCGATCCGCCGAAACATATCCTCAACGCGCCGACCGGCTTGATGAAGGACCTGGGATACGGCGCCGGTTACGAATACGACCACAACACCGAAGAAGGCTTTTCCGGCCAGAACTATTTTCCCGCAGGCATGGCCCGAACGCGCTTTTACCAGCCCGGCGAACGGGGATTCGAGCGGGAAATCACCAAACGGCTCGATTACTGGGATAAACTGCGCCGCCAAAAGGAATAGTCTTTTCCTTCTTTCCTTCTTTCCTTCTTTCGGTCTAGCCATTGTCCATGAATACAGGAAAAGACGAAGATGATCGCCAGCCTCAACGATTTGGGATTTTGGCCATGGGTGGCGTGAAAACCCTCAAGGTGAGGGACGACGAAGCGGGCATGCGCGTCGATCGCTGGTTCAGGCAGCGTTTCCCCAGTATTGGCCACTCCCGGGTGCAGAAATGGTTGCGCACCGGCCAAGTCCGGATCGATGGCGGGCGCGTCAAGGCTAGCGCCCGGTTGCAGGCAGGACAACAGGTGAGGGTGCCGCCCCTGGGATCCTTGCCGACGGAACCCGTGCGTCACAAACCCAAGATTTCCAAGGCCGATGACCGGAACCTGAAAGCCCGGGTCCTGCACCGGGATGACGATGTCCTTGTCATCGACAAACCTGCCGGCCTGGCGGTTCAGGGGGGCAGCGGCCTTGGCAAGCATCTTGACGCCATGCTCGATGCGCTTCGTTTCGGCGCCCGTGAATGTCCTCGGCTGGTGCACCGGCTCGACAAGGACACCAGCGGCGTCTTGGTACTGGCCCGCAACGGTGCCGCGGCCCGGAAACTGACCGCCGCCTTCCGGTCCAAGCAGGCACGCAAGCTTTACTGGGCGGTGGTAGTGGGGGTTCCCAGGTCGCCCGAGGGGATCATCGATCTGGCGCTGGCAAAACGGCATGGCCGGGGCGGGGAAAAGGTCAGCGCCGGGGTTGCCGGTGGTAAAAAGGCCCTCACCCGTTACCGTGTCATCGACCGCGCCGGGGGCAAGGCGGCGTGGGTGGCTTTTGAACCTGAAACCGGCCGCACCCATCAATTACGGGTTCATGCCGTGGCCATGGAGACGCCGATCCTGGGCGACGGAAAATACGGCGGTCGGGAAGCCTTTATTGCCGGCGAAGATATCTCCAGGCGACTCCACCTACATGCCAAAAACCTGCGCATACCGCACCCGGCGGGCGGTATTTTGGAAGTGTCGGCCCCATTGCCGGACCACATGCGGGCGACTTTCCGTACGTTCGGTTTCGACGACCGGGCCGGGAAGGATTTATTTCAAGAATTCAAAGACTTAGAGGAACCGTGAGACTCCTTTCCAAGGAGTCCTTTCGGACTACAATAAATAAATAAGCCAGCCGTCCGGAAATGGTTCGAAAGGAAACCGATTTTCGGAAAAAAGGCGGCAACGAACTCTTGAGGTCAAAATTGTTTTTTTGGGGGGAATGCGTACCGGCGCATTGCCGGCGGCCTAATTTGCAGGGATGGCGCATGCGGCTATTATTGATCGAAGATCACGAACGGTTTGCCAAATTCGTAAAGAACGGCTTGGAAAAGGAAGGCTTCACCGTTGACGCCGTCGATGCCGCCAGCAGCGGCGAGGCCGCCCGGGCGACGGCAAAATACGGCACCATTATCCTCGACCTGGGCCTTCCCGATGCCGACGGGCTGGACATGTTGCGGGCATGGCGGGACGCTGGAGTTGAAACGTCGGTCCTGATCCTGACCGCCTGCGACGGCATAGACGACCGGGTACGCGGCCTCAACAGCGGCGGCGATGATTACCTGTTGAAACCTTTCGCCATGGAAGAGCTGGTCGTCCGAATCCGGGTCTTGTTGCGCCATCCGGGGGAAGGGTCTCGGTTTGGTGATTACCACCGGCAACGTTTCCTTCGACACCACGGCCCGAGAGGTGCAGGTCAACGACAGGACGATTTCCATTCCCAGGCGCGAATTGGGGGTACTCGAGCACCTGATGCGCCGCGCCAGCCACGTCGTCCCCAAGGACGTGCTCGAAGACAAGATTTACGGCTTCGGCAAGGAAGTCTCGTCCAACTCGGTAGAGGTTCACGTTTCGCGGCTGCGCAAACGATTGGCTGGCTCCGGCGCCAATGTCAGTGTCCATACCCTTCGCGGCGTCGGCTATCTGTTGTCCGAAGAAAGCACCTTAGCCCCCCAATAAATCGCGTTTCGTTATTCCCGCGCCGCCATTGGGAATCCCCTGAACATGCCTGAATCCCATTCCCCGCGATTGGCCGTTTTCGACTGTGACGGCACTTTGGTCGACTCACAGCATTCGATCATTTCCTCTATGTTTAGCGCCTTCGACGCCCGCGTCCACCCCAGGCCGGAAGCCGAAGCGGTGCGCCAGGTGGTCGGGTTGCCGCTGCGCGAGGCCATGGTACGGCTGCTTCCCGACGCCGGTCCGGACGATCACGACGGGCTGGTGATAAGCTTTAAGGAAGCCTTCACCGACCTCAGGAACAAAGGGGAAGTCCATGATCCTCTTTATCCAGGAGTCCCGGGGGTCTTGGAGGTTCTGGAGGCGGCGGGATGGGTCCTGGGCGTGGCGACGGGAAAAAGCCGCCGGGGCCTTCTCATGACCCTTGAAACCCACCGCCTGACCGACCGTTTTCAGACCCTGCAAACCGCCGACAGCGGCCCCGGAAAGCCGAACCCGGACATGTTGCTGAAGGCCATGAGGGAAACCGGCGCCGGTCCGGACGCCACGGCGATGATCGGCGACACCACCTTCGACATGGAAATGGCGAAACGCGCCGGCACCATGGCCCTCGGCGTCTCTTGGGGGTATCATCCGGGGGAGCATCTGTACTCCGCCGGTGCCCAGGCGGTCATCGGTGAATTTCGGGATTTGCCCGAAACGATCGAAACCCTGGGAAAGGTTTCAAAATGAAACGTTGGAGGAAGATCCTTTCCGGCGTCGTCATCCTGGTGGTAGCCGGGGTGGTGATCGGGATCGTTATCATCAAGTCCCTGGATTTCAACGAATACCGGGGGCTGATCGCGGAACAGGTTAAGTCTGCGACGGGCCGCAATTTGACCATTTCCTGAGAATTGAACCTGGCCCTGTCCCTGAGCCCGTCGTTGATTTTGATATCCGCAAGGGCCGGGCTAAAGCCAAGGCGCCGGTGTTCGAAACTGGCGGGCTCAGCATGATCGGCCACGGCGGCGTCAACCTGAAGGACGAGACCATCGACATCAAC
>ENA-ORDI01001332-ORDI01001332.1-marine-metagenome-genome-assembly--contig:-NODE-1332-length-13724-cov-6.653843_pt1 | contig 13724 bp, 10 predicted proteins | sample MGYA00248628_ERZ508525 | MGnify/ENA primary metagenome ERZ508525 (study PRJEB26195, sample SAMN05422138) | marine metagenome | isolation source: East of Porto Seguro, South Atlantic Ocean | place...
GCGACGGTAACGCTGGTTTTCTCAGAGGCGGTTGCCTCCTTCTCCAGTTCTGCCGACATCACGGTTGCCAATGGGACTCTTGCGGCGATGAGCAGCGCCGACAACATCACCTGGGCTGGAACCTTCACTCCAACGGCCAATACGGAAGATGCCAGCAACACGCTTTCCCTGGTGACGAGTTACACCGACACCGCCGGTAATGCAGGCCCTGCGGAAACAACTGCAAATTATGCGGTCGATACTCTGGTGCCTTCGGTATCTTCAATTTCTACAACAGCTGACAACCAAAGTTCAGTATCAATTACTGATAACATCACAGTGACATTCTCTGAGGCAATGGAGCCCAGTTATGTCACAACTAACACATCCGACACATTCTGTGCAGGAACTTTATGGTTGTCTTCTGACAACTTCAGTAGTTGTGTTAAGATGTCTTCTTCTCCAGAAAGTTCTAATTCAAACAGGACATTTACACTAGACCCATATGACAATCTCACAGTTGGAACAACTTACAAAACTAGAGTTACGACTGGAGTAAAAGATACTGCAGGCAATGCTATGAGTAGTCAGTACGAAACTTCAAGTGGGTTTACACCTGCAGATTTGATAGCACCAACTGTTTCTTCTATCTCTCCGACAGACAACCAAAGTTCAGTGTCAGTAAGTGATAACATATCTTTGACCTTCTCGGAGATTATGGACAACAGTTCTATAACTACTAATACCGACAATACATCTTGTTATGGTAGTTTTCAGGTTTCCTCAGACAATTTCAGCACATGTGTCCAGATGTCATCCTCACCTTCCATTTCCAACTCGGCCAAGACCTTTACGTTTGATCCATCTGACAATCTTTCTTATGATTATAAATATAAAATTAAATTAACCACAGATACCAAAGACGAAAATGGAGTTTCACTGGAAAGTCCCTATGAAACATCATTTAACACATTTGATAACTCATTGGTTGCATACTATCCATTCAATGGAAATGTTAAAGATTTAACTAGCAACGGAAGAGATTTTACAGTTTATGTGGACCTTTCCCCCGGTAATGCAACATTAACCACCGGCAAGGATAACTCCAGCAACAGTGCCTATTCTTTCGATGGCGATGAAGATTATCTGGAATACACGGCAAGTATCCCAAGTTTTGACAATTACACTATTTCACTCTGGGCCAAGCCCGCCAGTTCGGGAACTTATGAAGCTATGTTTTCAAGCTACGATGACGCAGGTAAAGGTTTTCAGATTGATCTTAATGGAGGCGATTTTCATATCAGAAAATCAGAAGGCGGAAGCATGGTTTTGAGTACAGCAGTACTAGGAGTTTGGACATTCGTCGCCTTCACTTACGATGGTACTAATTCCATAGGTTACATTAATGATGTAATTCCTGTCAGTCAATCAGGAGGTACGAATGATTTCAACCGTTTCAGAATAGGAAGAAACAGAAACGGTTCAGTTTTTTTCAGTGGAGCAATAGATGAATTAAGAATCTACAACAGAGCTTTGACTGCATCTGAAATATCCAGCATTTATGCAAACTGAATCTTTTTGAAAATTTGCCTCAATTGATAATTCTTTTGCTAACGTTCAACATAAAAAATGTACACAATACTTAATTATTGTGTTTTAACAGCCTTACGTTTCCCCGGAATCGAGTCCGGGACTGTTTTTCAAGCTGTTTGATCACTTAGCCGCAAATTGTAGAGTAAATAAATTATTCTGCTAAGCCCCTGTTTCCTCGTCAGTCTAATAACAAAATAATTTTAGCCGGTTATACCCACCAGCAGCTGACCCTGATCAATTTTAGTTTTATAAACAACGAGCGGAGTCTGCTCAGTGGCATTAATAACGTTCTGTGCAAACTCAAAATTTTTCATCATTTGTATGATCTTGTTACCACACCAATTTCTGACATCACCGGATTCTACGCAAAAAGAAGTCTGATGCCATTTGCAGATGATCTCTCCCTTGTCGTTGATTTTGCTTCCACGAAGTTTCAAGCCCATGTGTGGACATTTATCTTCAAATGCAAAAATCCGTTCAAGCTTTTTTATCAGCAGTATATTGCGGTCATCGATTTTGATTTCTTTGTATGCACCTTCATCCAGCTGCGGCACTTCACCGCATTTATACCAGCGTACATTGTCTTCCAAAACAAACTCAGTCTGCAACTCGGCGTAGGCACCCTTTAGCCCGCTGATTTCGTAGAGTGTGATCCTGTCTTTGACTCCCTTGAGGTTGGTCCGCACAAAGTCCTTGACCTCGACTGCTTCCTCCACCCGCTTGTAATACTCCTCTGAAATGAGCAGACTTGAATTAAACTCTTTGTTTGCACTTTCAATGCGGCTTGCCAGATTTACCGCATCACCAACCAGGGTCAGCCTTGATGTTTTTCCAGCACCAATGTTTCCTATCACAACCTCCCCCAGATGAATTCCTATGCCAATTTCGAAATCGTGACCATACATTGTTTTTATATATGGTTTCATCTCATCCACTGCATCCAGCATTTCAATTGCGGCTTTTATGGCATATATTTCAAAGGACTCCTCATCATTGATTCCAAATGACGCCATCAATCCATCGCCCATATAATTGATAATGTGTCCGCCGTTTGTTTCAATGATATTCACCATTTTACTGTAGTAGCGGTTCAGGAGAAAAACGATGTCATAAGGCAGGAGTTGCTCTGAAATACTGGTGAACCCTCTGATGTCAGAAAACAAGATGGCAATTGTTTTAGATTCACCCAGGCGTCCAAAATCCTTTTTCCCCATTATCGACGTAAACTCGATGTCTTCATCATTCAGCACCAGTCTTCGCAGAGTAATGTCTCCTGAAAGTGTGGTTTGACAGGCTAGACGCATCTCCGCGGGGGCATGCAGTTTATCAAGAATTTTCTGTTCTTTTTCTGTTGGTTTGTTACAGTTTTCAAGACCCTTTAGCACCAGAACCCTGCAGGTGGAGCATTTACCCTTACCACCACAGGCGTTGGCGTGTGCGATATTATTTTCTTTGGCAGTTTTGAGAATAGTTACATTCTCCGGACACTCAAACGATTTGTCATCGGGAAGGAAGTGAATATTAGGCATGTAGCTCAAGTATTATGGGTTTCCGGTTTTCTAAACTACTATTTACAATCAAGTAAGTAACTGATATTATGGTGCACCCGGCAGGAGTCGAACCTGCGGCCTACGGAATCGGAATCCGTCACTCTATCCAGCTGAGCTACGGGTGCAAATAAGAAGACATGATTCTTGACTTTTTTGGGCTTACTAAAAAAGTTTTCTTGTCATCCCGGACTTGATCCGGGATCCAGATTTAGGATCAAGCTGAAGTCAAGATTTTCAGCAACTCCCCTGGATGATCTACGTTTCACTGCGCCCGGAATGACAATGTTAAGGTGTCCCGGCAAAGACGGTTTTATCCGGTTCGGCGTTTATATTTCCGGTTTTCAGCATATCAATTCCACACCGCTAATTCCATCGCGTTTTTTGTTTTCATAAGTTTTGCGATTATTTTTGGATCCCTGCTGGATTTAGCAGCTCTGATTTTGAGAACAGCCCCTGAATTTATTCGGGGGACTTTGAAAACAACGACACCTTCAAACCGATTTATCGGTTTACAGTTTTGCTGTGCAAGTCCGACGGTCCCGGAAAACACTATGGCATGATTTGTTATGCTTATAATTACACAATGACTTTTCAAGCCCGTACAAGCGGCAATTCATTCCAGCAGGTTGTAAAGGCGGGACTCCGGAATTTACTGCGCGCCCTCCAGTCCGCACTTCCGGAAACAGAAGCGGAAGCGACGGTATAGCGTCCGAATTTCGCATTGATTTTTTTTACGGCCCACATCAGTTCCTGCGATGCCTGAATGCCCGATTCCGTTTCAAAAAGCGTGGCCGGAATATTTTTTACTGAAATAAAATCATGTAAAAGTACGCCGACTTTGTGGTATTCAAATCCGGACTTAAAAATCTGCTCCAGCGCGCGCTGAGCCGCGGCATTGAGCTGCATCAGATTGTTAGTTACTTCCAGTTCCACAGATGCGGACACGCTGCGCTGCGTGATGTTTTTGCGAAAACGGTTTGTTGACAGATACACGGTAAGGGCTGAAGTCGCCTGTTTGTATTTCCAGAGTCGGGTCACGGCATTTTGCACGAAATGCGTCAACGCCGGACGGATATCTTCCAACTCCTTCAGCGGTTTGCCGAATGAACGACCGCACATGAGGGACTTTCTCGATTCTTCAGGTTCCTCCAGTTTCAGGCAGCTTTCGCCGCGCAGTTCCAAAACTGTGCGCATCAGCACCACAGAAAATTGTTTTTTAATCCAGGCAGGATCCGCGTCCCGCAGCTGCTTTGCGTTGTTGATACCGAATCCGCTTAATTTTTTGCTGATCTTTCCGCCGATACCCCAAATATCTCTGGTCTTCATTTGTTCCAGTGTTTTGCCGAAACTTTCAGTCGTGGTTCCTACACAAACTCCGGCCAGTTCCGGATGACGTTTTGCCAACCGGTTTGCGACTTTGGCCAGGGTTTTTGTGCGCGCGACTCCTATCGAAACCTGAATTCCTGTGTGACGCTGTACCCTATGCCGTACAAAGCGGAACAGTTCCAGTAGCCGTTCGCGTGACAAACCGGAAACATCCGCGAAAGCCTCGTCGATGCTGTATCGTTCAATCCTCGGTAAAAGCGCTTCCAGTGTGTCCATTACCCGACTGCTCATATCGCCGTAAAGTGGGTAGTTCGATGAACGTATCTGCAGTTCGTGGCTCCGGACAAATTCACGGACACTGCCCGCTAAAACCCCCATTCCGATACCCAGTTTCCTGGCTTCACTGGAGCGGGCAATCACATTGCCGTCATTGTTGGAAAGCACAACGAGCGGTTTTCCCGCCAGTTGCGGTTGAAAAACCTGTTCGCATGAGGCAAAAAAATTGTTGCAGTCAATCAGCGCAATCATAGTTTTTTTAAGGTCCAGCTAACTACTCCCCAGACGGAAAAATCCATTTCAGGCGTAATTTTAATTGACGGATAGTCCGGATTTTCTGCTTCCAGAATTACCGTTTCCTGTTCTGTGGTAAAACGTTTAATCGTAAATTCGGAATCAATCACCGCCACCACAATCCGGTTTTCCCAACTTTCAATACTGCGGTCCACAACGAGGATGTCACCGTCAGTGATGCCGATGTCCTTCATCGACTCACCGGCCACGCGCACAAAAAAGGTAGCGCTTGGATTTTCAATCACCAGCGTGTTCAGGTCAAGCCTTTGCTCAAGATGATCTTCTGCAGGAGAGGGGAAACCCGCCTGAACCTTTGTGTCAAAAAACGGCAGTTCGATACCCTGCGAAACATCCGCAAACGAAATTTTGCTGATCGATCCATCCGATTTTATCGGCAGTGCTGGAGGATTGGAATTAGTCATAATATTTTCGTAACTCAGATTGATGCTGTCATAAAAAGTCATAAGACCGTGTCATTCCTCCATATTTGTCATTCCCGTGAAAACGGGAATCCAGGGGTGATGCTTTCGATCCTACTTCATTGTCACTCCCCCTTATTTGTCATTCCCGCGGAAGCGGGAATCCAGGGGTGATGCTTTCGATCCTACTTCATTGTCATTCCCCCTTATTTGTCATTCCCGCGGAAGCGGAAATCCAGGGGTGATGCTTTCGATCCTACTTCATTGTCATTCCCCCTTGTTTGTCATTCCCGCGAAAGCGGGAATCCAGAGGAGTTTCCTCAATCTCTGTTCCGGAGCAAATCCGGAATGATAATTTTTTACAGTAGTCTCCACACCATTTTATTTGACTCCTGATTCAAAGTCAATTTTCTGGAGCTCAACATTCTTGTAAAATTCCACAATTGATGTTATACATTGGGTTCTCATAATCAAACAAATAGAAAACCAATGAGGCATACACTAATCATCTCCCTCTCACTACTACTGTTTTCTTCTCCTCTGTCTGGGCAATCTCAGGCAAATGAAGATTGTTATCTTTTCGTGAGTGGAGATATTGGCGAAGATAAGTCCGTTGTTGACCAGATCGTCAGACCACTCATCGCCTCCTTTGTTTCTCCAATTAGGGAAGTTCCTGTTTCAGGTTTAAGCCAATCCGAACTCAATTCCTCATGTTATTACGACGTTTCCATCAATATGGTTGAAGACACTCTCAACCTGTCAATCAGCGGACAGAGGACTCCAGCTCGATTCAACGGTTTCTCAAAATCCGGCCGCTCTTTTCCTGAAAATGTCCGGCACTCAATTCTGAGAGTTCTACACAATGAATTGAATAATGCGGCAAAGGCTGAAATTTGCGGAAAATACACGGAGATATTGGTTGATGAATGCCCTCAAACTCAAAATCTGCTGCTCGTCTTCAACAAGTATGCTGACCGCGATTTAGAAAAATTAATGAAGGAACCACGCTCAAAACTTGTTGCGGGTTTTGTCTCATTGATTGAAAGAATGACGTCGGTTAATTTCATTGGAATATCCGAAATTGACTTTGAAAACGATTTTCATCATAATCTGACAAGAACGATGGATAAGAATGGTTCAAATTCCTCTCTGGTGCTGACTACCGAATGGGACTTCCAGGAACAGGAATCCAGTATGTGGAAAGGCTTTGTCTCAATGACTCTCTCAATAGAATCCTATTCATTCAAAGATGGAGGACTGATTAAGATAGATAGTTATGCAGTTGCTCCTCAGAGAATTCCTGTGCGGAAATGGGGCGATTCAAATTCTTTCAAAAAGAAACATCTCCAAAGAATTGCCCGGAAAGTTACCCAGAAATGGTCTGATGCGGAAATGAAAAATTTCATCCAAACCAACAATTGACAACAAAGAATTTTCATGAAATTAATTCCTGTTTTTTTCTACTGCTTATCTTCTTATTTCCCTTTGAACCAGCCCTTGCTAAAAGCCCGCCCAAGTTTTGGCTCCGGAACCTGGAGGGGCAGCGCTTCTATTCAAACAAACAAAAATCACCTTATGTGATAAGTTTCTTTTTTGTGCATTGTCCACCTTGTATCAAGGAAATTCCGGAGCTTCACAAATTCATGAGTACAAATTATCCCGATGTCCCCCTTCTTTTTATTGATCCCATCAAGGAGGATTCAAAGAAAGATATTCAAAGGTTTTCTGAAAAATTGAATGTACCATCGTCTTATTTCTACAAAGACTCCTTTGGATCGATCTCTAAGAAATTCTTTAAAGGGACAATGTCTTTTCCTACCATTGTTGGTATAAGGGGAAATGAATATCTCTTTCGATTTAACGGAATCAATGATACTGTTTTAACTGAAATTAAATCGCTGTTGTAAATAACTTAAAACTTCCAATGAAATATTTTCTCTCCACAGTCCTTTCATTCCTTCTTCTGACCTCCCCTCTGTTTGGTCAGACTGAACGACCTGAAACAATTATTATTCCTGTCTCATCTCTTGGTGATGTCTCTGAAATCAGAAAACAGATTCTCCAAAATACACTTGAGGATGAACTCAAAAAATACTTCATGATTACACCACAAGAAAAGTATGAGCAAGTTTTGGAATAGGTATTTGAAGAATTGGAATATGAAGAATGCACTGAAGACGCTTGTATTATGAGGGTTCAGGAAATGTTACAGGTAGAGAATGTTTTCAATCTGCAAATCATCGGTGAAGGAAAAGATTCGCAACTGAATCTGAAATGGATTACGTTGGATGAAAAGAGAAACGAAACAGATGTATGTTTGGGTTGTGGAACCTTTAAACTGAATGACAAAGTAAGGGGGTTGGTTGAGAAGTTGGTTGGAGCTAAGAATTAACCTAATCAACCCCCATCTTATCCAGAGTGTTTATACATCATTTACTTCGTACTCACAAAAAACAGGATATTACGACTTGATGGAGAAGAGTGGAATTTGCAATAGGCATTTTTTGCATATTGCTTTTTTATCTGGTTTTTTTACGGATTTCCGCTTCACTATCAAGTTGAAGACAAGCCTTGTAAATACTCCCCCTGGATTCCCGCTTTCGCGGGAATGACAACTTTTTTACGGGATTATAATAATATCTGGATTTCCGCTCCCCAATCAGGTCGAGGACAAGTTCCGCGGGAATGACAACTTTTTTGTTTGTGATTTCCTTCTTTTTGAACTGTTGCAATTTTTGCAACAGTTGCCGATTCGTTCAGTTCATCGGCTTTGAAAACGTTTTAGCTCTATTTCACCTGGAGTCGTTTATTTAATGAGGACAGCCCCCGAATTTATTCGGGGGATATAAGTCACATTAAAAATACAAAACCGTTTTAACGGTTTTTTAGAGACACAGTATACCCTGTATCTACGCACCGCGAAAGTGGAAACCGATAAATCGGTTTGATAGTTTATGGTATAACTCACATACCACCGAATAAATTCGATGGCTATTCTCAATAGCACTCTTTATGAGAAATCTTGCATAAGCTACTACAATAATATCATTAAGATTTCTCCCTACGGTCGAAATGACAAATTTTGTATTTTTGAAACGGTAGTGGAGAGTTCGTTCATTTTATTCCACGGCAGTGCCGTAACTTGATTGCGCTGATGTGTTTTGTCTCCACCGTAAACCACAGTAGAAAAAACTTTGCGCTGTTTGCTATTGAAAGCATTGCGAAATTTATGGACTCCTTGAAAAAAATCTGCAACCACAGTAGCACCGGATTTTATTTCAATGGCCAACAAATCGTTGGCTTCCTCAATGATTAAGTCCACTTCTAAACCGCGCGATTCCCGATAGTGGAAAAATTTGGGAATGAGGCCTTGATTCAGGTGCTGTTTGTAAAGTTCCGACACGACCCAACTTTCAAAAATTGCTCCGCGCAAAGGGTGGTGGCGCAGTTGCTCCGGAGTTTGAATACCCAACAAAGCACAGCTGAGTCCACTGTCAATGAGATGAAGTTTCGGGGCTTTCACAATCTGTTTACGCAAATTATTATGCCAGGCGGGAAGCTGCAAAATCAGAAAACTCGCTTCCAGTACCGAAAGCCAACTCCGGACTGTATTGTGCCGGATTCCGGCATCCGCTCCGATTGCGGATAAATGGACTTCCTGTCCCGTTCTTCCCGCACATAATTTAGTAAAATTTCTGAAACTGCGTAAATCCATGATTTGAGTAACTTGCCGGACATCACGCTCCACGTAAGTCGTGATGTAATCATTGAGCCAACGATTTGCCGGAATTTGGCGATCATGGATCCGGGGGAAACCACCTTGCCATAAAGTGTTCAACAAATCAGCAGGCGGTTTTGGGAATAGTTGCAGTTCCGCATAATCCGCTGGAAGAAGCGTCAAAATACCACAGCGTCCGGCCAATGATTGCGCCACTCCGGCCAACAATGCAAAATTTTGAGAACCGGTCAAAATGAAACGTCCCGCTGTTGGATTCTGGTCAACCGCTTCCTGTAAATAGTTTAATAGTTGCGGAACATACTGCACCTCATCAATAATCGCACCGTCATTGTATTCCTCCAAAAAACCACGCGGGTCTTCCATCGCATCCGCTCGCTGATCCAGCGGTTCCAAAGTAACGTAGGGCAAATCCGGAAAAGTTTCTTGGCAGAGTGTTGTCTTTCCGGATTGTCGCGGCCCGTTGAGCAAAACCACGGGATAATAGCCCGACAATTCTTGAAGCGATTTCTGTATTTTTCTGATAATCATCTTGCTCTTCCGGAACAATTCAGTATTTTTTTGTGAAGTAACCGTCTAAATAAAATAATCTGTTTCCCATAGATTGTCAAACTGATTGACAATCTATGAATAATTAAACGATAGAGTGACGATTTCGGCTACGGTTGAAATGATAAACTTTTTAAGAGACAGTCAAATTTAATGCAAACAATACTTACGGAAACCGATAAATCGGTTTGATAGCTTATGGTAATTCACATACCACCGAATAAATTCGGTGGCTATTCTCAAAAGCACTTATTATGGCATAGACCCAATAATTTTAACCGAATCCCTCTTTCCCCGATCCGGTTATGGGCAAGCCTTGAAAATGCGGCCCCTGGATTCCCGCTTCTGCGGGAATGACAACTTTTTTACGCGATTGTCATAATATCCGGTTTCCCGTTCCCCGAACCATTTTATTTGACTGCTGATTCAAAGTCAATTTTCCGGAGTTCAAGATTCTTGTAAAATTCCACAATTGATGTTATATCTTTAATTCCATTTTAGCGGCAATTAAACCCATGAAACCTGGACAAAACATCTTCACTGCCTTCACTTTTTGCGTAGTTCCTCTTTTTGGAAAATCCGGGAGTACCTCGATAAAACCAGTCCGTAGAATTTTAGTTTTGGAATTGAAGAATAGATGAAAAATATTTTACTTGTTCTGCTAATTTCATGTTTTTGTCTTAACCTCATTTCCTGTGCCGCAACAACCAACGATGCGGAAAGAGGCATCTTTTTTTTTCGTGAAGTCAATGGAAAATGGGGCTGGCATCCGGAGGGCAATGAGGATACGGAAGGAAAATATGTGGGTGAAATTAAAAAAGGAAAGCCGCATGGTCAAGGAACATACACCCATTACAGCGGACCCAAAAGTTCCGTAAATCAATTCACAATGCTGATCCCCGGAATGAGTACCAGCGTAATATTCGCGATAATTCTGATGCAATTGCTGAATCAGGGCAAAGACGATAATCTCACGGCACGCTATGATGGGAGTTGGAACAGAGGCGAAAAACACGGAGAAGGCACATACTTTTTTCCTAATGGAGACCGCTATGAAGGAAAATGGAAGAAAGGCAAACAACACGGACAAGGCACATACTTTTTTCCTAATGGAGACAAGTATGAAGGAAAGTGGGAAGACGGGCAAAAACACGGACAAGGCATCTACTCTTTTTCCGACGGAGATTCGTTTGTGGGACAATGGAAGGATGGAAACGCTCATGGAAAAGGGATGTACACTTATCCGAGTGGAGAAAAATTTGTTGGAGAATGGAAGGAAGGCAAAAAACAGTTGCAGGGGCCCCTCATTTTGTCTGATTGAGCAACAGGCGAAGGTAATTTAGGAACTGCTAAGAAGTCAAAATAACACACCTATTTTCTTTTACGTTATAGTAATGGTTTATTATCTTAGATACTTACAAGTTTCTGGATTCCCGCTTTCGCGGGAATGACAACTTTTACAAAGGAAATTTTAGCGCAATCCTGACAAGTTCCATTTACTACAAAAAACACCACAGAGATCAAAGAGATCACAGAGAAAATATATGAAACAAATCCTGATAATTACTCTCGCCTTTCAGCTTTTTTCGGCTCCGCTTTTTGGACAAGTTCAGCAAAGCGGTGTCCTCTATCTTTGGGAAATATCTGCGGAAAAAGTCTGGAAAAGATTTGGAGATGATGAGACACAGCAAAAATACAAGGGTGAAATCAAAGATGAAAAACCGGACGGTTTGGGGATTCGCTTATTCCTTGATGGAACGAAATATATGGGACAATGGCAGGAGGGCCAGCAGCATGGACAGGGAACCCTCTCTTTTGCGGATGGCAGCAAATTGACCGGTGAGTGGAAAGAAGACAAAGAATGGAACATTATAAAATACGACGTTGACGGTAGAGTCAAAGACAAGTATGTGGATGGCGTGAAGTTGGTAAATAACAGAAAAGCCGGGGTTTTGTTTTTTCGCCAGGAGGAGGGTCTTTTGGACTGGTATGAAACTGGTGACGAGACAGAGGATTACAAATATGTCGGCGAAGTTGAAAATGGAAAACCAAACGGTTGGGGGATTTTCACTTATCCTTCCGGAGAAATGTATGAAGGCGAATACAAGGATGGAAAAACTCATGGTCAAGGCAGCTTCAGCTATCCGGATGGAAAAAAGGGAGTAGGAGAGTTCCGCGAAAACAAACCCTGGAACATCACTGAATTCGACAATGAAAGCAACATCATCGGAGAATATGTGGAAGGTGTGCTGAAGGTTGAGATAATAGAGGAAGGAATTTTGTTTACCTATAAAGAAGACGGTAAATGGATCTGGCTGGAAAATGGTAACGCGGGTGACGGCGGAAAATATGAAGGACAAATTGAAAATGGGAAACCAAACGGCCGCGGTTCACTGATTTACCGTAACGGCACAAGGTACGAAGGCAAATTCAAGGACGGACGCTGGGATGGGCGTGGGACTTTCTCTTTTCCGGATGGTGAAAAATGGGTTGGCGAGTTCAAAGACGATGCTCCGTGGAACATCAACTGGTATGACAAAGGTGGAAAAATCATCGCCACATGGGGCAATGGAGTTAAACAGTAAGGCGCCTCTGGATTCCCGCTCCCCAATCAAGTCGAGGACAAGCTTCGCGGGAATGACAACTTTTTTACAAAATCATCTTTATCTTTTGTTCACCGCTCCCCCAATCAGTTTGAGGACAAGTTCCCAGGGATGACAACTTTTTTACAGGGACTTGTTTGATGCAAGAAAAATTACTTGCTGGCGGAGAGGGAGGGATCCACATCAACAGTATTTGCAGTCCTTTAAGGGCATAGTATTATTTTATACCGTGAACTTGTACCGTAATAAAGTGTTCGCTATGCCAACTCATCTTCTCTATTTCAAGCCATATTCATTAACTCAAAATTTATGGCCTGGCACAAGCTGAATAAGGATCCTCATTAAGGAGCCACACTCCACGCTTCAAGGTTCACCGCCAGTGGTAGGTTGTGGAGGATTGTCTGACTGGACCGAATGCCGGATCAAATCCGGCATGACAAAAGCGAAGAACTCAACTGTTGACAGGACAAACAGACTGAACGGCATAAATACATCATAATTTTACAAGATTTTTCCCACCAATTCCAATTCAGTTCATCCCGTCAAAAAACGATTGGCAGAGTACTATTGCTTTGCCAGTGCGGCTTTCAGCGCTTCCGGGCTCGGTACCCAGCGCACGCCGTTGTTTTGAATACCCGAGTCAAGATCCGTGGTGATCACGTCCCAATCCGCAGGATTTGCCGAAGAGGTATCCACCAGAGTCGCCACGTTCTCCTTTTTCGTGGAAACAACAGCGTATTTTCCTGTCGGATCAAACACCACATTGTGCGGCCCCAGACCGGAGGTGATGTCTTTGATCTTGACATCGTCCTGCGTGTCAATCACTGAGATGATTTCGGACTTGCCTGACTCATAAGTAAACAGCCCGTACCTGCTGTTTGTCGGATTCAATTAGAGCCAGTTTGCATCAGGGCCGGTCTCGATCACCTTGATCAACTCGAGTTTCGCCATGTCGATGACCGCGACTGAATTGGCTTTTTTCAAGCCTCCGTAGCATTTTGAGTTGTCCTTGAGGCAAGTAATGTTCCCGCCGCCACCAGGGACTTTGATAGACTTAACCTGATCTCCGGTTGCCGTGTCAAAGAAGATAATCGCGCCTTTGGCACCCACCATGAAATATTTGCCGTCCGGCGTCATGGCTCCTGTCCTGCCTCCCTTGATAGGAACCATCTTGATCTCCTTTCTCTGCTTGACGTCAACAATCGCCATCCCTTTCGGCTCTTGCTGGCAGGAGGTGAAGATTTTTGAATCGTCCAGAGTGAACATTGCATCCCCGGCCTCCCGACATCCTGCTCCCAAAGTTTGCAACTAGGAAAAACTGATATTCTCGGAAACTGTGTGTTTGCAACGTTTTCTAAGAATATCAAACAATTAACCTACGCAGGGTGTCAGTCTGAAA
>ENA-ORDI01001339-ORDI01001339.1-marine-metagenome-genome-assembly--contig:-NODE-1339-length-13684-cov-3.380098_pt1 | contig 13684 bp, 10 predicted proteins | sample MGYA00248628_ERZ508525 | MGnify/ENA primary metagenome ERZ508525 (study PRJEB26195, sample SAMN05422138) | marine metagenome | isolation source: East of Porto Seguro, South Atlantic Ocean | place...
CTGCCATCAGGCGACCCTACCCCCGGCCCGATGGCGGCCTCCCAGCGGCTGGCCGCCATGTGGGCGGGCCCGCTCCGGTCCGGCGACGCTGACCACCGCATGGGAGACTCACCCCATGAGCGTGCTCCGAATCGAACGACGCGACCGCGTCGCAATCCTGACCTTCGACGATCCCGACCGCCGCAACGTGGTCTCCGACGAGATGAACGAGGAGCTCCTGGCCGCCTTCGACGACCTTGAGTCCGACGACGGCATCGGAGCCGTCGTGCTGACCGGCGCCGGCAGGGCCTTCTGCGCCGGAGCCGTCCTGGACGACCTGCTGGAGGCCGGCGAAGGAGACTCAGAGGGTTCGCTGCCCGACATCTACCGGGGCTTCCTGCGCGTCGCCCACACCACCCTGCCCACCGTGGCGGCCGTGAACGGCGCGGCGGTCGGTGCCGGCATGAACATGGTGCTGGCCTGCGACCTGGTGGTCGCTGACGAAACCGTCAAAGTCGCCGTGTCCGAGGCCCGGATCGGGATCAATGCCGTGGACATTCCCCTTAAACTCGCCCGTAAGCTCGGCTACGCCAAGGCCTTTGCGCTGCTCGCACCGGGCGATGCCAAGGATGCGGCCTGGTGCCAGGCAGCTGGACTGGTGGAAATCGTCACGCCAGCGGGCCAAGCACAGTCCCGGGCATTCGAACTCGCGACAGACATTGCGCAAAGCTGTGCACCCCTGGCGGTTCAGGCCCAAAAGGAAACGCTCTGGCGGGCCGTCTTTGAAGATGAAGCAGCAGGCCGACGTGCGGGCATGAACTGGCGCGAACTCACCCGGTCTTCTCGGGATTACGCTGAGGGCCAAACGGCTTTTATCGAGCGGCGAAAACCGATCTTTACCGGTAAATAAAAGCCTCGTCTGAATCAGCCTACGCCACCACGTTTGCATTTATGGGGCTCACGAAAGATATCCCTACCAAGTTCGTTCATGTGCGCGTTGGAAACGCAGTTTGCCAGCTCATCATATCTACGAAGATGGTGCTCTTCCCATACCCGGTTTTCTGTGCAGCGGAAAGACTACTGGACCCGGAATGTGGGGGCCAGGGCATTTCTCGGTCATGCAGGTTGAGCCTTTGATGTCTTAGCCGACAAACAAAGCAAAATGGTCAACCTTCCTCACGATAGACAAAAATCGGGCTGCTCCAAGCCTGGAAGCCATCCTCGGTATATACCGAAACCCAGACAGGATTGTCGCCCACTGGTCGAATCGGCACTGCTACCGTTTCAATCATTTCCCGATGTGGATTCTCGTCCGGCAGGCGGAAGAGCTTTATCCGCCGTTCAAGTCCACCGGCCTCCATCACCAAGTCATCGATACCGATGTCATCCAATGCTGTGGCGAGCCCGCCGTGATTGGTCGTCAGGTCGATCCGGCTATCTGCAACGCTGTCCAGCCAAACATCGAACCCCGCATAATTCCCTGTCGTGATCGTATCGAACTGCACGGTATCGGACCCTTGCTGATCGACTAGTTTTTCGTGATTCCAGATGTTGATCTTGTTCATACGCTGTATGGTAGTGCCTTGAAAACGCGCCCGGCCCTTCCAGTAGGTCGTCCGCCCCCGACCACGGTACTCCGCACCTCCCCACAGAACCCGGACACGACCACCCAGGTCATCCACCGTATAAGGCCGCAAGGTCCGTAACACATCCTTGCCATTTCGCACCTCGATTCGTTCAATCGGCGACTGGGTGATCACCTCGATTCTCAAGCTAAGGGTGTCGCCATCGGCCTGGACGATATCACCCATCATTACCTCGTCGACGACCGACGAGGCGGCATCGGGAAAGACTTTTGGATCACGCTCAAAAAGCTGCCCGCCGCCGGACAGTTGTGCGCGCACGTCCAGGTGCAGGCGGGTTCCGGTAGTGCCGTAGTGGTGGCGTCGCCGCAGACACGCGAACAGCCCGTCACGGCTCAGCTCTTCGGCGTAAAAACAAGTCAGCCCACCATAAGCGCCAAAGGTCGCCGCCCCTGGGTAGCTTGCACCCGGACGACCCTTGTGACCATCGCTATTGCAGACCACACCGCAACGATGACCGAGCGCAAACCCATCGGTCAGCAACCACTCAAACGTTCCCCATGCCGAATGAATTTCCATCGCCGTCTCAAGCCGGGGGTCATGGGCATAGGCCGTGTCCGCGTAGCGGCCGCCGACGTGGGCGTAGACGACACAATCTTCTTCCTGTAGCACTTCAAACAGCCTATTGGCGTCAGATGCATCTGTGTCGAGGTCGGAACGATCGGTTAACAGTGCATGGGATGATCGACGAATCTGACGTCCTTCGCTGCGAAAGTAGACGTTGCGATCACCGCCAACCGCTGTATTGCCCGACCACTCGTATCCTGGCAGGGTCACAAACGTTCCCTCGTCGTTATACTCGGCACTCAGTTCGTTGAGATAAGCCCAGAAAGCATTGTTGATCTGAAAATCATTCGCCTGGTGACCTGTTGCATCCAGAAACGCCTTGTTGCGAGCGAAGTCGAAGTACTGACGAGACGTTGTGATCCCGATTGACTCACCACTTTGCCCATGCATGTCACCCCAATAACCGGCAAAGGACCCCTCCCGGATCACCAGGGGATGCGACTCGGCGACGATAGCACTCGTCGTGTCACGCACCTGGATACGCAGCACACCGGGTTCAGCAACACTCAGATCGTCAAAGACGATCGCTTTTTTACCTAGGAGATATTCGAACGTACCAGGCAGTCCGTCTACCGCAATATTGGTCTGGAAAATGAAGCTGCCTATGGCGCGGTCGGTCGGGTTGCCCCACTTGTCTTCAGCTTTAAGTCCAAACCGAAAGTGCTCACCAGGTCGTCGCAAAGACGGCAGAACGGCTTTCCAAACGACCGGAGGCCCGGGAACGATTGAAACCGTTGGTGTGTCAGGGATCGGCACAAACTGTCCAACAGCACAGACATCGGCCAGAACCTTGAACTCAAACCCACCGTCAGCCATGGTCTGGACCCGCATACCTGGCGAACCGCCCGAGGTATCGCCAAATACAATAGTGATGACATCACCTTCCTTCAGGTAACCCCCGTTAACGGTCACGGTCAGGGATTTCCAGCGTGGCCGGGCAGACACACCACGATGACGGTATTCAACTGCCAGGGGTATCCCGCTACTCGACCTGGCCGTGACATAGTTAGGTGACTTCGGATCTGAGGACTGCAATGCCTGGCCGTCTCCCATTGCCCGGAACACGACCCGTATAGACCCAGTGTCGTCCAGACCATAGCGCCCAACCGTATAAGTTAGGTGAAATGTCTGCAAGCTGCGGACCTCAACTGGGTCATGGGGTTCCAGCACAGCGTAACCGTATAAAACCGGATCTTCAGCTGGTTCAGCACTGGGCCATACTTCGCCAACCAGGTCCTCAGCCACTGGACCATCTACTGCGTTGACTGATTTTTCGAGCTTTGACATATGTTTTCTCTGGCAACAGGCAACCAGACCGAATCCTTTCACCACCTCAAACGGATACTCCTTCTGATAAACATTACCGTAACGAACGCAGGCATGCAGGTTTCCATCCACTCTGGCAGTTCGGTTACGGCCAAGTTGCACCGATCAAAAGATCATATTACAGTGTTCGACAATTCGCATGCACATGCGGAACGCTGTGGAGATCGGCGTGCTGGCACGGCTTCCAGGGTGGTGATCATCGTAAACCGGCCCGCCTCTCACCACGACTATAAACCCAGCCCGATCAACGGGCAGATTAGAACGAAGAGGGAGGAATTGGATATGAGACTTCGAATTGTTTTTCTGTCATTGGCCGCTGCTCTGGTTGCGTTGCCCGCAGCTGCAGCCAGTACGGTCAAGATCGGTTTCGTCACCACGTTGACAACCCCTGCTGGTGCTATGGGGCGTGACATGGTAGAAGCCGCCAATATCGCGCTCGATCACATTGGTCACAAGATGGGTGGAAAGGACGTCGAGTTCATCGTCGAAGACGACGGCTTCAAGCCGGAGATCGGCAAGCAGAAAACCGACAAGCTGGTGAAACAGGATGACGTGCATTTCGTCACCGGCTATATCTGGTCACACGTACTGCTGGCTTCCCGTAAATCTGCGCTCGACGCGGGCAAGTTCCTGATCAGTGCCAATGCCGGCCCCTCACTTCTGGCCGGTAAGCTATGTCACAAAAATTTCTTCTCCTCTTCCTGGCAGAACGACCAGAACCCGATGGCCACCGGCGAAGTGCTGAACGCGAAAGGGGTGAAAAAGCTTTACATCATGTCGCCCAACTATGCCGCCGGCAAGAACATGGTGTCCGGAGTCCAACGTACTTTCAAGGGCGAGATCGTCGGCAAAGACATGACCAAGTGGGGCAAGGATATGCAGCTTGATTTCTCGGCCGAGTTGGCGAAGGCCAAGGCATCTGGTGCCGACGCCATTTTTGTATTCTATCCCGGCCCCGCCGGACCTGCTTTCATCAAGCAATACCAACAGGCAGGCCTTCGTGGGGTGATCCCGCTCTATACCGTGTTCACTGTTGATGCCCTGTCACTGGGCCGTCTGCAGAAAGCTAAACTCGGTGGGGTTCTCGGCTCCTGGAACACGATGTTCTGGGCACCTGATCTGGACAACGCGACAAACAAGCGTTTTGTTGCGGACTTCAAAGCCAAGACCGGGCGCTACCCGACCCACTACGCCGCGCAATCCTATGATGCCATCATGCTGATCAAGAGCGGTGTTGACGCCGTCGACGGCAATATGGATGACCAGGACGGTATACGTGCCGCTATGATGAAAGCAGATTTCCCGAGTGTCCGCGGTAAATTCCGCTATGGACCGAATCACTTCCCGATCCAGAATTTCTATCTGCGCACGGTGAAGGAAGACGCCGCCGGGGACTGGTTCGTGTCGCACGTGTCAACCGTTCTGACCGATCACCAGGACAGCTACCACGACCAGTGCAATCTGTAACCTGCTTCTATCAACGTTAAATCAGCCCGGCAGACCCGCAAGAGTCTGCCGGGCGAGCTCTGCTGGTCCGGACCTCACTCTCCGCTGAATCAGAAAAATCATGGACTGGACACTGCTGACCGTACAACTGCTCAACGGTCTGCAACTCGGTATCCTGCTATTTCTCCTTGCTTCGGGGTTGACCCTGATCTTCGGTATCATGGATTTCGTCAACCTGGCGCACGGTTCGCTGTATATGGTCGGTGCGTTCTTCTGCGCCACCTTCACCCAGTGGCTTGACTCGTTTCTTCTGGGACTCCTACTCGCGCTGCCGGCCACCGCCGTCATCGGCCTGCTGGTTGAACTGGTGGTGGTGCGGCGTCTTTATCAGCGCGATCACCTGGATCATGTCCTGGCCACTTTCGGCCTGATCCTGGTGTTCGATACCCTCACGCAGATGATCTGGGGTCCGGATGGCCAGGTGATTCCCCTGCCCGCCTGGCTCGATGGGCAGATCGCGCTGACGAGCGATATCGTTCTGCCGACCTACCGGATCGCGATCATTGTCACCGGTCTCGCGGTAGCGTTCGGTCTTTTCGTTCTCGTCACCCAGACCCGACTGGGAATGCGCATTCGTGCCGGCGCATCGAACCGGACCATGATCAGTGCACTCGGCATCAACATCGGATTGCTGTTTTCGATCGTATTTGTCCTGGGCGCCGTACTCGCCGGCCTTGCTGGGATGATGATCGCCCCAATCACTGAAGCGTCGATCGGGATGGGTAACCAGATCATCATTGTGGCATTCGTTGTCATCGTGATCGGTGGCATTGGCTCGATCAAGGGTGCATTCATCGGGGCCATCATCGTCGGGTTGATTGACACGATGGGGCGATCTTATCTCGATGTGCTGTTCAAACTCTTCATGTCGGCCCAGAACGCCGAGACCTCGGCACCTGCCGTGTCGGCAATGCTGATCTATATTCTGATGGCTGTGATCTTAGCTGTCCGGCCAACCGGCCTGTTCGGACCACGTGGGCGCTGAGTCACCTTGGCAATGAACGTAAACAAGATGACGCTTCGGGACTGGGTCACCGGAGCAGTGATCACGGGACTGGCACTGGTGCCCCTCGTAGTGAGCCTGACTGACAATGCCTTTTTTCTCGATCTTGCGACCCGCTTTGTCATCCTGGCCATTGCTGCGATCAGCCTCAATCTGATCCTGGGCTACGGCCGCATGATCAGCTTCGGCCACGCGGCCTACATCGGCATCGGGGCGTATGCTGTCGGCATACCGGCCTACTACGAGATTTACAACGGATATCTTCACATACTGATCGCTACGAGCGTTTCCGCCATGTTCGCGCTTGTGACCGGCGTCGTGTGCCTCAGGACACGCGGCGTGAACTTCATCATGATCACGATGGCATTTGCGCAAATGGTGTTTTTCGCCTTTGTCTCCATCGAGGAGTACGGTGGCGACGATGGACTGGTGATTGAAACGCGCAGCGAGTTCGGCAGTCTCATCAATCTGGAAAACGCGACGGTTCTTTATTACGTCTGTTTTGTTTCATTGCTGGCGGTTCTATACCTGGTTCACCGCATCGTCCGCTCACGATTCGGCATGGTGATCCAGGGTACACGGGGAAATGAACCGCGTATGCAGTCACTGGGATTCGACACGTTCCGTTACAAGCTGGCCTGCTACGTCATTGCGGGCACAATCTGCGGTTACGCCGGTGCATTGCTGGGCAACTTTACCAATTTCATCAGCCCGGAAATGATGGACTGGACGCGCTCAGGTGAACTGATCTTCATGGTGGTCCTGGGCGGGGCTGGCAGCATTTTCGGCCCAGTTCTTGGTGCCAGTATCTTCCTGCTGCTTGAGGAGATACTGTCCGGGTTATGGCTGTACTGGCAACTGGTATTCGGCATATTCCTCATCCTGGTGGTGCTGTTCGCCAAGGGCGGTATCGACAGCTTGCTTTCCAGGCGCAAAGCGCAATAGCATGTCCACCAACGCCCTGTTGAGCATCTCGGGCCTGTACAAGGCGTTCGGCGGCGTTGCCGCGACCAACCAGGTCACTCTGGATTTTAACGAAGGCGAGGTGCACGCAATCATCGGCCCCAACGGCGCCGGTAAAACAACGCTGGTCTCCCAACTGACCGGCGTGTTGATGCCGGACGCCGGTCAAATTACGTTCAAGGGCAAAGATATCACCCGTATGCCGGCCTACCGGCGCCCACACCTGGGCATGGCTCGCTCCTTCCAGATCACCAGCATCATCCATGACATGACGGTGCTCGAGAACGTGGTCCTCGCCGTACAGGCGAAAGCAGGCCATTCTTACCGCTTCTGGCGCAACGCCAGCAGAGATCAGAACCTGACCGAACCGGCAATGGAAGCGTTGAAACGGGTTGGCCTCCAGGATCAGGCGATGCAGGTTGCCGGGCCCTTGTCTCACGGTGAACACCGTCAGCTGGAGATGGCCATGGTGCTGGTCACCGACCCGGTACTGGTACTGCTTGACGAACCCACGGCTGGCATGGGGCAGGAAGATTCAACCCGGATGATCGCAACACTTCAGGCGTTGAAGGGGTCACGCACGATCATCCTGGTAGAACACGACATGGACGCAGTATTTGCCCTTGCGGACAAGATCACCGTACTGGTCGAAGGCCGCGTAATCGCAACTGGGGAACCGGAAGCCATTCGATCTGACAAGGCCGTACGACAGGCCTATCTCGGTGAAGAATTGGACGAGATGCCCAGCTTCAGGGCCGGGCCCTGATGGCACACCAGTCCGGTCACGACTGACATGTTGAGGGTCGAAAATATCGAGGCCCACTACGGTGCGAGCCAGGCCCTGTTCGGAGTTCACCTCGAAGTCAGTCCGGGTGAGGTCGTCACCCTGATGGGTCGAAACGGAATGGGGAAAACGACTTCAGTCCACTGCATCATGGGAATTGTCCCGACGAGTGCTGGGCGGATCACCTGGGAAGATCAAATCATCACCAACCTGCCCAGCTATCGCATTGCGCAGGCTGGCATCGGACTCGTTCCTGAAGGTCGACAAGTCTTCCCGAACCTCTCCGTGATCGAAAACCTGGTAGCGGCAGCCAGGTCCGGCACAGGCCATGCACAAGGCTGGGATGTCGAGCGGGTATTTCAGATGTTCCCCGCCCTGGCGGCGCGCCGTGACGGGCTCGGAAACCTGCTCTCCGGAGGTGAACAGCAGATGCTCGCCATCGGCAGAGCTCTGATGACCAACCCTCGAGTGCTGATTCTCGACGAGGCTACCGAAGGCCTGGCACCGTTGGTACGGCGAGAGATCTGGTCCTGCCTGCTACAACTAAAGGAAGATGGGATGTCGATACTCGTGATCGACAAGAACGTAGCAGACCTGGCTAAAATTGCCGATCGACACTTCATCATCGAGAAGGGGCAGACCGTCTGGTCTGGACAGTCGTCGGAACTGCTTACCAGCGACGACATCAAGTACCGATACCTGGGCATCTGAGCAGACGACCGGACATCCGCGTCAGAACAGTGAGAAGTATTCCTTCTGTTCCCAGTCGGTGACCTCGGACAGAAAGCGGGCGACTTCAGCCTCTTTCAGCGTCAGGATGTAGTCGGTAAAGCTCTCTCCCAGCGCTTCACGAAAGACCGGATCAGCACGAAACGCAGCGATGGCCTCCATCAGGCTCGACGGCAGAGGCTCGGACTGCGTTTGGTAGGGTGTCTCCGTCGACGGGCCGGGGTCAAGGGCCCGATCAATCCCGTCGAGCCCGGAGATAATCTGGGAACACAGGTATAGGTAAGGGTTTGCGGCCGGATCGCCGATCCGGTTTTCGATCCGGGTGCCCAGGTCGGTATGACCACCAATCACGCGCAGCATCGCCCCACGGTTCCCCCATCCCCAGCCGACTCGGTCCGGGGCAAGTGCAAACGGCCTGTAACGTTTGTAACCGTTGATGGTTGGTGTGGTAAACAGGCAGCCGGCCTGGGCATGCGCCAGGATGCCACCCAGGAAGTGCAGACCCGTCGGCGACAGCCGCTCCCCCACCTGTTCGGGGACAAAGGCATTGCTGCCATCGGCATCTTTGACCAGCGACTGGTGCAAATGCCAACCACTGGAAAACAGGTTGGGCAGAGCCGGCCGGCACATAAACGTGGCGTGGTAACCGTGCCGGCGACAGATCTGCTTGACCGCACTGCGAAACAGGACCGCGGTATCCGCAGTACGCAGTCCGTCCTGGGGATGAAACGTGAATTCAATCTGGCTGGGACCGAATTCGGACTCCATGGAGCGCAGTGGCAGTTCGAGCTGGAGCGTCTGGCTGCGCAGCAGTTCAATGACCGGTTCCAGTTCGTCCAGCCGGGTCTCGGTCAAGTATTGAAACCCCTGGGCGAGAAGTGAAGTCTCAGGCGGCGTGCCCGGCTGTGTAGCATCTGCGAACGTGAGTCGTGCATTATCCAGTTTCAGGACATGAAACTCGATCTCCAGACCGCTGCGATAGGTATAACCTCTGGATGACAGCTGCTGAATCGCATCTTTACAGACCTGGCGCGTCGAAAACGGCACCGCTGACCCGTCGGCAAAATACAGGTCACACAGCATCCAGCCGGTCCGCGAAAGCCACGGCAAAATCCGGAAGGTGGTCGGGTCCGGCACCATGATGACGTCCCGAGCGCCGGTCATTTCAGTCAGGCCAAATCCACCGCCTTCAGACCACACCGGGTAAACCGTCCGATGAGAGGTATCCTTGGCCAGTAGTGTGGAGGTGATCGGGCAGCCATTGCGAAGCAAAACATCGATAGTGTCCGCGACCAGACTTTTACCGCGGAGAACCCCGTGCTGATCGGCAAACGACAACCGTAGGGTGTCGAGATTTTTTTCGGTGCTTTGTACAACGTCGGCAGCTACAGCCCGCTGTTCGTCTGACCACAGAGCATAGCGCTCTACGAAATTCTCCTGCCCGGTCGAGTCAGTCACTGCCATGGTCTGTTCCGGTCTTCACGCAGGTCGCTGATCCAGCCAGTATGGCATTCCAGGGACTTTTCACACGCCGTTTCCGGTCTAATTCTCGCCAGTGATCCTGCCCGCGGGTTCCTGTGGATATGACATCAACAGCCTCAGGCCCAAATCTACCGATAATTTGAGTCGCATGGGCAGGCGGACGACCCGCCTCCAGGTCACCGATCGCGCGCAGCAAAAGTTTTCGGTATTCGCGAATTCCAGCATCTGTTCTGCCGAGGTGTTCCCGGGTACGATCCTGAATCGCTCCCATGGACTCGACCGCCCATTGGTCGTGTACGTTGATATCATTGCCCATCCCGGTATAGGTCCGTGTACGCTGCTCTTCCGGGTCGTAACCGTAGTTGTTTCGTTTGTTCTGCCGCGACCGATAATTCGGTAGTTCGTAAAGATCCAGCCGCTGACTACGCATTTTGTTTTTGTCAGTAGGTGTTTTGAAACTGGTGAACAGTGCATACCAGTAACAGTTTTTGTCATCGACCGGCACATGCCACTGAGTGATCGTCATCTCACTGCTCATCGGGATACAGATGGCCTGCGGGAACAGTTGGTTGGTCACCCTGACGTGCTTGCGACCGTCCCCGAGATCGCGTACCGCCGTCAAGCGAAGGCCGTATTCGGTCTTGTCTACCTCGATCTGAGGCCGGGGATGCTCGCGCAGCAGGGTCGTCATCGGAATTGCATCCTCCCCCGCGGTATCCCGGAACTGCTGGCCATAGGTGTGGCCGGGGTCACCCGCTTGTGAGTAACGATGCAGGAACGATGCGTGAGCCGGGTCGATGCCGATCTCCAACGCCTGGAGCCAGTTGCACTCCAGGTGACCCTTGAAAGCGAAAGTGTATTCCTCCGGTGCCTCGAAACAGTCCATTTGGTCCAGGGCCGGGGGCGGCCCGTCGCCCATGAAAGCGAAAACGATCCCATTACGCTCCACGCAGGAATAGGCTGTCTGCTGAATCTGGCTGAAGTACGTGCTGCCCTCTGGTTCGGCTGGCTGTTCCAGGCAGTTACCGCCGGTGTCGTACAGCCAGCCATGAAACGGGCAGCGTATACCACCATCTTCCAACCGTCCAAAACAAAGATCCGCACCCCGGTGCGCACACTGCCGATCGATCAGACCCAGGCTTCCCTGCTCATCCCGGAAAAGAACGAGTCGTTCACCAAGCACCGATACGGCCACCAGTGGGCGCTCTCCGGCTAGTTCCTCGGACAGTGCAACCGGTTGCCAGTAATGGCGCAACAGCTGGCCGGCTGGTGTTCCGGGCCCGGTCTGGGTGACAAGTTCGTTCTGTTCTGTGTTCAGCATCCCTTCGCGTCCTGTACATCCGCCATTTCGGGCAGAGACTTTACCGCAATGTTCCCTGTCGGAGCCAGATGGACGCAAAGAGCGCTAAATGGCAATCCACTTTCTGGTAACGTTGTTTCTGGGAAAATCCGCAAATGTGCCCTGTACGTACGCGGGCTGGCTGGTACAGCCCGTGACCGCTTCTTCAACCAGTGAGCCTGGAGGTGTTGGTCCATGTTTGAACGAGAACTCTTTTCTACCGAACACGAGATCTTTCGCCGGTCAGTGAACTATTTTGTCAATGAACACATCGTGCCCCATCACTCGCGGTGGGAAAAGGAAGGACAAGTCAGCCGGGAGGTCTGGCATAAAGCCGGCCAGAATGGCCTCCTGTGCCCCACCATACCCGAGCAATACGGGGGTGCAGGCACTGACTTTCTGTTCAGCGTAGTGATTCTGGAAGAACTGGCACGAGCCGGCACGATGGGGCCTGGGTTTTCGCTGCACTCAGACATTGTCGCCCCGTACCTGGTTCACTACGGTTCCAAATACCTGAAAGAAAACTGGCTGCCCAAGATGGCCGCGGGTGAGGCGATTGGCGCAATAGCAATGACAGAGCCCTCAGCCGGATCCGACCTGCAGAACATCCGGACCACCGCCACGCGGGACGGGGACGAGTTCATAGTCTCTGGCCAGAAGGTATTTATCACCAACGGTCAACTCTGTGACATCGTGATCACTGTCTGCAAAACCGATCCCGACGCTGGCGCCTCAGGCACCAGCCTGATCCTGGTGGAAGCCGATCGACTCGGATTCGAACGTGGCCGTAACCTGGACAAAATCGGATGTAAAGCGCAGGACACCTCGGAGCTTTTCTTCGACAACGTTCGTGTACCCGTGGCGAATCTCGTCGGTGAGACGGGTCGAGGGTTTATCCAACTCATGGAACAGCTGCCGCAAGAGCGCTTGCTGCAGGCAATCCGCTCAGTCGCTACCGTCGAGGCCGCACTGGAATGGACTGTCGAATACACCTCAGAACGAAAAGCCTTCGGCCAGTTGATCTCAGACTTTCAGAACACGCGTTTTACGCTGGCAGACGTCAAGTCGAAAACGGTGATGCTCCGGGTTTTTGTGGATCGCTGTATACAGATGCACCTCGAAGGAAAACTCGACGCGGTTGATGCCGCCATCACCAAACTGCTCTCCTCAGAGATGCTTGGCGAACTGCTGGACAAGTGCCTGCAGTTGTTCGGTGGTTACGGCTATATGTGGGAATATCCTATCGCTCGAGCCTGGGCTGACGCTCGAATGACCCGCATCGCCGGTGGTACCTGCGAAATCATGCGGGAAATCATCGGCCGCAGCCTGATCGGCAAGATTTAGTGCTGAATCGCCAGTAACACGCGATTAAACGATCGGCAAACCTCGCTGAGCGGGGTTTTCTTTGACCAGGGTCGGCGCTGGAATGGCGCCTGCCAAAGGCCGTCGGTAACAAAGCACTATAGACTGTAAAATGTGTGTGAGCCAACCGCACCCAAGGCTCTTGATCGTGCGGTGGAACCCGCACTGACACTGACTGGAGTTACGCAATGGCCCTTGGCATACTGGCAATTGGCGGATATCTGCCGAAAGCGCGTCTGCAGCGTACAGACATTGCAAATGCCAACGCCTGGTTCAACCCCGCGCTTAAAGGCCTGGCCAACGGTGAACGAACCATGGCCAACTGGGATGAAGACAGTGTCACGATGGCTGTGGAGGCAGGGCGGGACTGCCTGACTGGTATTGATCGCAATATTGTCGCTGGTATTTATATGGCATCGACCAGCTTTCCATTTCAAGACCGGCAAAATGCCGGGATTGTTGCCGATGCACTCAATCTATCCACTCGAATCCAGACCCTGGACATCTCATCATCGCAACGGGCCGGTAGTTCTGCCCTGTTGACCGCACTACTGTCTGTTCACAGTGCTGAAGGACCGATTCTGGTTTCAGCCAGTGAAAAACGCCGCGCTCGCGCTGCCAGCCCGCTCGAATTGACCACCGGCGACGGTGCAGCAGCTGTTCTGGTCGGTGAAGGAGAACCGATCGCCCACTATATTGGAGGACATACAGAGGCTGTTGATTTTGTCGACCATTATCGCGGTGAAGGTGAGGCCTTTGACTACAACTGGGAAGAACGGTGGGTGCGCGATGAGGGTTATATGAAGATCGCTCCAAACGCTATCAACAACCTACTGGACAAAGTCGGTGTTTCGGCACAGGACATCGACACGGTCGCCAGATTCAAGATGCAGGAACGTAGACGGAGTGAGTCGGGAGGGGCGAGCAACCGGAATGTGCAGATCAGCCCGATCCCGCTTTCGACGCAGGACGCATGGGGTGTCGCCGCGGATGGCTCCGTG
>ENA-ORDI01001344-ORDI01001344.1-marine-metagenome-genome-assembly--contig:-NODE-1344-length-13663-cov-2.498970_pt1 | contig 13663 bp, 9 predicted proteins | sample MGYA00248628_ERZ508525 | MGnify/ENA primary metagenome ERZ508525 (study PRJEB26195, sample SAMN05422138) | marine metagenome | isolation source: East of Porto Seguro, South Atlantic Ocean | place...
TCCTGCAGGCCTCTGGGGCGCTCGATGCCCTGGCTTCAAAACTCTCTACCTCATCCAGCTTCAAAACGAACCAATGGAAGATCGCCGGCATTGGCTTGTTGGCGTCCACACCTGTCTTTTTCGATGTTGCCCTCATCATACTCGCACCCCTGATCCTCACCATGGCTCATGACCGGCTGAAACCCGCCATGTCTCTTGGTCTCCCGCTCATGGCAGGGCTCGCGGTCGGCCACGCTTTCCTACCGCCCACGCCGGGACCGATCGCCATCGCGGAGCTGATAGGCGCGGACCTCGGCTGGGTTATCCTCTTCGGCGCAATAACAGGCTGCGTCGCGCTGGCCGTATCCGGTCCGCTCTTCGCGGCGTTTTTGGAGCAGCGCAACCGCATGCCAATCGGCAATCCGGCCTTCGAACTGGACGAAACCAGCAATCATACAACCCGGCCCATCCCACAGCCCGAACGGGCCATATTCCTGATTACGCTGCCACTCGTCCTGATTCTGTTGGGCACGCTTGCGGGAATCTTGCCGGACGGCCCCATCAAATATGTGCTTGAAATCATCGGGCATCCATTTAGCGCGCTCCTGATTGCATGCGGCGCATCCTGGCTGCTGCTTTATCCAAAGACCGTCCAGAGCCGGAAATTGATGTCGGACGCGATGGCCCGCGCATTCGAGCCTACAGGCGCAGTCATCCTCGTCACTGGCGCGGGCGGCGCGTTCAAGCAGGTTCTTGTGGACACAGGCGCTGGCGAGCAGATCGCAAATGCCGCGCTTGGTCTGGGGTTTGGTCCGCTTCTGGCGGGCTATGTACTCGCCGTCATCCTGAGGCTCGCCCAAGGCAGCTCCACGGTTGCCATGATAACGTCAGCCGGCCTGACCCCGCCCATTGTGGCGATGGCCGATCTCTCCGCCCCGCAGCTAGGTATTGTGGCCATCGCGATTGCCGCGGGCGCAACAACCGGCAGCCATGTGAATGATAGTGGCTTTTGGCTCGTTGGACGGATCTTCGGCATCACGCCAGGTGAGACACTGCGTACATGGACCGTCTCTACCACGCTGATCAGCGTGGTAGGATTTTTGATGTGCCTGATCCTGTACGCAGCACTCGCGTTGTTCTGATCAGATCAGGCCCGCAAGCGGCGAACTTGGATCCGCATACATCTTTTTTGGCATCCGCCCGGCCAGATAGGACTCTCGACCGGCGATCACCGCATGTTTCATGGCATTGGCCATCCGGATCGGATTCTTCGCGGCGGCAATGGCCGTATTCATCAGCACGCCATCACAGCCCAGTTCCATGGCAATCGCGGCGTCCGAGGCCGTTCCGACACCCGCATCGACAATCACCGGCACTCGTGTCTGCTCGACAATGAGACGGATATTGACCGGATTCATAATTCCGAGGCCTGACCCAATCAAGCTACCGAGCGGCATGATCGCGCAGCAACCTGCGTCTTCCAGCATCTTCGCGTAGACCGGATCATCGGAACAATAAACCATGACCTCAAACCCATCGGCGATCAGGGCTTTGGCTGCCTCAAGCGTCTCCGGCATGTTCGGATAGAGCGTCTTCTGGTCAGCCAGCACTTCCAGCTTCACCAAATTCCAGCCACCGGCCTCGCGCGCCAGGCGCAGCGTGCGGATCGCGACGTTGAAGCTGGCGCTGCCATCGGCATCGAACGCGCCGATCGCGCCGCAATAGGCACCGCGCGCATCGCGCTCCAGCCGGTCGATGATCTCCATCGCGCGGATCTTCGGCGCGCCCGTGATCGATCCGCTGGGGAACAGCGCCGCGACGATCTGCGCAAGGCCCGTGCCCGGCTTCATCTGCGCATGTACCGTGCTGACCATCTGGTGCACGGTGGGGAAGCTCTCGACCTTGAACGGCTCTTTGACCCGCACCGATCCGGGCACGGCAATGCGCGAGAGATCGTTGCGCATCAGATCGACGATCATCAGGTTTTCGGCGCGGTCCTTTTCCGACGCTGCGAGTTCCTCAGCGGCCGCCCGGTCGGCCTGCGTATCCTCATGCCGGGGCCGCGTGCCCTTCATCGGGCGCGCGGTCAGACCGCCATCGGCCAGTTCGAAGAACAGTTCGGGCGAGAGGCTGACCACCGCGTGGCTGCCATCCCACACCACGCCGCCGTGCCCTGCGCTGGAGGCCTTGCGCAGGCTCGCATAGAGCGCCAGCGGATCGCCGCGGAATGGTCCGGTCAGCGGCAGGGGGAGGTTCGCCTGATAGATGTCGCCCGCCGCGATATTCTCCTGCAACGCGGCGAAGCGTTCCTGCCATTCGCCGGGCGAGATCGCCGGGTCGAGCGGGCCGAGCGTGGCGGGGCCGGGCGCGCGCTGCGCCAGCCAGTCGCCGACAGCGTCCGCCGCGATTCTCTGTTCGGTATCGAACAGCCCCAGCCACACGAGCGGCCCTGCCGCCCCCGTGCGCGCATCGGCCAGAGGATGCAGCTTCGGCTCCAGCGCCAGCCCCGCCTCGTAGGCAAGGTAGCCTGCCAGCGTGCCGCCCCGCGCCGCCTGTGCGGACTGCGCTGCCGCAAGCGTTGGTTCGACCTCGCCCGGGCGCAGCGCGCGGAACACCTCGACCGGTTGTTCGAACAGGCGTGCGCCGCCACCATGCGCAGGGCGCGCATCGTCGAGCAGGATGAAGGGGTCCGCCGTTGCCATTCGTGATCCGCTCTATCGAAGCGACCGCGAATTGGAACCACCTTGACGCTTCGCAGGTGCCCCGCGAAGACCGTGGGAGCATTGTGAGAGAAGGGTGTCGGCGGCGTGAGCACGATTTTTCTGGGGCGCAACCAGGATGGCGAGGCGCAGGAGCTGCGGCTCGACCGCGCCAACCGCCACGGCCTGATCGCGGGCGCGACCGGCACGGGCAAGACGGTGACGCTGCAGGGCCTCGCCGAGAGCTTCTCCGCCGCCGGGGTGCCGGTGTTCGTCGCGGATGTGAAGGGCGATCTTGCGGGGCTCGCGGTGCCCGGCTCGCCCAAGTTCAAGCATGCCGACAAGCTGGAAGGCCGTGCCGCCGAGCTGGGCATGGACGACTACGCCTATGCCGATTTCCCGGCGATCTTCTGGGACCTGTTCGGCGAGCAGGGTCATCCGGTACGCACCACCATCTCCGAGATGGGCCCACTGCTGCTCGCGCGCCTGCTGAACCTGAACGACACGCAGGAAGGCGTGCTGCAGGTCGTCTTCCGTCATGCCGACGATAACGGCCTGCTGCTGCTCGATTTCGCGGACTTGCGCAGCATGCTCGCGTGGGCGGCGGACCATACGGACGAGGTTTCGGGCGAGTATGGCCGCGTCACCAAGGCCTCCATCGGTGCAATCCAGCGCGCGCTGCTGACCTTCGAGAGCGAGGGGGCGGATCGATTCTTCGGCGAGCCCGCGCTGGAGGTGGACGACCTGTTCCGCGTCGACGCCGATGGCCGCGGGTTCATCAGCATCCTCGCCGCCGACAAGCTGATGCGCAGCCCCAAGCTTTACGCGACCTACCTGTTCTGGCTGCTTGCCGAACTCTTCGAAACGCTGCCCGAAGTGGGCGACCCGGAGAAGCCCAAGCTCGTCTTCTTCTTCGACGAGGCGCACCTGCTGTTCGACGATACGCCCAAGGCCTTCCAGGACACGATCGAGACGGTGGTGCGCCTGATCCGCTCCAAAGGCGTGGGCGTGTTCTTCGTCACCCAGAACCCGATCGACGTGCCCGACAACGTCGCGGGGCAGATCGGCAACCGCGTGCAGCACGCGCTGCGCGCCTTCACCCCGCGCGACCAGAAGGCGATCAAAGCCGCCGCGCAGACCTTCCGCATCAACCCCGATCTCGACGTGGCGCAGGCGATCACCGAATTGAAGACGGGCGAGGCGCTGGTCTCGACGCTGGGCGAGGATGGCGCGCCCTCGGTGGTCCAGCGCACGCTGATCAAGCCGCCGCAAAGCCGCCTCGGCCCGCTGTCGACGGGCGAGCGTGCGGTGATCCTCGGCGCGAGCCCGCTGGCGGGCAAGTATGACACCCCGGTCGACCGCGAAAGCGCGGCGGAAGTGATCGCGCAGAAGATGCTCGATGCCGCCGCGACCGCCGCTGAGGTCGAGGAGAAGGGCGAAGCCGAGGTCCGCAAGCGGGAGCGCAAGAGCACCAGCATCTGGGGGAAGGCGATCTCGCGCGGCACCAAGGTCGCGGCTGGCTCTGCCGCAGGAATGGCCGCGCGCACCGTGCTGGGTAAGAAATCGCGCGCCAATCCGATGGCCTCGGGCGTCACCTCGGCGGCTGGGTCGATCGCGACCGATCTCGCGGGGCCGGTGGTCGGCAGCTTCGTGCGCAACCTTGTGGGCGGGTTGATGCGTTAGGGATCGCGGTTCCGAACTAAGCCGACAAAGGTAGCCGCATCTCGGCGCGCAGGCCGCCTTGCGTGCGGTTGGCGAGGCGCAGCTCTCCGCCATGTTCGGCGAGGATTGCGCGGGTGAGCGTGAGGCCGAGCCCGGCACCACCGGTCCCGCGATTGCGACTCGCCTCGCCCCGCCTGAAAGGCTCGAGCATCGCCGCCATGTCTTCCGGCGGGATGCCCGGGCCTTCGTCCTCCACCGCGATCACCGCCGCACTGCCCTCGCGGGAGAGCGAGACCTGCGCGGTGCCGCCGTAGCGCAGCGCATTCTCGATCAGGTTGCGCAGCGCGCGGCGCAGCCAGGTGACCTGCACCGGGGCGACGATCCGATCGATGTGCGCGATGGCCACCGGACGGTCCATATCCTCGAACTCCTCGACCACGCTTGCGACCAGCGCTGCAAGCTGGGTCGCCTCAGGCGGATCTTTCGCGCGTCCGATCCGGGCGAGCGAGAGGATATCGTCGAGTGAGCGGCGCAGATCCTCAATCGTCTCCGCCATCCGCGCGCGCTGGGTTTCGTCCGTAACCGATTCGATCCGCACGCGGAGCGCCGCGAGCGGCGTCTTGAGGTCGTGCCCGATCGCGCCGAGCATCACATCCTTCTCGTCCAGCAGCGCGGCAATCCGGTGTTCGAGCAGGTTGTGCGCCGCGATCAGTCGGCTGACATCCTCCGGCCCACGTTCGGGGAGCGGTTCGCGCGCCTCGTGCGTGCGCGCGAACCTCTCGACCCGCTCGGTCAGGCGGGCGAGTGGGCGGGTGATCCGGCGCAGCACCAGATAGGTCGCGGCGAGCAGCACCAGAAACAGCAGCACGGTTTGCGCGGCGATCAGCCACAGCACGCCCGCCTCCAGCGGGGGGCGCAGTGCGCGCGCGACGATCCAGCGGCTCTCGCCCGGCATGCGTAGCGCGGCGACCATCACCTCGCGCTCGCTCAGGCCATCGCGCCAGCGGGCGCGGAAGCGCGGGAATTCGTCCGCAAGCGAGGCGAGCAGCGTATCTTGCGCAACGGGGCGGATAGTGACCACGAGCGCCTCCGCAGAGACACCCTGCCGTGCCAGTATCTCGCGCAGCTGCGCCTCCTCGCCCGCTGCGCGCCGCTCCCCGGGCAGCAGTGGTGAAGCATCGGCAATCATGCCGGAGAGGCGCGGGGGAAGGCCGCGTCGCCGCTCGCCTCTGCCGCGCCCGATGTCGATCCGCCCCTCAGGCTCTGCGCGGCGCAGCGCGCGGCGGATGTCGCGCGGCGAGTCGGTTTCGCGGTTGACCATCCGCAGCAGGTGGAACGCGGCGGCATTGACGGTCGCGGCATCGCGTCGGTCCTGGGCCGCGCGGTACAGCAGCAGGCCCGAAACCGCCTGCCCGATCAGCAGCGTCACCGCGATGGCAAGCAGGCTTTGGCCCAACAGGCTTTTCGGGAAGAAGCGCGCCAATTGTTTCAGCCCGGCACCCGGGTGACATCGGCGGCGAAGCGATAGCCGCCGCCGCGCACGGTCTGGATGAAATGCGGGTTCTTGCTGTCGTCCTCGATCTTGCGGCGCAGGCGGCTGACCTGGTTGTCGACCGCGCGATCGAACAGATGCGCCTCGCGCCCCTGCACCATGTCGAGTAGGCGATCACGGTCGAGCACGGCGCGCGGATGATCGAGGAAGGCGCGCAGCATGCGGAACTCGGCGGTCGAGATCGGGATCACCGTGCCCTGCGGGTCGGTCAGCCGCTGCTTGAGCGGATCGAGCCGCCAGCCTTCGAACAGGTAATGCGCGTCCTCACTCTCGTCCCCGGCAGCGGTGCGGCCCGCGCGGCGCAGGACCGAGCGGATGCGGGCAACCAGCTCGCGCGGCTCGAACGGCTTGGTCACGTAATCGTCCGCGCCGATTTCCAGCCCGACGATCCGGTCGGTCGCCTCGCCCATCGCGGTTAGCAGAATGGTGGGCAGGTTCTGCGTTTCGATCAGGTGGCGGGTCAGCGAGAGGCCGTCCTCGCCCGGCATCATGATATCGACCAGCGCGAGGTCGGCCTTCTTTTCGCGCAGGATGCTGCGCGCGGCGGCGGCGCTTTCGGCTTCGAGCACCACGAACCCCTGGCCGACCAGATAGTCGACCAGGGGTTCGCGCAAGGTGCGCTCGTCGTCGACGAGCAGCACGGTGATGGCCGTGTCGGCTGCGTGCGCGGCCATCGTCATCGGGTTACTGGCCCGCACGCTCGGCACGGCGCGCTTCGCGACGCTCGGCCATCTGGGCGCGCATCGCCTCGTGAGCGGCCTTGCGTTCGGCCTGGGTCACGGTGCCGTCGCTATCCGCATCGGCGCGGTCGAACCGGGCCAGCGCATGGGTCTGGAACTCCTGCAGCGTCAGGCGACCATCGCCATTGGTGTCGGCCTTGGCCATCATGCCGCCGCCGCGATGCCAGCCGCGCATCCCGCGATGATGCTTGCCACGCCCGCGACGTTCACCCGCATCGGCGCTCTGTCCGCGTTCGGCCATCCGCTGGGCGCGACGTTCCTGCCGGGCTTCACGCGCGGCTTCGCGTTCGGCCTTGCTGATCGCGTTGTTGCCGTCGGTGTCGAGCCGGGCGATCCGCTGTTCGCGGCGCAGCTCACGGTCGGCGAGATCGAGCACGCCGTCGCTGTTCAGGTCCATCTTCTGGAAGCGCTCGGCAGCCTTCTGGGAGACTTCGGCGCGGGTCATCGGGCCGGGATTGCGGTCGCCGGGTTGGGCCAGCGCGGCGGTGCCTGCCAGCAGCGAAATGCCTGCGAGGGCGAGAATGGGGGTTTTCATCTGGGGTGCTCCTGTTGGTGGAAGAGCTGCGAGACGGGCAGGGGGATTAGGGGGAGATCGAAAACCCGCCTCGCAGCTCATGACACCTCTTCTACCCGCGCATTGTCGCGCCGGTTTGCCACGAACCGGCCGCTTTGTAACGAATTGTCGCAGGATCGGTGCCCCGTTCACCCGGGTGCAATGGAGCGGGGCAGGGGCGCGGTTCTCGCAGGGTGTTCAGCGCGGGCGGTGCTGCGTGCCTTCGCCAGCGGTGATGAACAGTGCGGTTGCCTCTGCCTCGACATCGGCGGTGTGCCACACGCCCGGGTCGTTGATTGCGTATTCCCCAGCCGTCAGTGTGACCTGTTCGATCCGCCCGTCGGGAAATTCCTGCGTCAGCACGATCGTGCCCGCGGTGCAGACCACCACTTCGTGCCCGCGCGGGTGCATTTCCCAGCTGTCCCAGCTCTCGGCAAAGGAATGCAGCGAGACCAGCCGGCCCTCCGCGCCATCGGCGGCGGTGCGCTGCTCATAGTCTTCGTACCAGTCCATCCCGGTGAAGGGCGGCTGCGCCAGTGCAGTCGCCCCCAGACCGAGATGGACCGGGTTTTCGGACAGGTTTCGCGTCCTAGCCATCCGCAGGGGCCATGCAGAAAGCATTGAGCTTGTTGCCGTCGCGGTCGCGGAAGTAGGACGCGTAGAACACCAGTCCGTTCTCGTCCGCATCGCCGCGCGGGCTGGGCGCGCCCTCGTCGGTGCCGCCATTGGCCAGCGCGATCTCGTGCAGGCGGTGGACCTGCTGCTTATCCTTCGCTTCGAAGGCGACCATCGTGCCGTTGCCGACGGTCGCTTGGTTGCCGTCGTAGGGCTTGGTCAGCGCGACACCTGCCGCACCGCCGGGCTCGCCCCAGGCGATGTACATGTCGAAGTCCATCATCCGGCCGACGCCCATCTCCTTGGCGATGGCATCGTAGAAGGGCGCGTTGCCCTGCAGGTCGTTGGTGCCCAGCGTTACGTAACCGATCATCGAACTGTCTCCCGAATCGCGAATGTCGCGAAAGGAACATTACGAGAACGCTAGCTGCCCCGCAAGCGGCATTCAGAGCGGCTGGGTGTGCCGCTCCAGCCAGTCCGCACCCTGTCCGTCGAGACGCGGCGCGAGAATTTCGCGGCAGCACGCGTGGTAGTGGTCGACCCAGTCGCGCTCTTCAGGCGTCAGCAGGTCGACATCGATCAGCGTGCGGTCGATCGGCACCCAGGTCAGGTTTTCGAACCCGAACCACGTGCCCTCGTCCGCGTTCTCGATCGTGCGCTCCTCGATCAGGACGAGGTTCTCGATCCGGATGCCGTATTCGCCCGCCTTGTAATAGCCCGGCTCGTTCGAGCAGATCATGCCTGCGGCAAGCGGTTCCATCGTGCCGCCCTGCGATCCGGTGGTCTTGGCGATCCGCTGCGGGCCCTCGTGCACGCCCAGCGCGCTGCCGACACCGTGGCCGGTGCCGTGCGCGTAGTCGCAGCCGACTTCCCAAAGGTGCATGCGTGCCAGCGTATCGAGCTGGCCGCCGGTGGTCCCTTCGGGGAAGATCGCGCGGGCGATGGCGATGTGGCCCCTGAGCACGCGGGTGAAGCGGTCCTTCATCTCCGCCGTCGGCTGCGCCTTGCCGTCGGCACTGCCGACCCACACGGTGCGGGTGATATCGGTCGTCCCCGCGCCGCCATCGCCGATATACTGGCCGCCCGAATCGCACAGGAAGATGCTGCCCGGCGGGATCGCGATGTTGCTGTCCTCGTCCACCTTGTAGTGCGGCAGCGCGGCGTGGCCTGCGGCGGCCGAGATGGTGTCGAACGAGGTGTCCTTCAGCCCGCCGTCCACGCTGCGGAATTCGAGCAGCTTGGCCGCCGCAGCCAGTTCGTCGACCTCGCCCGAAGGCGCTTCGGCCTCGATCCAGGCGAGGAAGCGGGAGACTGCCGCACCGTCGCGCGCCTGCGCGTCGCGATGGCCGTCGATCTCGGCCTCGTTCTTGATCGCGCGCGGCAGAATGGTGGGATCGCGCGTCTCGACCACCTTCGCGCCGCCTTCTTCGAGCGCCTGCGCAATCGCCGCCACGCCGTATTCGGGGTCGAGCGCGATCCGCTTGCCTTCGAACGAACCCAGCGCGCTCTCGAACTCGCTGCGTGGACGGATGGTCACCGCATTGCCGAGGTGCTGCTTGAGCTCGGGCCCGACCTTGTTCTCGTCGATGAAGAGCTGCGCCGTGCCGTCCTGCTGGACGAGCGCAAAGGCCATCGTGACCGGCGTGTGCGCGATGTCGCCGCCGCGGATGTTGAACGCCCAGCCGACCGAATCGAGCGCGCTCAGCACCACGCCGTCGAGCTTTTCCTCGCCCAGCCAGTCGGCGATCGCGGCGCGCTTTTCCTGCGCGTTGCGGCCGGCATGCGTGTCGGTATGGACGCGCGCCTCGGCATCGCTCTGCGCGGGCTGGTCCTGCCACACGGCATCGATCGGGTTGCCGTCGACCGGGACGAGCTTCGCGCCGACCTTTTCCAGCGCGGTCTCGGTGGAGCGGACCCAGCCCGGCGTCGCGAGCCATGCGTCGTAGCCGATCTGCGCGCCTTCGCTCACATTCGCGGCGAGCCAGTTCGCCGGATTGTCCTTGGGTACGCCGCGATATTCGAACAGGCGTTCTTCCACCTGGTCGCGCACCTGCACGGTGTAGCGCCCGTCGACGAAGATCGCCGCCTTGTTTTGGAGTACCGCCGCGCTGCCTGCCGAGCCGCCGAAACCGGTCAGCCAGCGCAGGCGCTGCGCATCCTCGCCGACATATTCGCTCATGTGCGCATCGGCGATGGGGACGAAGAAACCGTCCAGACCCCGCCGCTTGAGTTCCTCGCGCAGGGCGGAAAGGCGGGCTTCGTGGGTCTGCATCAGCATTTTGTCGATCCTGTGGTTCTAGTGTCTGGCTCTGCCCCCGATCTGGGGTCATACCCCAGCAACGCAAGGCTTTCAAAGCCGGGTGCCATCGCGCAGAGGGGGACATGAGACCAATGAGCAAGCTTTTTACCGCCGCAATCGCCTTGACCGCGCTCTCCCTGCCGGTCGGCGCAGTGGCGCAATCCAACGGAGCCGATACCAGCGTGAGCGATAATTCGAGCGAACAGGCGCCGACCTCTCCCCCCGTGGCGGAGCGGCGCGATTACAGTTTCACCACCCACGGGATCACGCTCTCCGATCCCTATCACTGGCTGAAGGACCCGTCCTACCCGACCGTCGATGACGAGGACGTGCTTGCCTACGTCAAGGCGGAGAACGCCTGGTTCGAAGCGCAGATGGCGCCGCACAAGCAACTGGTCGATACGCTGTTCGAAGAGATGAAGGGCCGCATCAAGGAAGACGATTCCACGGTCCCGCAGAAGGATGGCGACTGGCTCTACTGGTCCGAATTCGAAGAGGGCAAGGAATACCGCCTGCACTATCGCAAGCCGGTTGGCGGAGGCGACGCACAGCTGCTGCTGGACGAGAACCAGCTGGCAGAGGGCAAGGACTATTTCCGCCTTGGTGCCTTCTCGATCAGCAAGGACGGACGCTTCCTCGCCTACTCGTCGGACGATAACGGGTCGGAGCGGTACACCGCGCGGATTAAGGATCTCGAGACGGGCGAACTGCTGCCCGACGAACTGACCAACCTGCGCGGCGGCCTCACCTGGGTCGCGAACGACAGCGCCCTTGTCTACGGCCCGTCGACCGAAGAATGGCGCACGCTCGAGGCCAAGCTCCATGTGATCGGCACGCCGGTTGCGAGCGACGTGACGCTCTACAAGGAAGCGGATGAAAGCTTCGGTGTCGGCACCGGGCTGACCGCGCAGGAAGACTGGCTGGTCATCGCCACCGGCGACAACGAGACGAGCGAAATCCGGCTGGTCAGCGCCGACAACCCGACCGGCGAACAGATCCTGGTCAAGCCGCGCCAGAAGGGCGTGGAATATGATGTCGACGTGCGCGACGGGACGCTGTTCATCCACACCAACGATGATCACATCAACTTCCGCCTTGCGACCGCGCCTCTGGCCAATCCGGGCGAGTGGGAAACGTTGATCGAAGGCTCAGACGATTTCTACCTGACCGATTTCGAGCTGTTCAAGGATTTCTACGTCACCGAAGGGCGACTCGCGGGCCTCGATCAGATCCAGCTGCGCGCCTACGACGACGCGGATGACATGACTCCGATCGCCTTCCCTGAGGCGAGCTTCGTCGCGGGCCTCTCCAACAACCCCGAATACGACATGCAGAAGCTGCGCCTGTCGTACCAGAGCATGGTCACACCCGGCTCGGTCTACGACTACGATGTGAAGACGGGCGCGCTCGAACTGCTCAAGCAGCAGGAAATCCCGAGCGGCTACGACGCGACCCAGTACAAGACCGAGCGGCTGACGATCACCGCGCGCGACGGCACGCAGGTGCCGGTCAGCGTGGTGATGCGCAAGGACCGTCCGATGGGCGGCCCGCTGCACCTCTATGCCTATGGCGCCTATGGTTATGCGGTCCCCCCGGGCTTCTCGACCAGCCGCCTCAGCCTCGTCGATCGCGGCATGGCCTACGCCATCGCGCATATTCGCGGCGGCGACGACCTGGGACGCCGCTGGTACCTGCAAGGCAAGCTGAACGAGCGTACCAACACGTTCGAGGACTTCGTCGACGTGGCCAAGGGCCTGATCGACGCGGGCTACACCGAAAAGGGCAAGATCAGCGCCAGCGGCGGCAGCGCCGGGGGCGAGCTGATGGGCGTGGTGGTCAACACCGATCCCGACCTGTGGGGCGCGGTGGTCGCCGATGTGCCCTTCGTCGACGTGCTCAACACCATGCTCGACAAGGACCTGCCGCTGACGCCCGGCGAATGGCCCGAATGGGGCAACCCGATTCTGAGCAAGCAGGCCTTTGCCTACATGCTCAGCTACAGCCCCTACGATCAGGTGGTGGCGCAGGATTACCCGCCGCTCATGGTCACCGCCGGCCTCAACGATCCGCGCGTCACCTACTGGGAGCCCGCCAAGTGGGTCGCCAAGCTGCGCGCGACCAAGACCGACAGCAACGCGCTGCTGCTCAAGACCAATATGGGCGCAGGACACGGCGGCAAGTCCGGCCGCTTCGCCTCGCTCTACGAGACGGCGGAGGAATTCGCCTTCATCCTTACGCAGCTGGACGTGGTGGACTGACATGAAGCGCCTGGTGGTGATGGTCGCCGCGCTTCTCGCGCTCCTCGTCCCGGCCATCGCCACCGCGCAGGATGTGCCGGACGAAACGCCCGTGCGGGTCGAGGTGCTGCACGATGCGGACGGCTGGAGTGCGACGTTTCACTTCCCCGCCGATGCGCAGGGCTGGGCCTTCCCCCGCTCCAACCGGGCGCGAAGACAGGACACCGGCTGGCGCGAATTGAGCTGGACGGTGGAGACGGACGGCGTCTCGCTCCAGCGGATCGACGAGACCGATGTGCTGCTGGCCGATGATGGCGGGGCGCTGCCGCACGAAGTGACCGTCCGCTTCGTGCCCTTCGCCGACGATCTGATGGCCGATTACGACCCCGCGCTGCAGTTCACCGACGGCACGCTCGCGCTGTTTACGGGCCACTTCGCGGTCATGCCCTGGCTGCGCGATACGCGGGAGATGGCCGAAGACGGCCCGGTCGTGGAGATGATCTTCCGCGATGCGGACGGCCCGCTGCTTTACAAGGGCCTGCCCTACGACAGCGCGACCACGCGCGACGATTCCACCTACGTGGTCTTCGGCGATCCGCAGCCGATCAGCACCGATCACCTGACCGCAATCATCGACCCGCAGACGCCCGCGTGGCTGCGCCGCGAGATGCTCGATTTCCTTCCGCAGACCTTCGCCATCTATGCCGACCGGCTGGGCGATCAGGCCGGTAACGGCAAGCCGATGGTGCTGTCCAGCTGGGCTGGGCCGACGCCGGAGCTGTACAGCCAGGGCGGCAGCGTGCTTCCGGGCCTGCTGACCGTGCGACTGGAGGGCGAGGGGCTGGTAAATGAGAGCACGCAGGCCCTGCAGGGGATGCGCTGGTTCATCGCCCACGAAGGCGCACATTTCTGGCTCGGCCAGACGGTCGAATACGAAACCGATGCCGATGCGTGGATCATGGAGGGCGGGGCCAACCTGCTCGCCTTTCGGCTGATCGAGCAGATCGATCCCGAATATAACGCTGGCACCGAATTGGCGAACAGCTGGCAGACCTGCCTCGCGATGTCGGTCGACAAGCCGCTGGCGGAAGCGAGCGCGCGGCGCGACTACGACGCCAATTACGCCTGCGGAACGGTGCTCGGCATGATCGCCGAAGGCGCCGCGCAGACAAACGGCGGGCGCGACTTTTTCGATTTTCTGGCCGCACTGGTCGCGGCCAATCGCGAGGATGCGGGCGGCGACGGTATCGTCTCGGTCGACGACTGGCTCGCCCAGCTGGTCGCGGAGAGCGGCGATGAGGAGCTGGCGGCGCAGCTAAAGGCCTTC
>ENA-ORDI01001350-ORDI01001350.1-marine-metagenome-genome-assembly--contig:-NODE-1350-length-13613-cov-4.416076_pt1 | contig 13613 bp, 11 predicted proteins | sample MGYA00248628_ERZ508525 | MGnify/ENA primary metagenome ERZ508525 (study PRJEB26195, sample SAMN05422138) | marine metagenome | isolation source: East of Porto Seguro, South Atlantic Ocean | place...
CTGGATGACGGCGGCTACATGGTATTTGGCATCTTCGATGGAATAGAGTGGGGCGGCTGCTGTTATACGCGTGATGGCGATGTACGGGATATAGTCAAACTGGACAGTGACGGTAACATTGAATGGCAAAAAGAGATTGAATTTGCCAGTGATGGAATGACAACGCATTATAATGGTATCGGGAAATCCCTAGTTGAAACATCCTACGGGGATCTGGTATTCCTGACCCCCAGTTTGAATGGTGGAATCAATATTGTTATGATGGATGCCGATGGATCATTAACCTGGAGTCAAAATTTTACAGATATGAGCTCATGGACTTATCACGCAGAGATCATGGAGACAGAAGATGGAGATCTGGCTGTGGTGGCAGGTTCTACAGCTAAATTAAAATTGCTTGATTATAATTCAGGCGAAATCCTTGAAGAAAATGAGTATGAAGGTCTAGCCTATCCAAGAGCTATTATCAATGTAGATGGCGACTTTCTAATAGCCGGAATTGCAAATACGACATTTACAATTAACGATGGTGACACCCTTTATTATGAGCCTATTTATCTTTTAAAGGTTAGTGATGACGGTGAAGAGATGTGGCGAAAATTATGGAATCAAGAAACACAAAGAATGGGTTTCCTATTGGATGTGATAAAAACGGATGATGGGGGATTTATGATTTTTTGCGGAACGGATCCTCCTCCCTATGCAACCCTCATAAAAACAGATGATGAAGGTCAAGAAGAGTGGCGTAAGAAATATGAAGATTATATTGGGGGCGGTCAAGGCTGGATCCATCAGACTGATGATGATGGTTTTTTCATGGTATCCGGATATGCAGTTACAAAATTGGATTCTGAAGGCGACGTAGAATGGAATGCCGCTGCGCCAAGCGGGTTTGACAAGTTTTTTAATAATGGTATGGTGTCTGGAGTTAATTATGATATGAAGAAAATAGATGGTGGTGCAGTCATGTCTGGGTATGGATCAGCAAGTTGGGAATAAAAATATTATCGGTCGTTTTTTAGCTTTAATAGTTGGACTTTCTTTTCTTGTTGCAGACGGAAATCGAGATCCATCCTTTGAATTCAATTATACAAGTTCTGAGATTCATGTTGGCGCAGACTCTGTTGGATCATTCAACGGGACTATCCATAACGTGTCTTCGGGCACTATCACCATAGTTGTTGTTAGACGGGCTAATGATCTTCCGAATAATTGGACATCATCCATTTGTTTGGGTGCTATTTGCTATAACGAGTCTATTGATAGTGTGTCGATTCAAATAGGGGCAGGAGATTCAACCGCCTGCGGCATTTTAGCATGGATAAGCGGCACTGGGGCAGGGACCGTCCAATTGGATCTTTTTGATCTGGATTCTAATGAACATTTAGTCGTTGATGTGAATTTTTATGCAGGAATGATGGCTTTGGATGAGGGCGATTTTCAGCCATACAGCATTTCACTTTTTCCCGTATTTCCCAACCCATTCAACCCGGTTACCACAATTCGATTTGATATTTCGGTAGAGACGTTGCAAGCAGCGTCTTTACAAATCTTAGATTTGCAGGGGCGATTGGTTGTAAGTTTGGTAAAAGGTGATTTTATAACGGGTGAGCACGAGATTCAATGGAATGCATCCAATCACTCGAGTGGGATTTATTTTGCGGAGTTGGTGAGCGGGAATTATCGTCAGGTCCAGAAACTGGTTTTGATGAAATAAGGTTTTAAAGCGCTAAATCCTTTATTACTCTCAACATTTCCTGATATTCTTTTTCTTCAAAGAGCCGTGTCAGGAAAACAATTTTCCCTGTTTTGTCGATTACAACATTCCGGGTGACACCCGCTTTTTTGTTAGCAAATAATCCGAAAATATCTGCTCCGGGATCCAGTGCCAAAGGATAGGTGGTTCCGATCTTTTTCTGAAATTCGATGACTGTTTCCAATGGCTCATCCCTGTCCACGCCAATAAGCAAAACGCCTTTGTCTTTATATTTCTGCCAAACATCTTTTTCGAGATGCGGCATTTCTAACCGGCAAACTGAGCACCAACTGGCTGTGAATTGAAGAATAACGATCTGTCCCCGTAACTCGGAGAGTTTGGTCTTTTGACCATCGGTGAATTCCATTTCAAAATCCGGCGCCATATCACCTACTTCGACGATATAACCACGATCTTTTGAAAACAGGAAAGTAGAAAGAAGAAATAGGAAAAGTGTTAGTGATACTATTTTAATCATTTAAATATTTAACCTATTGTATAAGTTTATGCAACTCAACATACAATTCACCAGTTACCTATCACGAATCACTTTTCAATCTGAAAACCTTGTTCCTTCATCCAGGCATCATTGGGGAATTTGGTCATGTAATTGCGGATTCCGTCTGGAAGAAGTACGAGACATTTTTGTCCTTTTTCTAACTGTGTTGCAGTTTGGAGTGCTGCGATCATGGCTGAACCGGATGAGCCTCCACAAAGAAATCCCTCTTCACGAATTAAGCGTCGTGCCATGAGAAATGATTCTTCATCTTCTGTCTTTACATATTCGTCGATAAGAGAATTATCTAATACATCGGGAAAAAAGTCATAACCGATTCCTTCTACTAAATAGGAGCAAACTTCAGTTCCGCCACCCAAAATAGAACCAACAGGATCAGCACCAATGATTTTGATTCCCGGAATTTCTTCTTTTAGTCTTTTTGCGACACCGGTGATGGTTCCGCCTGTGCCCACACCCATAATAACCATGTGGATATTTGTTCCGAAATCATCCAGGATTTCCTGGGCTGTTCCGTCGTAATGCGCATCAGGATTGGAGGGATTCGAATATTGGTCCAAAATGTGGGAATTGGGAATTTCATTATTCAATTTTTTAGCAACGCCGATATGACTTTCCGGATCATCAAATGCTGCTTCTGTGGGTGTCCTTACAATTTCTGCACCTAGAGCTTCTAAGGAGATCTGTTTTTCCTGGCTCATTTTTTCCGGCATGGTGATAATGCATCGATATCCTTTTACCGCTGCAGCCAATGCCATCCCTTGTCCTGTATTGCCAGATGTGGGTTCTATCAGGGTATCGCCCGGTTTAATGCGCCCGGACTTTTCCGCATCTTCCACCATGCGCCAACCGATGCGATCTTTTACAGACCCACCGGGATTAAAAAATTCGCATTTTGCAAACAATTCGCAATCCAAGTTTTTGCCTATTTTATTTAAACGTACAACAGGTGTCCTGCCAATCGTTTCTAAAATCGAATCATAAATCATTTTAAAATCCTTATCCTGATTAATTTATTAGCCAAGAAGATCACAATGGAAAAGAAAAAAATGAAGAATAAAATAATTTTACAAAAAATAATTGAAGAATTTATTTTAACTTATTTATTATCGGTCTTTTGCGATTTTTGTGTCTTTTGTAGCAAATAATGTAGATTATAAAAAGTTCCTTTTTAAGTAAAACGTCTTCGATAAATTAAGGGTTAGAAATCGTTCTTAACATGGAAAACATCCTTGATCAATTCATCTAAAAAATTAGCCGGGCCATTTCTGGTGGATCTTCGAAACAAGTTTCAGGAAATCGCCGGGGAAGACCAACTCATTGATCGTTCCGAGTTTCAGGAAGGTCTTGAAATTTCCAATGAAGAGATTTCCAACCGGCTCTTCGACATTTTTGATAAAGATAAGAGTGGGACCATCGATATTGCGGAATTTATGGAGACGATCGAATTGGTTATCAGTGGTACAGATAAGGATAAGATACGATTTGCTTTTGATCTGCATGATCTGGATGACAGCGGGTTTATTGACCAAATAGAATTAAAGATCCTGATCGAACAAAGTTTTCTTGAGAATAACCTGGATTATGATGAATTCCAGTTGGATCTGCTGGTGGATGAATTTTTCAGGCGGGCAGACACAGATAAAAGTGGTACGATTGATTTTGGAGAATTCTTGGACGTGGCCCATACTTATCCGGATTTTTTGGCAGGATTTGCGGTGAATCCAGTGAGTTGGCTCATCCCCGATCGGTATGAAAATGGAGACTCCCATGAGGAGAAAAAGAAAAAAAGACAATTGCAAAGCAGCATCCAAGTCCAGGATATTGGTATTATTCAGTGGTTATTAATTCCCAGATTGATCTTTTTATATAATGTTCTGATCAACCGTAAAAAGAACCGAAGTTATGTTGACCTGAAAGCCATACACCTTCTTCCTTCAAAAATATTAGAGCTCACTATTTCCGCACCGGATGGATTCACATTCACACCTGGGGATTATGTTTATATCAATTGCCCCCAGATCTCGAAAATGGAATGGTATCCGTTCAATATCATCCACCATTCTGATGAGGGTGACCTGGTTCTTCATGTGAAATCCAACAATCGATGGACAGGTAAACTTTATCATGAAACAGTGGAAGGACTGACAAAGAATGAAGAGTTGGATTGGAATATGCGCATTGATGGACCTTATGGATCTTCCAGCAATAAGATTCTTGAAACGGAGCATGCAATTTTAGTCGGGGCAGGTCATGGAATTTCCCGAATGGCACCCATATTGCAGGATATTGCCATGAGGTCGAAGGAAGAACCGGAGCAATTCAAATTAAAACGAATTGACCTGTACTGGCTCAATAGAGATGATTCCTATTTTGAATGGTTCACGAAATTGTTAGATGAAATTGAATTCCAAAATGCAGACTCTTTTTTTCATTACCATATTTATTTTGTGGATAAGAAGCCAGAAGAAATGAAAGAAAAAATGATATATATCTCCACAAATATCTTAGATATGGAAACAGATGTGACTTTGGTTAATAATTTGTGGGGAAAATCCAGTTTTGGTATCCCTGATTGGTCAGAAGAATTAAAGGATATTCGTTCCAAGAATTCAGAATTGAATTCAAGATTATTTTTTAGTGGACCCAGGAACATGAAAGGAGACCTTATCGGAGAATGCAAAAAATTGAAAATTGGTTTTAACCAGGGAGAATTTTAAAACAAATGGGATTATTAGACGGTAAAGTTGCGATTATCACCGGTGGTGGCCGGGGAATCGGTAAAGCCACTGCGCAACAATTTGTTGAAGAAGGCGCCACTGTAGTCATTGCAGAATTTGATGAAAATTCAGGTCAATCTACCGCAAATCAATTAGGCGCACATTTTGTAAAAACGGATATCAGTAACGAAAAGAGTGTCAACGCATTATTTGAATTTGTGAAATCTGAATTTGGCCGATTAGACATTTTAGTAAATAATGCTGGTGTCCTCATGGATAGTACTTTGAAAAAACTGGAATCCGATCAATTTGATGCTGTGATTAATGTGAATCTTCGTGGCGTGTATTTATGTGGAAAAGCCGCTGCCGATATCATGAGAGAGCAGGGAAGCGGTGTTATTTTAAATGCATCATCTGTGGTTGCTCATAACGGGAATTTTGGGCAAACCAATTATGTGGCCAGCAAGACGGGCGTTATCGGCATGACAAAGGTCTGGGCGAGAGAATTGGGGAAAGACGGGATTCGTGTAAATGCTGTGGCGCCGGGATTCATTCAAACAGATATGACAGCAGGCATGCCTGAAAAAATTGTGCAAATGATGGGCGAAAAAGTGCCGCTCAAACGATGGGGACAGCCTGAAGACGTTGCCAATGCTTATACCTTTCTCGCCAGTGATGAAGCAAGTTATATCAGCGGGACCGTCCTGAATGTGGATGGTGGTGTTGTCGTCTGATTAAACACAAAGATCACAAAGAGACACAAAGTTTTTAATAAGTGAAATGGTACGATTTTTAAAAATAGAATTTGTGCTTTTTTTGGCTAAAACTAATTAAGGAATGAAATGAAAATCTTAATTGTCTCGGCAACAAGGGAGAATAACTATCGTTTAGCAAAAAAGATTGGTGGGTTGCTCCATGCTGATTATAAAATGATTACTTTGGAAGATTATGAGCTACCCTTGTATAAACCTGGTGGTGAAAATGCGGATGAATCCGTCACATCAGCTTTGGTTGAAAATTTTGAGAATGCTGACGGATTTATTTTCTGTGCACCGGAATATAACGCTGGTGTTCCACCCATCTTAACTAATGCCATTTCATGGATCACCGTATCTACCCGGAATTGGCGGGATGCATTCAACGAAAAAAAGGTATTGATAGCCACACACAGCGGGAGAGGCGGGCATTGGTTTTTATCTTCATTTCGTGACCAATTGGAATATATGGGCTGTGTGGTTCATCCCAGGACGATCTCCATTCATCGAAATACTGAATTCAATCCTGAGTCAGTTGGTCGGATTTTATCCAGCTTTTTGAAGCTGATCTGAATAATCCGCATTCACTTTTACACCTTCTTCGTAAAAAATCCTGATTGATTCAACATCAGATTGGTCAAGCATAAAACGAGAAATCTCTGAAAGAATATCCCTGCGGATCAGTCGCTTGATGGGTCTGGCTCCAAATTCGGGCTTGTAACCGTTTTTATAAAGGTAATTCGGAATACTGTCATCGATAAAGCAGCGGATGTTCTGTGATTGCAGGGTGTTAACCATTCTCTGAAGGTTTAGATCCACAATGTGTTTTATCACCTCCGGAGTCAATTCATTAAAATAAACAATCTCATCGATCCGGTTTCGAAATTCAGGTTTGAGAAAAATATCCATCTCATTCTTTTGAAGGTTAGATGTCATGATAATAATGGTATTTTTAAAATTAACGGTTCGACCTTTCGAATCTGTCAATCTTCCGTCATCCAGAATTTGCAGCAAAATATTTAAAACACTTGGATGTGCTTTTTCAATTTCATCGAATAAAATGACAGCATAAGGTCTCCGTCGGACTTTCTCTGTTAAATGTCCGCCTTCATCATAACCAATGTAACCGGGAGGAGCCCCAATGAATTTGGCGATGGAATGTTGTTCCATCAATTCGCTCATGTCAATTCGAATCAATGCTTTTTCATCATCAAATAATGCTTCTGCAATTGTTTTTGCAAGTTCAGTTTTTCCAACACCGGTTTTCCCCGTGAAAAGAAATGAACCAATGGGTTTTTCTGTATCGGAAATGCCCAATTTTGACATGCGAATGACGTCCGCAGTTTTCTTTAAAGCCTCTTCCTGTCCAATGACGCGATTTCGAAATACTGATTCCAGGTGCAGCAGTTTTTCCTTTTCCCCTTCCAGCATTTTTTGGACCGGAATCCCCGTCCATTTGGAAACCACTTCCGCAATGTCATTCGTTTGAACTTCCAGTTTCACGAATTGGGAATTCTCAAGGGTCAGTGTTAATTCGTCAATTTTCTTTTCCAAGTCAGGGATAGAATCATATTGAATTTTTGAAGCATCGGCATAATTACCTTCCCTGAAATAATTTTCCATTTTGAATTTTTCTTCTTCCATTTCTTCTTTCAGCCTGGAAATTTGGGCAACCGTTTGTTTTTCCTTTTCCCAGATTGATGTATGCTTTGCCAGATCATTTCGAGTTTCATCAATTTCCTTTTTGCATTCGGATAACCTTGCCTTGGAAATAGTATCTTTCTCTTTTTTTAATGCTTCCCGCTCCACTTCAAGTTGAATCAATTTCCGATTCAGGTCATCAATTAACTCCGGAGCGGAATTCATTTCCATTCGCAGTTTCGCTGCTGCTTCATCAACCAGATCTACAGCCTTGTCTGGCAGAAATCTATCGGATATGTATCGTTCAGAAAGAATAGCTGCTGATATCAGTGCAGAATCACGTATACCCAGACGATGATGGACTTCATATTTATCTTTGATGCCCCGCAAAATAGTGATTGTATCTTCAACGGATGGTTCCGGGATGTATACTTGCTGGAATCGTCGTTCAAGTGCCGCATCCGGTTCAACATATTTTTGGTATTCGTTGAGAGTGGTGGCGCCGATAACTTTCAAAGTTCCATGTGCCAGTTCAGGTTTTATAATATTAGCCACATCCATTTGACCCTGTCCGCCTGCTCCGACAATCATATGGATTTCATCGATAAAAACAATAATCTCACCATCTTTTTCTTTGACAGCCTTGATGAAATTTTTCAATCGCTCTTCGAACTGTCCTTTGTACATGGCACCGGCCACCATTGCTGCCAGATCCATAGTAATGATCTGTTTCCCTTTTATATTTTCCGGTACGTCGTTTTCAATAATTCTTTTAGCCAACCCTTCAACAACAGTCGTTTTACCTGTGCCGGGCTCCCCGATTAAGACAGGATTATTCTTTTTTCGGCGAGACAGAATCTGGACAATGCGTCTAATTTCATCCTCTCGACCAATAACGGGATCAATTTTTCCATCTTTTGCCAAGTTGGTTAAACTTATGCCATATTCTTCTAAAGGATTTATACCGGTTTCCGGATTTTGTATGTTTTCTTGATTCATAGTAATAATCTCTTTTGAAAATGAAAGGGGCTCATGCGAGCCCCTTTATTGTAGCAAGAAATGATCTTAACTGATCTTGATCTCTCTTTCTTTCGGAAGAACAACTTCGTGTTTTGGAAGTTCAATAGACAAAATCCCGTTTTTGAAGGATGCTGAAATATCTTCTTCGTTCACAGTTTCAGGTAAATTGAACGTCCGTGAAAAAGAACCATATCGGCGTTCGCGATAGTGATAATTACCGCTTTCTTTTTCATCTTCAAATTTCCGTTCACCGGAAATAGAAAGAATGCCATCGGTGACATTTACTTTGACTTCCTTTTTTGTAAGTCCTGGAATATCTGCTGTTAAAGTGAATGAATTATCTGATTCCTTTACATCAACAGCAGGCGACCAATTTGTTTTTGAGCGAACCGGAAAGTTCCAATCATTTTCAAATACATTATTGATCATTTTATCCATATCATCAAAGATGGATGCGGGTCTGGGTGCCCATTTAATTAAAGTCATTTTTGACTCCTTTTTTGTTTGTTTAAAAAATCAGTTCCATGCGGCAATTCAAGTGCCAAAGGTGTCAATACGTTTATTTTAACAGACCGATTGCAGATGTGGCGTAAATGAACCGATTTTGTAATATTTAGAATGTCGATGTGGCAACTGGGTATGACAGATTGGTGAAGTCAATCAGAATGAAGAATCTTCTATAATTATTTCCAATTTATTCTTTTAATTATTAGAGCAAATTCCTAAACGGACGAAAGTCGGGAACAAAATGACAAAAAAATAAATACCACCGTCGTTGATAAAAGTCCACTTTCGAGAGTAATTTCAGAGCCTATGAATTTAAATATTCTATTATAAATGTTTGATTTAGCACTTTTCGGCGGAAGCCCAATAAGGACAAAACCATTTCCTTCATGGCCAAATCAATCTAAGGCCATACGTGAAAGCGTTTTAGAAACATTGGAAAATGCCACATGGGGAATTGGCAGCAAAACCATTGATGAATTCAATCTAAGATTCGCTGAATATCATGATGCTAAATATTGTATTTCCATCCATAGTGGTACATCCGCACTTTGGGTTGCCTTAAAAAGCGCAGGGGTCAGAGCAGGTGATGAAGTTATCATTCCAGCCTACACATTTATTGCCACAGCCACAGCCGTTCTCATGGCTAATGCAGTTCCTGTTTTCGCAGATATTGATCTTAAGACAGGGAATATGGATCCCAACGATATTGAATCGAAAATTTCGGCTAGAACCACAGTAATCGTTCCGGTGCATGTTGCTGGATCTCCTGTTGATTTAAATGCCATTAACACGCTTGCTGAAAAACACAAATTGGTTGTTATTGAGGATGCTGCACAGGCTCATGGTGCAACTTATGGTGGAAAAAAGGTGGGAGCAATCGGACTCGGTGGAATATTCAGCTTTCAGACGTCAAAAAACATGAGTTCAGGAGAAGGTGGCACAATTATTTCCAATGATGAAGATTTTGCCGACGCATGTTTTTCTTACCATAATTGTGGACGGGTTCGAAATGGGAAATGGTATGAGCATCATCGATTGGGAAGTAATTTCAGAATGAGTGCTCTGAATGCAGCCATGTTGATTCCACAATTGGATACATTAGGGAGTGACATGAATCTCCGAGATAAAAACCGGGAATCCCTGGATAATTTTCTCAATGGACTAAATGGCTTAACGCCCATGGAGATGAGTCCCGGTGCCACTCGATCAGCGAATCATATTTATGTTTGCAGATACAAAGAAACAGAATTTAATGGCATTCCCCGGGAAACATTTTTTAAAGCCATGCAGGCAGAGGGCGTTTATACTTATAAAGGATATAATCCGCTCTACAGGGAACCCTTATTTATTACGAATGAAGAGGAATATCCATGGTTAAAAAACCGGAATTATGAATCTTTGAATTTATCACAGACAGAAATATTTGCAGAAAAAGAAGCCGTTTGGTTGAAACAAAATCATCTCTTGGGCGATGAAGAAGATATCCAGGATATAAAGGATGCATTTGAAAAAGTGACATCTGCCATGAAAAGTGATCCTAAACAATTCTTAGAATTCACACCATAATTAATTGAGAGAAAAAAATGAAATTAGATATCGATATTAAACAATTATTAAGCGCTGTAGATGTACCGGCCCAATGGGTTGGACTCCGTGAAGTGTATGAAGCACACACACCAAGAATGATTCGCGATGGTGTTCCTGTGGCAAATGGTAGAGCATCCACCCATGGCATTATGGTGGAAGTGCTGGTCAATGGTCAATTTGGCTATTATGGAACACCGGACATGTCACCGGAAAGTATCGCAAATGCGGCGAAAAAAGCCTATCTACAAGCGGAAATTGCATCCAGCCATGCCCACTATCAATTTGATGAAAGTGCGCGCCCAAGCCATCAGGGAAATTATCAATCTCCTTTTACCAAGAACCGGAATGAACTTTCTGCGGGAAAATTGAATGAGATTCTCTTGGAAGCCTATAATCATCTCAAAGTTTCGGATAAAATTGTCAGTGCTTCTTCTTTATGTCAGGTGGTTGAGACGTCGTTCCGATTTGTCAGTTCCAATGGTAGCGATATCAACCAGGATTTTCTCATGCTGGAATTTGATTTAAGCGCCACCGCAGCGGAGGGTCCCAATCATCAAACCCGGACTTTTGGCGGTATGCGTGGAACCTGTCGGCAAATGGGAATGGAATATTTTGATAAATATGAGATTCTTGCCAATGCGAACCGCATAGGCGAACAGGCGATTGAACTCTTATTTGCGGATGATTGTCCCGCGGGAGAAATGGATGCTGTGATTGCTCCAGATCAAATGATGCTCCAAATTCATGAAAGTGTCGGTCATGCACTGGAAGTGGACAGAATTTTAGGTGATGAGCGGAATTATGCTGGTTGGAGTTTTGTGAAATTAGAAGATTTTGGCAAACTGCAATATGGGTCTAAACTGATGAATATCACATTTGATCCCACCATGTCATCGGAATTTGCTTCTTATGGTTTTGATGATGGCGGATTGAAGGCAACCAAGGAGTATATCATTAAGGATGGTCTTTTGGTTCGTGGCTTGGGCGGGCAGGAAAGCCAGATTCGTTCTGGATTGAATGGTGTTGCAAATTTCCGGGCCAGTGGGTGGAACAGAGCACCCATCGATCGAATGGCGAATATAAATCTTGAACCGGGTGATTCCACCTTTGATGAATTAATATCCCAAGTTGAGTATGGTGTTTATATGGAAAGTAATAAATCCTGGTCCATTGATGATTACAGGAACAAGTTCCAGTTTGGGTGTGAATATGGGAAATTGATTGAGAATGGGAAATTGACAAAAACAGTCAAGAATCCCAATTATCGCGGCATTTCCAACCCGTTTTGGCGAAGTCTTAAAGGTGTAGGAAATGCTGACACGTTCGGTATTTATGGAACACCCAATTGTGGAAAAGGTGAACCAAACCAGGTGATTCGTGTTGGACACGCTTCACCCACTTGTTTATTTGAAAATATCCAAATCTTTGGAGGCGTTTAATCATGGAAAAAATATTTAATCAATTAAGTGAGTCTCTTTTTTCAGAACTCAATAGTGATGAAAACCTGATTTTGTCCTTTGACGGAGAAAAGAGTCAATTTATTCGATTCAATCATGCAACGGTTCGCCAAACTGGATTGGTTGATGATGCAGACTTGGGACTGAAATTTATTGCCAATAATCGAACCGTTCGTGGTGGCTTTACAGTGTCGGGTAATTTGGATATTGATGTTGCCCGTGGTAAATCTGAAATTGCCCGGATGAGATTGGAAGCGCAGGAAATTCCAGAAGATCCTTTTGTGGTCTTTCCCGAGAATGCAGGTTCCAGTCATGAAATAAAAACTGCAAATAGTCTCCCATTCGAAAATGCGGTGGATGCACTTATGCCAGCTATGTCTGGCGTGGATTTCGTCGGTATTTGGGCCAATGGTCGAATGTTTAGAGGGAATGCAAATAATCTCGGACAAAAACATTGGTTCGAAACAGAATCATTCAGCCTGGATTATTCTCTGGTCACACCGGAGCATCAAATGGTAAAAGGCTCCTTTGCCGGGAGCGATTGGAATCAAAATGAATATGAATCCTATGTGAAACGATCCCGCGAAAAACTGTCTCTCATGGAAAGGAAACCGGTTAAGATCGATACGGGTAATTACCGAACCTGGTTTGAATCAGCAGCCGTAGCAGATTTCCTAGGCATGTTTTCATGGAATGGGATTTCTGAGGCGTCCTTACGCCAAGGATGCAGTGGATTTGGACGTATGCGACATGATGATGTTCGTTTATCACCAAAATTTTCTGTAATTGAAGATTTTTCTCCGGGATATTGCCCCAAATTCAATTCCAATGGTGAAGTATCCCCAGAGAAATTATCTTTGATTCAAAATGGAGAATTGAAGAATACTTTGGTGAGTTCCCGGTCTGCGAAAGAATATGGCGTAGAATCCAATAATGCTGAATCAGGCGAATATATGCGCTCACCAAAAATGGCTGCAGGAAGTTTAAACCATAATGATGTTGTAGGTGAGATTGGGAAAGGACTCTATCTATCTAATATTCATTATTTGAATTGGAGTGATAACGCTGGTGGACGAATCACCGGTTTAACACGGTACGCATGTTTTTGGGTAGAGAACGGTGAAATTGTTGCCCCAATTGAAACTATGCGATTCGATGATTCTTTCTACAATTTTTTTGGAGAAAGACTTCTTGAAGTTGAAGATAAATCAAGTGTGAACCCGGAAGTGGAAACCTATGGTGGTCGATCTCTTGGAGCAACAACATGTCCTGGCATTCTTGTAGATGATTTTGCATTGACCTTATAAAATTATACATATGTCAGAAATTATCATTTTCATTGTTGGAGTTTGTCTTGGTGGGGGAGCCGTTTGGTTTTTACGCCAAAAACAAATGGAATCAATTCAAGATAGTCAGCAGCAATTAAAAGACGCTTTTGGGAATCTTTCCAAAGAAGCATTGGACGCTAATCTGGATTCATTCTTGAAATTGGCAGAATCTAAATTTTCTGATCTTGTGGGAAAATCGGATGAAGAGTTAGGAAAGAAAAAGGAACTGATTGATTCTACATTAAAAGAAATGAAAACAAATTTGAAAAGTTTATCTGATAATACAGTTGCTCTTAAATCCCAAATGGAAGAATCTCGAAAAAGT
>ENA-ORDI01001352-ORDI01001352.1-marine-metagenome-genome-assembly--contig:-NODE-1352-length-13606-cov-3.574174_pt1 | contig 13606 bp, 13 predicted proteins | sample MGYA00248628_ERZ508525 | MGnify/ENA primary metagenome ERZ508525 (study PRJEB26195, sample SAMN05422138) | marine metagenome | isolation source: East of Porto Seguro, South Atlantic Ocean | place...
TAATGAACAAAGCTCAATAGTAAGCAATATAGCCGCTTCCTCCGGATGTCCTTCCAAATAATCGGCAACTCGGGCAACTCCTGCAGTTCCAGCCAGACAGCCCAAACCAAACAATGGAACCCTCTTCAAATCCTGTGCAAAGGCAATTCTGTTCATCAAGCGTGCTTCCAATGATGGCACAGTCACTCCGGTACTGGTTGTACTCATCAGCATTTGAATTTCTTCCGGAGGCAAGTTGGATTTTTCCAGTAAATCATTAATAACCTCCTCGCCCAAATCAAGAGCCACTTTCAGCCACGCACGGTTGCAGTCCGCAAAACCGTCCAGCTTGTAATATTCTGCCATGGGTAAAGCCAGATAGCGGCCTTCAACAGTTACTGCTTTCTGCAGACGGTCAAAGATCGCAACATCCAAACCTTTTTTAATCCACACTGCTCTCAACGCAGAACTTATTTCTTCTTGAGAATGATAATGTCTTGGGAAAGCTGTGGTGGCGCTAATAATATGAGGCATGGGGAGAAGTAATTTTTTTAGGGAAATATTTATTGAACCAGGTCAGACTTCACGGTCTAATTATTTTTGAAATCAACCCTCTTATACATGCATTCGTTCTGCTAAATGATCCACAATATCTGATACTTGCTGCATTTCAAGGACAGTTTCTATATCGGCTTCAACTTTAAACTCATCTTCCAGGGCCATAATAATGTTCATGGCATCAAGAGAGACTATATCCAAATCATCACGCAAATTCATTCCTTCATTTAGATCACCAGATTTCAAACCCATTTCCTTTGCAATTGTTTCAAGGCAGGTTTGTTCAATTTCTTTACGTGTTATGGTTTCCATTTTTTAATGACAAGTACGGCATTACTTCCGCCAAATGCGAAAGAATTTGAAAGTGCTGCTTCAATATTCAGTTTCCGGGCATAATTCGAAACGGGGTCAATGTCACATTCTGGATCCGGGTCGATACAATTGAGAGTTGGAGGAGCACAGTCATTCTGCACTGCCAGTATAGTAGCCAAGGCTTCCAATGCAGAGGATGCCCCCATTGCGTGTCCAAGCTGTGATTTGTTTGAACTTACAGCCAATGATGAAGCACGATTTCCGAAAACTCGGTGAATAGCACGGCATTCAAGCGGATCATTAAGACGGGTTCCTGTTCCGTGTGCATTTATATAGCCGATGGAATCCGGAGATATTTCAGCATCTTCCAGAGCTAATTTCATTGCTTTTGCTACTCCTTTTTCATCCGGATTAGTCAAACTTGTTGCATCACAGTTTGAACCAAATCCTGCGATTTCTCCAAATATTTCTGCATTTCTTGTTTCAGCTGACTCCAATGATTCCAGAACTAGAACTGCAGCACCTTCAGCGAGGACAAAACCGCTACGATTTTTTTCAAAAGGACGACATGCAGATTCTGGTGTTTTATTATATTTACGTGAAAGCACACCCAGAGCATCCCATGCCCGGAGAATCCCGTAAGTTACCGGAGCTTCTGCAGCGCCGCAAACAACTGCACGCAAACTGCCCTCGCGAATCCACTCAAACGCCTGTCCTATTGCATTTCCTCCGGAAGAGCATGCGGTATTAAGTGTAATATTCTTACCGAGTATTCCCATTCGAATAGCAATTGCCGAAGACAGCGCACTATTCATAATGCGGGGGATAGTGTAAGCGTTAATCGGTCGTTCTACCTTTCCGGCAAAAAGTGCATCGTAAGCTATTGCATAAGAAGTGATTCCACCCACACCGGTACCCATGAGCACACCAACTTCTCCTGAACCTGCATCCAGTTTCTGCATTTCGGCTTCTTCAACTGCCTGTGTTGCCGCAACCAGACCCATCTGTGTAAATCGCTCATAGCTTTTTTTTTCACGATGATTAAAATGTGTATCAGGATCAAAATCTTGAACCATGCCTGCAATTTGACAGGATGCCCTTGAAACATCAAAATCCGTGATTTGTCTGACTCCTGAAATACCATCACGGAGACCTGTCCAATATTCCGTGACGGTACTGCCGACTGGAGAAACTACACCTCTGCCTGTCACCACAACTCGTATTTTAGTTTTCAATTTCACATTCCATGATACGAGTTAAAACCGATAGTATCACAAAATTATATATGATTACATCATAGTTTTGTAAAAACATTTATGCAGTCCAAGAGGTATTTAGAACAAACTCATGTCCCACTTTCTGTAACAATGAGGTCACAGGCTTAACTGCTCATTGACAGCATTAAGACCTGAACGAAGGCCTTCCTCTATCACAGGATGATAGAACGGCATTTCAAGAATATGCGGAATTGTCATTTTCTGCTGGTGTGCCCATGACAGAAGATGTGCCAAGTGCTCAGCCTGCGGGCCTATAAATTCACTACCGAGAAAAAGACCGGAGCTTCGGTCTGCATAAATGTGCATCAATCCTTTGTTTTTGAGAATCACTCTGCTACGTCCCTGACCTTCAAAAGATATTTTTCCTACAACCACATTTTCCTGTCCCTCCAATTCTTTCCATGATTGTCCGACAAGGGCAATTTGAGGATCACAAAAAACAATTGCCAACGGAGACCGCCGCAGCCCGGGTTTAATTTCCGGAAAACGTCCGGCATTGTCACCCGCAATGAAACCCTCATCCTCGGCCTCATGCAGCAGCGGCAATATGTTATTTACATCACCGGCAATAAATATAGATGAGTTGCCGCATTGCATTGTTGCAGGATCAAAGACTGGAACTCCTCTTGAATCCAATTCAAGACTGGTATTGTCCAATCCAAAACCTTTGAGGTTTGGCGAACGCCCTGTTGCGGCCAGGATATAATCAAAATTTTCCGTCTTTTCAATTCCATCTTCACGATCAACAAACCGAATCCTGATATGATCAGCCTCACGTTGCATTCCACGCACATTGGCTTTTGTATCCAGGCGAAATTCTGCTTGAAAAACCCTAACCGCATAATCCCTGATTACTTGATCGCTAAGCGGTTTGAGTGAACCGGAACGTCCAAACAACCTGATGCGAACTCCAAGCCGATGCAAGGCTTGTCCAAGCTCAAGTCCAATCACACCCGGACCAAAAACTGCGACCGATTCCGGAAGTGTTTCCCATTCGAAAATATCATCATTAACTATCAGTCGGTCACCAAGCCCTTCAAACATTGGCATGATTGTTGGTGAAGAACCGGTTGCAATCACTACTGTTTTTGCTTCAATTTTTGAGTCACCTACCTGCAGGGTATGGTCATCGAGGAAAGTGGCGTGGTTACGGACATGGTGTTTTTCTTCAATACTTTCAACACCTTCTAGCACAAATCCAACAAAGCGATCACGTTCTCTATGAACTCGTCCCATTACCTCTTCCCCGTTAATTGTGGGTTTTGAGGTATGAACACCAAATCCTGCAACTGCTTCTACCGAATGTGCTGCTTCAGCAGCAGCAATTAAGAGTTTACTGGGCATACAACCTACTCGTGCGCAAGTTGTTCCATAGGTCCCACCTTCGATTAGTACAACATTTTCAGTATGTTTTCGTGCAGCACGAAAAGCAGGAAGTCCTGCTGATCCTGCACCAATGACTGCGACATCTACCTGACGAGTGGTATGTTGTGAATTTTTCATAAAGTCCGTGATAGATTGAAGTTTAGATTATTGATTGACTTGATTACGTAATGTTTTATCACTAGAATGCAAAAAAAACATTGAAGCGGACAAGTTTGAGCAATGAATAATTTTTTTTTGGATCAGAAAACAGTCGGTTTAATCGGCCTTTTCTTTCAATTCGATTTAACCTGAACAGCACTACTGTTTCAAGGTGAATCAATGTTTTTTGTATCTTTGACTTAATTATCTTGAAAAACTTTGAAATACAAATTTTTAAGATTAGCCGTACATACCAGGCAGAACCAACGTTATCAACAGTTAATACTGATTTTGAATGCATTGAGGCATCCAGTATTGCTGCCTGTTGTGTATATATTTTTCTTTATCCTTTTACTGACTCTGCCTGAAAAAACACCCCCTTCATATTTTCCTAATTATTACTTGCCTTTAGAAATGCAACCGGAAATATTATCTTCTGTTGCTGATGAACTTATAGGACTCGATTATCCTGCAAGATCAGGAAAACCTTTAGAAATCTTGCAGTTTCCACTGCATTTAAGCTCAATCCAGTTAATGCAGACTGTCAGGAATATGCATAAATCCTACTTTGAGAAGAAGAATATTAAACACTTCAATGAAAGTATGCGCAGGATTTTTATGATCTTTATTCAGTTCGAATCAATCAGCAGATTACGCTTCAATCGCGGAACTGGACGTCTGTTTTCTCAAAAAGATTTAGAAGGCCTGGCAGACCACTTCATTAACAGTCGCTGGTATCGTGAGGCACTTAAAATATTATCTACAAACAATACATACGGTTTTTCTGAGGAGCGTTTACTCCGGGTTTTGATCTCAATTCAGGCTGCAGCTCATTTTTTTGAAGTTCCATACCCGGCTCTGTTTTGTTTGTTTTTTCAAGAATCAAAATTTGACTTCATGGCCAACAGCGCGACTGGCGCAAAAGGAATTGGCCAACTCACCAGCATTGCGTTACGCGAAGTGCGACGTTTACGGAGTTTTTCAGCAAAAGAGTTGTTAATGCAAAGAACAGCGGAATATTTGAATCAAGTTTATACCGACCCTCAAATTCAAATATGGCTTCAAAATCTCGGCTTCAAAATTGATTTACCAATAATTTCACCTATACCGGAAAACATTGAATTTACACGAATTACCTCTGCTTTCATGCGGGAAGTCGGCAAAAAACTTGTCAACGACGGTCATGCATATGGAGAAAATACCAGCTTACTGTGGTACCTGAGCAGAAAAATTAGACGCGGTAGAATTCTCCCCTTACGTTATGCGCACATGCATAAAATTTTTTCAGAAATGCTGGCAGATCAATATGCAATTTCACCCGCAAGCACATATAATATTGAAACAAATATTCTTGCGTCCACAATGCTCTTCAGCCACTATTACCGCTATCAATGGGGCAAAAACAAAAAGAAATTCGATATTTCAGCGGATGCAAGGGTCATCCTGGCCGCAGCTGCATATAATCATGGACAAACTGGAATGCGTCGTTTTTTAATTAATCTTAAACAAGAATTTCCAATGCTCGATTTCAAAATACTTTCTGCAAAAAAATTGAGGATTCTGTTTACTACCCGTCGACTTTCCCGTGCACTGCAACGTCCTTTTTACAAGATCCGTGAAGCTTCCAGACATGTCCGGCATGTTATGAATTGTGCAGGGAAAAGTCCGTTATTATCCTGATGCTTAAAGCAAACTAAAAGGCGAAGACTTTTCTCAACGATATCCCTCAGCTTGCATTTCAAATAACTCAGAATAATGCCCGCCGGAAGCTAATAATTCTTCATGTGTTCCAAGCTCCAACAACTTTCCTTCATGCAAAACGACAATTCGATCGGCCATTCGTACAGTAGAAAATCGGTGTGAAATCAGTACCGCGCACTTATCATAAGTCAGTTCAACAAAACGCCGGAAGACCTCATGCTCAGCCCGAGCATCCAAAGATGCCGTTGGTTCATCTAAAATCAGAAGCTGCGCATCACGCATGTATGCCCGTGCTATTGCGATTTTTTGCCACTCTCCTCCGGATAAATTTGTTCCCTGTTTGAACCAGCGTCCGATCATTTGCTGATAACCATCTGGAAGCTTTTCAATTACCGTATCGGCCAAACTGCGATGGGCAGCTTCTTTGATCCGACTCTCATTGCCACGTTCTTCAATACGGCCTACAGCAATATTATCTGAAGCCGTAAGGTGATATTTCACATAATCCTGAAAAATAACTCCAACAGCATCTCGTAATCCATCCAGATCATATTCACGTAAATCGTGCCCTTCCAGCATTATCCTTCCTTCGTCTGGATCATAGAGTCGTGTCAGCAACTTTACGAGTGTAGTTTTACCTGCTCCATTTTCTCCAACCAAAGCCAGTTTTTCACCAGGATGTAAAATGAAAGAAATATCACGCAAAACCCATTGTTCCATCTGAGGATAACGAAAACTCACCTTCTCAAAAGTAAAACCTTCACGAATTGTTTTCGGAAACGGCAGTGCATTTTTTTTAGATCTGATGTTTGGTTCCATCTCAAGAAAATCAAAGAGGTCCCGTAGATAAAGCGCACTGTCGGCGATGCTGGAAAAACGAATCAAAATTGATTCCATCAAAGAACGTAAACGCAAAAATGATCCGGACAGAAAGATCAGATCACCCAGCGACAATTCACCATTTACCGTACGATAAATGATAACAACATAGGCTGTGTAATAACCAAAGCTGCCCAGCATTGAAAGCAATCCACCCCATGAGGCCCGACGTATAGCAAGATTTCTATTTACATGGTAATATTCACCTGCTAACTTCTGATAACGCTTACCAAAAAAATCTGACAGACCAAATATTTTAACCTCTTTTGCCGTTTCGTCACTTGCTCCCGCAAATCGCAAATAATCTAATTCACGGCGTTCCTGTGTCCAGCCGTACATCAATGAATAACTTTGACTGTTGAAATGAGTTTCTCCCAAAAAGGCAGGAATCAGCGTTATAGCCAACAGCAGCAAAAGCCATGCATTAAAAGTTATCAGTGCCGCTGCTAAAAAGAATACGGTGATTGCGTCCTGTAATTGTGTTAAAGCCTGTGACATCAACAAAATACGGCTGGACGCCTGACGACGGGCACGCTCAAGTTTATCATAAAAATCAGCATCTTCGAAACATTCCAAATCGAGCCGTGATGCTTGATTCATCAACAGCAATGAAATTTCGTGTGAGACCAAATCGCCGAGCAAACTGTCAACCAAAGCTATCCCTCGACCCAATAAATCAGAAAATATCGCCAGTCCAAATTCAAGCAAAACTAAAGTCAGCAACAACGACATTTCCGAATTTTCCGCCACAGTTCCACTACTAATTCCTGAAATCTTAACAATTTCATCAATGATGAGTTTACCCACATAAAGCATAGTTAGAGGCAAAGAAGCTCGGATAACACGCAGCAGGATATTCATAACTGCTAGCGAGCGATCACAACTCCAAATAAGACTGAAAAATTCAGGGAGATTGCTAAGTGCTCCCAGTCGTTCCCGAAAATCCAAATTAAGAGCAGGTCCGTGTGGTCCCGAAGTGCTTTTTCGACGTTGTTTCATTAATTTTTGTGAATTCAGTGTAAATCTTGAAAATCATTTACACTTGAAGTGAGATATAACGCTAAGCAGAATTTTTGTAAAATATAGTAACATAAAGAGCTGAATATTTCAGATTGAAATTGCAACTTTCCGCTTTCGGGTACTAAAATCACACTTTATAGTTTCAATAATTTAACAGGTTTTAAGATGACAAAATCCAAAACACGAGCGTCCTTTGATTGGGCTGATCCAATGTTGTTTAACCAGCAACTTACTGAAGAAGAACGTCTGATTCGTGACACAGCCCGTGATTTTAGCCAGGACAAATTAATGCCGAGGGTTTTGGAAGCCAACCGCAATGAGGTTTTTGACCGTGAGATCATGAATGAATTTGGTGAATTCGGTTTTTTGGGTTCGACCATTCCGGAAGAATATGGAGGAGTTGGAGCAAGTTATGTATCGTATGGTTTAATTGCCCGTGAAGTAGAGCGGGTGGATTCCGGATACCGCTCGACCATGAGTGTGCAGTCCAGTTTGGTGATGTTTCCGATATATGCATACGGCAGTGAGGAACAGCGCAAAAAATATTTGCCAAAACTGGCAAACGCAGAATTGATTGGCTGCTTTGGGTTGACCGAACCAAATCACGGTTCTGATCCGGGCAGTATGGAAGCACGTGCGAGGAAAGTTGATGGCGGATTTCAACTGACCGGAAACAAAATGTGGATTACAAATTCACCAATTGCTGATGTTTTTGTGGTGTGGGCAAAAAACGATGAGGCTATAATTCGCGGCTTCATTCTGGAAAAAGGCATGAAAGGTCTGAGTACACCTAAAATTGTAGGAAAAATGTCATTGCGAACTTCCATTACAGGTGAAATCGTAATGGACAATGTCTTTGTTCCAGACGAAAATGAACTCCCCAACGTATCCGGACTCAAAGGTCCATTCGGTTGTCTGAACCGTGCCCGTTTCGGAATTGCCTGGGGAACGCTTGGTGCTGCGGAATTTTGCTGGATGCAGGCACGGCAATATACACTGGACCGGATTCAGTTTGGACGCCCGTTGGCAGCAAACCAGTTAATACAAAAAAAGCTGGCCGACATGCAAACTGAAATCACACTCGGTCTGCAGGGAGTTTTGCAAATGGGACGCTTGATGGATCAGGGGAAGTGCGCTCCGGAGTTGATCTCGTTGATGAAACGTAACAATTGCGGAAAAGCCCTGGAAATTGCCAGACTCGCCCGTGATATGCACGGAGGTAATGGAATTTCCGATGAATTTCATGTCATTCGTCATCTGATGAATCTTGAAACGGTAAACACTTATGAAGGAACACATGATGTACATGCCCTGATTCTTGGACGGGCGCAAACCGGAATTCAGGCGTTTTTTTAAGTGATAATTATTTAAGATGTTCGCATTATTGTCTAATTTGCTGCGATCCCCTATAACGTAATGGGAGTTGAAGTTTCGGGTTCATGCAACTCAGAAAATGTTTCAACGTGAAGTTGAGGAAACTGATATAATTAATGTACTTGAAAAAGGAATTATCATCGAATCTTATGAGGATGACTATCCTTTTTCAAGTGTCCTCATAAACGGATTATCTGAGACTGAAATGAACTTGCACATTGTTGTGGGAATCGATTCTGGTTTCAAGTGTTTATATTTGATTACAGTGTACACACCTGATGTTGAAAGATGGACAAACAATTTTAGTGAAAGGATAAACAAATGAAATGTGCAATCTGTAGAAATCGGGTAACACAAAAAGGTCGAATCACCGTTGTATTCGAAAAAGACGAAACAACTTTAGTTTGTAAACATGTTCCAGCAGAAGTTTGTGAAAACTGTGGAGAAGAATTTGTATCGTCAGACACAAACCGTGAACTGCTTGCTAAAGCAAAAGAAGCTCTACAGCGTGGAGTAGATTTAGAAATGTTACGTTTTGCAGCCTAACATGAATGCTTACAAGAAATGCTAATTCAAGCAGAACCTCTCAAAAGATTAGTCACTGCCATTCTAATAAAAGGGGGTAGCAGCGACGAAGAAGCACAAGTGGTAGCAGATCATCTGGTTCGTTCCAATTTGGCAGGACACGACAGTCACGGTGTGGGAATGCTCCAGCTTTATGTACGGATGCTCAAAGAAGAATTGCTGAAGCCCAACCAAAAACCGAAACTTGTTAAAGCAGACGGTTCGATATTGATGTTTGACGGTCAGCGTGGTTACGGTCAGGCCGTCGGTAAAATGGCCATGGAACGGGCGATTGAGAAATGCCGTGAATCCGGACTGGTTTTGATGACACTCCGAAACACGCACCACCTTGGACGCATTGGGACCTACGGAGAGCAAAGCATTGCTTCAGGCATGGTCTCACTGCATTTTGTCAATGTTACTGATCACCCACCAATGGTTGCGCCTTTTCGTGGCTCTGACGCCCGTTTTTCCACCAATCCGATTTGCCTTGCCATGCCCGGAACTGAAAAACAAGCTCCGGTTTTACTGGACATGGCAACCAGCCGTATAGCACTCGGAAAAGCACGGGTTGCTTTAAATAAAGATGAAGCACTTAAAGATGGTTTGGTTATCGACCACAAAGGACATCCCAGCACCGATCCCGCAGTTATGGCCGGATACTTATTTCCGGAACGTCCGGACAATCCTCCACTAGGTGCACTGACTCCGCTCGGAGAATACAAAGGTTACGGTCTTGCCTTGTTTTGTGAATTACTCGGCGGACTCCTCAGCGGCGGCGGAACCATCCAGCCTGAACATCAGCGCCAAAACAGCATCATCAACAACATGTTTACTCTGCTGATCGATCCTGCGAGGTTAGTGGATGTCCCTTGGATGCAGCACGAAGTCGAAGCAATCGTTGCATACGCCAAAGCCTCTCCTCCTGCCAATCCTGAAGAACCTGTTCTGATTGCCGGAGATCCGGAACGGAATTCCAAAAAAGAACGCCAGCGACAAGGCATTCCGATTGATGATGCGACTTGGGAGCAAATTCTTGAGGGCGGGGAGACTTTGGGTCTGACACGGGATGAAATGCTGAACAATTTACAAAACTCTTAAAGTCTGTAAATAGGGCTTACTGCAAAAGTATTACTTTAATCATCCCTTTCTGGAACCGAGATCCAGATCGCCGATCTGGTTGAGAACAAGAATTGTAGTAACACCCCTGGATTCCGGGTCTGCGCTTCACTTAGCCCGGAATGACAATGTAAGGGAACCTCTAAAAACCGGATTTCAGTCCTTATTGTTTCTGACAGGATAAAATTCCTTCGAGTCAAGCAATAATTATGATAGTATGATATATTGTAATACTAAAGGAGGAAAATGAGTACCGCAAAAGTAGCTATCACAATTGATCAAAATCTGCTGAACAGGCTGGATTATTTAGTCAAAACAAATATTTTCACGAATCGCAGCAAAGCGATTCAAGAAGCGGTCGCAGACAAATTGGCAAGCATGGATCGTAGTCGTCTTGCACGAGAGTGTGCAAAACTGGATACCGGTTTTGAACAGGAAAGGGCAGAAAAAGGAATGCAATTTGAGTTAGAATCATGGCCAGAGTATTAGAGCGAGCCTTACGAGGTGATATATTTTGGGCAGACTTAAATCCTGCTCTGAGCCATGAGCAATTCGGATTGCGTCCAGTTTTAATACTCAGTCAAGATGTTTTTAATGAGCGTTCAGGAACTGTCATTGCTGTTGCATTGACGAGTAAATCACAACGAGCCGGATTTCCTCTTTCTCTGGAACTTAACAGCGCTAAACTTCCAAAAAATTCCTGGTTAAAGATCAGTCAGATACGTACACTTTCAGTGAAAAGACTAACGAAAAAAATTGGCAAAGCCTTACCGGAAGAACTTGATCTGGTTATAGAAGGTTTAAACGAAATCATTGGCAGATAAGATAATGAACTCTCCCCAACCAAGAAAACAATCAATCACTTTACAGAATCATGTTCGCTTCGTTACCGCGACAAGTTTGTTTGACGGACACGATGCCGCCATCAATATTATGCGCCGTATCATGCAGTCACAGGGTGCTGAGGTAATTCATCTTGGACATGATCGAGGTGTAGAGGAAATCGTCAATGTCGCCATTCAGGAAGACGTACAAGGCATTGCTATCAGTTCATATCAAGGTGGACACATGGAATATTTTCACTACATGGTTGATTTGCTGCGTGAAAACAATGCAGAACATATTAAAGTCTTTGCCGGCGGCGGGGGTGTTATAATTCCGGCAGAGATGAAGGAATTGATGGAATATGGAGTTGAGCGGGTCTATTCTCCGGAAGACGGAAGAGAACTTGGCTTGGTGGGCATGATTGCCGATATGCTGGAACGTGCTGATTTTCCGGTTTTGGCCGAAAATTTTATACCGGAAATTAAAAAACTTTCTACGGACGATGCACAGCACATTGCACAAAGTTTGACTTGGATAGAGCAAAATACGGAAAATCCGGAAGTAGTAAACAATGTTTTGACGAAACTTCCCGCAACTGACGTTCCGGTGATCGGTTTGACTGGAACCGGAGGTGCGGGTAAGTCGTGTCTCATGGATGAACTGGTGCGTAGTTTTCTGGAAGAATTTCCTGAGAAACGGATTGCAATCGTTTCAGTTGATCCCTCTAAAAGAAAAACCGGCGGCGCGTTGCTTGGCGACAGAATGCGTATGAACGCCATTCAGGATTCCCGCGTTTTCATGCGCTCACTTGCCACACGCCGTTCCCACCTGGCAACAACCGCCGCCCTGGGCGAAACGGTGCGTTTACTGAAAACGTCCGGTTTTGATTTAATTTTGGTGGAAACTGCCGGTATTGGACAAAGCGATTCGGAAATTTCCGATTTTGTCGATTTGAGCGTTTACGTCATGACTCCGGAATTTGGTGCGGCAACACAACTGGAAAAGATTGATATGATTGATTTTGCAGATTGCATTGTAATCAACAAATTTGATAAACCAGGTGCTGAAGACGCGTTACTCGCAGTACGAAAACAATACCGGCGCAGTCATCTTGAATTTGGGTCAACTCCGGAAGCACTTCCGGTCTTTGGTGTAGTAGCAAACCGTTTCAACGACAGCGGAACCGTTTGGTTTTATCATCAATTGATTGAAATATTGATTGAAAAAAAATCGTTGGATTGGACACGCAATCATGAAGCTCAATTTGCTGTTTCCGAAATGACAGAGCTGATTCCATCGGACCGTAAAGAATACTTGCGGCAAATCGCCGTCAGTGTCCGGAAATATAAAAAGGAAGTCCGTACAAACACCGCACTTGCGGCAGAATGTGGACAACTACATGGCACGATTCAGCAAATGAACGGTGCAGTCAGCGGGTTCGCTGAATTGAATTTGGAAGATATTCCGGAAAACTTGCGCCCAATTGCAAAACTTTACAACGAAAAACTGGCAAAACTTCCTGATTTTCTGCGACTTCAACTGAGTGAATTTCATCAAAAACGTCAGGCATATCTTGACGATAATTTTCGCTTCGATGTACGGAATAAAGTGCTGGAAATTTCGAATCACAGCATCAGCCTTTCCGGACTCAAAATTCCAAAAATAGCCACGCCAAAATTTAACGACTGGGGGGAAATTGCGAACTGGTTGGGCTTGGAAAATTTTCCCGGAAGTTTTCCGTTCACATCCGGAGTTTTTCCGTTTAAGCGTGAAGGCGAAGACCCGACACGGATGTTTGCCGGAGAAGGGATTGCGGAACGCACCAATCGGCGCTTTCACTTGCTGGCGCAAGGTCAGCCCTCCACGCGCCTGAGTACGGCATTTGACTCGGTTACGCTTTACGGAGCGAATCCGCATTCACGTCCGGACATTTACGGAAAGATCGGCAATGCCGGAGTTTCGATTTGTACGGTAGACGACGCAAAAAGACTTTACTCCGGCTTCGATTTGCTTTTGCCCAACACCTCGGTTTCCATGACCATAAACGGCCCCGCACCGGTCGTGCTGGCTTTTTTCATGAATGCGGCCGTGGACCAGCAAATTGAAAAACATTTGCGGGAAAAAGGACGTTTGGAAGACGCACAAAAAACACTCCGTAAACACTATAAAATTCAAGGACTTCCTGTTCCGGAATACCGGATGAAACGTCCGGATAATCACAGTGGATTCGGTTTGGATTTGCTGGGAATGTCCGGAAAACATTTTGTGGATGCAGAAACTTATGCTTCGGTAAAAACCACTGTTTTGAACAATCTCCGCGGAACCGTTCAGGCAGATATTTTGAAAGAAGACCAGGCGCAGAATACCTGCATTTTCTCGACTAATTTTGCCCTGCGGATGATGGGCGACATGCAGGAATACTTCACCGCAAATGATATCCGCAATTTTTATTCAGTCAGCATTTCCGGATACCA
>ENA-ORDI01001353-ORDI01001353.1-marine-metagenome-genome-assembly--contig:-NODE-1353-length-13605-cov-2.237360_pt1 | contig 13605 bp, 11 predicted proteins | sample MGYA00248628_ERZ508525 | MGnify/ENA primary metagenome ERZ508525 (study PRJEB26195, sample SAMN05422138) | marine metagenome | isolation source: East of Porto Seguro, South Atlantic Ocean | place...
CAAGCCCCACCGTTTCCTTTTGCTCACCATAAGGGGAAGTTTGGGTGTAAATAGGGTGTAAATAGAGAAAATGTAATAAATAAGCACCTAGCTTAATATGGGCTAAGTACTTATTTTTAAATGGTACGCCCGAGAGGATTCGAACCTCCGACCTACGGTACCGGAAACCGCCACTCTATCCAGCTGAGCTACGGGCGCATTGATTTAGATTATACTTCTGGGCATGTCGCCTTCATGAAATCCGACTACGTTTCCTACTTTGCGATCTAAGCTTTGATCGAACTCTTTGATTATCTTTAAACGCCAGTTCCACCACTTGGCTTCTGCCTGCACTTCTTCCGAAGCGTTTGCGGCAACGACCATGTTATACTCCTCATTTGTTTCATCATAATTGACTTTGATTTCAGGATCGACCTTCAACCCCTGCGCTTCCAAGACTTTAAAGGGGTCTTTGGCAAGGCTCTTTTTAAATGTATCATCGGTGACCGCTTTAGCCGCGACGGTTTTCCAATTGTCATCGAGTTCTTTTTTTCTGATGGGATTGATCGGGGAAGTCTTACCCGCGGAACCCAGTATTTCGCTCATTTCTAATCCTTTCCGGGATATCTAACCGGTTCAGTTGATAGATGAAAAGAAATGATACAGGATTCCCTGGACCATTTCTATAGAACTTTTAAAAGTGGGGTTAGGTGGAGCGGATCAATTCTTCTGCTTTTTTGAGGGCTTCATCGAGTTTATCAATCTCGGAACCCCCGGCCTGTGCCATATCCGGCCTGCCGCCGCCATTTCCTCCCACGATTACGGCTATTTGCTTGATGATATTTCCCGCATGGTATTTATCGGTTAGGTCTTTTGTGACGCCTGCTGCCATGGAGACTTTACCATCGGCAACAGAGCCCACGACAATAATCCCGGATTTTAATTGGTTCTTGGCATTGTCAATAAAAGTGCGCAGGGTTTTTGCATCCATACCTTCCAGTTTCTTGATCAGGTACGAAATCTCACCTACTTTTTGCACATCATCGGTACCGGTAGATTCTTTACCGCTGACCAGTTTTTCCTTTAGAGCAGAGACCTCCTTTTCCAATTGCCGGTTTTTTGCCAACAGCTTTTTCAGCTTTGCAATTTCCTCGTGGGAAGGAGCTTTTAAGAGTCCGCGAATTGCCGATAAAGATTCCTGCTCGGCCCGGATGGTGTCATAAGCCGTGGCTCCGGTTACGGCTTCGATGCGGCGAACGCCAGATGCGATCCCCCCTTCGGAAGTAATTCGGAACAAACCGATATCCCCGGTCGCGGTAATATGAGTGCCGCCGCACAATTCCTTGCTGAAACCGGGGATATTTACAACACGGACCGTCTCGCCATATTTTTCCCCAAACAATGCCATCGCGCCTTCTTTTATGGCGCTATCAATGTCCATTTCCTGTGTTGAAACTTTAATGTTTTCCCGGATTTTTTCATTTACACGGGATTCAATGCGGATTCTTTCTTTGTCCGTCAAGGGAGAAAAATGGGTGTAGTCAAACCGCAATCGATTGGATGCGACCAACGAGCCAGCCTGTTTTATGTGTTCGCCTAGAACTTCCTTGAGTGCCGCGTGTAAAAGGTGGGTGGCAGAATGGTTGAGCGCGATGTCTCCCCGGGTATGCCGGTTTACCTCCAGAGTCAGGTTGTCCTCGGTATGAAGGGTTCCCTGGATAATTTTTGCTTTATGAACAATCAAGCCGGGCAGGGGCTTGTTCGCGTCATTGAGTTCCAGTTGAATATTTTCATTAAAAGCCCGACCCGAATCCCCAACCTGTCCCCCGGATTCTCCATAAAAAGGAGTTTTGTCTGTCAGAAACTCTATCTCATCTCCTGAACTAGCAGAATCTACAGGTTCCTGGTCCTTTAAAATGGCTAATACCCGGCCCTTGCCCTGCGTGGTTCCATAACCTTCAAAGATTGTTGGAGGAGAGGACTGCAAGAATTCTTTATAAAAAGAGGCGACTTCTTTTTCTCCTGATCCTTTCCAGGATGCCATGGCTTTGGCCTTCTGCTCATTCATGGCTCGGGTGTATCCCTCCATGTCGAGGGTCAACCCGGCATCCTTGGCGGTTTCTTCTACCAGGTCCGTAGGGAAACCGTAGGTATCGTAGAGCTTGAATATTTCTTCTCCGGGTATGGTGGTGAGTTTTTCCTTACGCACTTTTTCCAGAATTTCTTCCAGGCGTTGGGTTCCATAATGCAGGGTATTGCTGAAACTTTCTTCTTCGTTAATGATAACTTTTTGAATGAAGTCCTTGTTGTTGTTTAAATCGGGATACGCTTCTCTAAAGTCATCAATTACCTTGCTGGTGATACGGTAGAAGAAGGGGCCTTTCTGGCCGAGAAGTTTTCCGTGTCGCAGGCCTCGCCGCATTATTTTACGCAAGACATAACCCCGGCCCTCGTTGGAGGGGATGACTCCATCGCTGATTAAAAATGCCGAAGCGCGGGCATGGTCGGTCAGCACTCGAAGAGAGACATTCACCTCATCCTGCTTGCCATATTCTTTACCTGTGATGCGGGCTGCCTCCTTGATGATGGACATCATGAGATCGGTGTCGTAATTGGTGGTGCGGCCCTGAACGACAGCGGCCAGCCTTTCCAAGCCCATCCCCGTGTCGATACAGGGATTGGGAAGCGGACTGAGTTTGCCGGATTCATCCCGATCGTATTGCATGAAAACCAGATTCCAGATTTCCAGGAATCGGTCGCAATCGCAACCGACCTTGCAGGAAGGCTGTCCACAACCTACCGTTTTACCTTGGTCGATAAAAATTTCCGAGCAGGGGCCGCAGGGGCCGGTGGGACCCATGGCCCAGAAGTTATCCTTTTCTCCCATCTTGTATATCCGCTCGCGCGGCATTTTCACCTCATTGGCCCACAGGTTGAAGGCCTCGTCATCATCTTCGAAGACAGAAATATATAAACGGTCCCGGGGCAGGCCAATCACATCGGTTAAGAATTCCCAGCCAAACTGAATGGCTTCTTTTTTGAAATAATCCCCAAACGAAAAGTTGCCAAGCATCTCAAAAAAAGTGTGATGCCGGGCTGTGCGTCCGACCATTTCCAGGTCATTATGTTTTCCACCTGCGCGAACACATTTTTGCACCGATACAGCGCGGTTATAATTCCTTTTTTCTTCACCCAGGAACACATCTTTAAACTGCACCATTCCCGCATTGGTGAACATAAGAGTTGGATCATTTTTGGGTACCAGTGAACCACTGGGCACAACTGTGTGCCCCCGGTCTTTAAAATATTGCAGGAATTTTTTCCTGATTTCGTCGCCGGTCATATTTTGAATCGGGAGGTATCCGGGAAAGGGTTAAACGACACCTGCTTTGAGGATATCGTGTAGATGAATGATTCCTTCTATTTTCTGGTCATCATTGACCACAACCAGGGAGGTGATGGAATGGTCCTGCATAATTCTAACGGCTTTAGCCGCCAGGGTATCCTTTAAAATAGTTTTGGGATGGCTGGCCATCATTTCCTTTGCGCGGGTTTGGGAGATGTCTTTTTTCTTTTCAATCAGGCGCCGTAAATCCCCATCGGTAATGATGCCGAGAAGTTGGTCCTGATCTCCGACTACCAGAGTTGTTCCCAATCTTTTGTGCGAGATCTCCTTGAGTACCTGGTAGATGTCAGCATTTTCTTTTACCCTGGGAATATCCTCGCCAAAGTGCATCAGGTCATCGACCAGGGTGAGCAGTTTCCGACCGAGACTTCCGCCGGGATGGTTGAGCGCAAAATCCTCTTCCTGTACCCCGCGAAGTTCCATCAATGCCATGGCAAGCGCGTCACCCATTGCCAAGGTCGCTGTTGTGCTGGCGGTGGGAACCAGATCCTTCGAGCAGGCTTCTTCTTTAACGCTGATGTCGAGAACATAATCGCTTCGTTTAGCCAGGGAAGATTGCATGTTGCCGGTCATCCCCACCAGAGTGCAATCAATTCGATTAAAAACCGGCAATAATTTGACAATCTCTTCCGTTTCCCCACTGTTGGAAATGGCAATTACCATATCTCCTTTAGAAATCATACCCAGATCTCCATGGCTGGCTTCTGCCGCGTGCACAAAAAGCGAAGGCAGTCCGATACTTGAGAACGTGGATGCAATTTTTTTCCCAATCAGCCCGGATTTTCCAACTCCTGTAATAACAATGTGCTCACACTTGCTCAGGTGGCGCACAATCTCAACGAATTGGGAATCAATCTTGCTTTTAAGTTCCGCTATAGCCTGGCTCTCAATGCTCAGAACCCTGCAGGCGGTTTCGATAATTGACTGGGCTTGGGCATCAGGCTTTTTTGATGAACCTTTCAAGGCGCGCATTTTTATGGGGCTCCAATTTAAGCCTTTTAATTCAATTAGTTCATTACCATAAGGGAGTTTTATGATAACACAATTAATTAGACACGGTAAAGCCGCGACTTTATACTTGGTCAGCATTTTTTATATTTAAGGGTAACTTATGAGCAAACCTAAATCCCTCTACCTGATAGATGGTTCTTCTTACATTTTTCGGGCCTATTATGGTATCCGGCAATTTCTGTCGACATCAAAAGGATTTCCCACCAATGCCCTGTACGGGTTCATCAATATGTTGCAGAAAGTGGTGAAAGACGAAAAGCCAGATTACCTGGCGGTGACTTTCGACAGTAAGGAAAAGACTTTTCGTCACGAAATGTACGCCGATTACAAAGCCAATCGGGAAGCGCCTCCTGAAGACCTGGCAAAACAATTCCCCTATTTTGAACCTCTGGTACAGGCCTTTAATATTCACAGCGTCCGGGTTCCCGGTTATGAAGCTGACGATATTATGGGAACCCTGGCTAAAAAAGGTGCGGAAGAGGGTTTGCAGGTAGTCATAGTCAGTGGGGATAAGGATATGATGCAGTTGATCGGTCCCGATATCCGCATGCTCGATACCATGAAAAATAAATGGTTTGATATAGAAGGTGTGGAGGAAAAATTTGGTGTGCCCCCAGACCGGGTGATTGAGGTGATGGGTTTGATGGGCGATTCCAGTGATCATATTCCTGGAGTTAAAGGGGTGGGCCCCAAAACCGCCACGGAACTTATCCGTAAATTCGGCTCGATAGAAGAGTTGTATGAACGGATCGACGAAGTGGACAAGCAAAAACTCAGGGAAAAACTTGTTCAGGACAAGGAGATGGCCCTACTCAGCCGTCAACTGGTGACCATTAATACGTCCATGGAGTTGGAATTTAATCTTGAGGATCTTAAGCTCAAGCCCTCCAACAATACGGAACTGAAAAAACTGTTTTCTGAATTTGAGTTTTCCTCCTTGCTCGGAGAATTGGAAGATAATTCCGACCCCGTTGTGAGTTCACCAGCGATTGCAAGCAAGTATGAAACTCTTCTCACCAAGGCGGATTTTGAGAGATGGCTCAAACAATTAAAGAAATCAAAAATTTTCGCGCTGGATCTGGAAACCACAAGCTTGCATCCGGTCCGGGCTCGGATGGTGGGAATTTCGTTTTCCTGTGAAGAAGGGGCGGCCTGCTACATTCCGTTAGCTCATCGGTATTTGGGGGTTCCCGACCAGTTGGCCCTAGATTGGGTTATCAAGAAACTCAAACCACTACTTGAAGACCCAAAAATTAAAAAAGTTGGTCAGAATATCAAATACGATTTGATTGTGTTAAAAAATGAAGGGATTAACCTGCAGGGAATTGTCTTCGATACCATGCTGGCTTCCTATATTTTGAATCCTTCCGGCAGGAGGCATAATATGGATGCTTTGGCCCAGGATTATTTAGACCACACCACTATCAAATATAAGGATGTGGTGGGCACCGCCTCCAAAGAGATTGGGTTCGATGAAGTGGATGTCGAGCTTGCAACCCAGTACGCGGCGGAAGACGCGGATATCACCTGGCGACTCTATGAAAAACTTTCTTCTATTTTAAAAGGCGATGACCTTCAGCTTTTCCAGGAATTGGAACTACCTCTATTAGAAGTCCTGGCAGAAATGGAAATCCATGGAATGAAACTGGATCAAAAGCATCTGCAAAATCTTTCCACGATAATAGAAAAAAAAATCGAAGTTCATACAAAGAAAATTCATTCCATAGCCGGAGAGGAGTTTAATATCAATTCCCCTAAGCAGCTTTCGGTGATTCTGTTTGAAAAACTGGGACTGCCCGTCATCAAGAAAACCAAGAGCGGCTATTCGACCGATGTCACCGTTTTGGAGCAATTGGCGGCGGAGCACGATCTTCCTAAAATGGTATTGGCCTATCGGCAATTGGGCAAACTCAAGTCCACATACGTGGATGCGCTGCAAGATGAAATATTCAGTAAAACGGGAAGGGTTCACACCTCGTTCAACCAGACGGTAGCGGCTACCGGGCGGTTGAGTAGCAGTAATCCAAACCTGCAGAACATCCCAATACGTACCGAAATGGGACGCGAAATCCGCAAAGCGTTTATCGCGGAAGGAAATAATCATCTGCTTTCGGCGGATTACTCCCAAGTGGAGTTGAGGATTCTCGCCCACCTTTCTGGTGATGAAGCTTTGATTGAAGCGTTTCAAATGGGTGAAGATATTCACACCCGTACCGCTTGCGAAATTTTTGGGACATCCCCGGATCGTCTGGATGCGGAAAGCCGAAGAATGGCCAAAGCGGTGAACTTTGGCATCGTTTATGGCTTGAGTGCTTTTGGTCTCTCGCGGCAGTTGAAAATTTATCCCAAGGAGGCTAAAAAATTCATCGATCAATATTTCGCGCTTTATAAAAAAGTCAAAGTTTATATGGAGAAGACTGTGGCCGAGGCAAAGGAAGTTGGTTATACCCAGACTATGATGAATCGAAAACGCTATTTGCCGGATCTTAAAAGCCAGAACCGGCAATTACGGGAGGCGGCAGGAAGAGTTGCGATCAACTCACCGGTCCAGGGAAGTGCGGCGGACCTGATCAAACTTGCTATGATTCGATTGGCACAAAAAATAAGGAAGAAAAAATTAAAATCCCGAATGATCCTGCAAGTTCATGATGAGTTGGTGTTTGAATGCCCGGAAGAGGAGGAACAAGAAATGCGGGCTCTGGTTAAAAAGGAAATGGAAGGTGTGGTCGCCCTTAAAGTCCCCTTGGTGGTGGATATGGGGTGGGGAAAAAACTGGAACACCGCGCACTAGCCCCGGCCAAGGGGCCGGTGGCAGAGAGCAGTGGCTCATTGAGCCGAGATAAATTCTTGCTTGCCCGAAAAAGCTATTGCAAGTTACCAGCGGAGGTTCTCCGCAGGAGGATTGGATTGACTAAGGAGCGATTGCAATTTGGCCGTGAAGGCGAGTCTGCCGCGTTGACCTTTTTAAAAAAGAAAGGTTACCGGATTCTTGAAAAAAACTTCCGCGCTAAAGTGGGTGAAATAGATATCATAGCCGAGCAGGGCGGGGTGATCGTTTTTATTGAAGTCAAGGCGCAAGCGGGTCATGAGTTTGGTCATCCTTTTATGGCCATAACACCGGCAAAGCAGCGAAAAATTATCCAAACCGCTAAAAGTTTCCTTGCCAGGAAGAGAATCTCGGACAGACCTATGCGGTTCGACGTGGTGGCCTTGACATCCGATACGCCGGGTTCATGGAAAATCGAACTGCTCGAGAACGCTTTTCAGGTTTGACCCTTTATCGTGTTTACTCACACCGGGGTGTCTGGAAAACTGTGGGGGCAATTATTTTTTTTCGGACTAAAAGACCGATAGTAAACAAAATTGTAGAGGGAAGCCGCAAACCAGAGGAAATTTTGCAGGGAAATTTGCGACTTTCTTGTATTTCTGGCATCTATATGAAGAATAGAGGGTTATTGTGGTATTAGTAGCAAAACTGACTTTACAGGAGACAATCCTTTGAACTTTATGAAACGTATTTTCACGGGTATGAAGCAAGAAGCAAAACCGGAATCATCGGTGATGGCGGAAGAGGTTGAAAAAAGTACTGTGGCTGAAGTTTCTCAACCTGAACCCGAACCTGAAACAGAGACACCATCGAATTTTCCTGTAGTTCGCAGTGTTATCCAAATCTCGGCTATTTCTGAAGGCGTTTTCCCAAAAGATTCCGATGAAGTTTCCATCAAGGCGCAACCTACTCCAACTGGGGATCAATGCCTTTTCACCGTTAACCGTCCCTTGATGAAGGGATATTCCTGGTATTTCTCGGATTTTGAAAGCGCGACGGAATCTTCCCTCGCTGAAGCTCTGTTTTGCCTGGACGATGTGGAAGTCGTTTTAGTATGCGAATCCACCGTGACAGTTACCCGCAAGGATAAAACCCTGGTTGACTGGATCCCTCTGGCTAAGGAAGTCGGTACGGCAATTCGGGATGCACTGGGGGCGGGTAAAGGCCTTATCGCGGAAAAAATCATTTCTAATCTGCCTTCTGAAGAGGACATTCGTGAAGGAATTCAAAAAGTGATTGATGACGAGGTCAACCCAGGAGTGGCCGGGCACGGCGGAAATATCAGCCTACTTGCTGTTAAAGGGAATTCAGTCACCATACAAATGGGCGGAGGATGTCAGGGGTGCAGTGCCGCCGATTTGACCCTCAAACAGGGGATTCACACCTCATTTAGAAAGGCCGTACCTATGGTGGGTGCGATCTTCGATGAAACCGACCATACAGCGGGTTTAAACCCCTATTTTTCCTGAGGGAACCATGCCGAGAGTCAATACGTTTAAAGTCAAGGTGCAAACCGGCCAGCAGGGGATGTCTGAGCCTGTGCATTTCAATTTCAATAATCATAAATTGCCTTTTGAAAATGTTACGGGGTCTGCGGAGTCCGGAAAGGTTTTTGAAGGAAGTTTTGATGTGAACAGTTTTGCCCATAGTTTAACTCTGGTTGGGCCGGAGTCCGGCAAATGGGAGATAGAAAAAATTACCATCGAGTATGATTGCGAAAATGAGAAACCCTATACGGTCCATTTTGGTAGGGTCACTTTGGATGAGACGACAGAAGTTAATATCTGGCAAGACGCGCCTGTTCTGGCTTTCGATGTTTAAAACCACTAGGCCCGGCGAGCCGCCGGTGGCAATGGGCAATCACTAGAGACGTAAAAACCAACCCCTCAATCCCCTTATTACCCCTTGTATGTTGGCACCGAGGTAATTTTGTAGTAATAGTTGTTCCTGTGAGCCCTTAGCAGGGGAGGCAGATAGCAATGACTTGTTGTGCCGAGATAACTCTTTGCTAGCAGAAAGAGTTGTTGCATGTTGGCCCCACGCCTAGTGGTGGACTTCTCTGCGAGTGAACTTTGCGTGCAGATCGCCCAGCAAAATATAATCTTTGACGGTGGTTTCAACCGGAACATAATGTTTGGATATCCAGGCCCTCAGTTCTCCGGTTTCGGTCTTGAAAATTTCTTTTGGCACAATGATGTTGAATAACAGCTCGTCCCTTTTTTCCCGTTCCTCTTCAATTCTAAATCTTTCCTGATCCTGCTTCGACCAGATGTGAACGGAAATTTCAGCATGTCCCTTTTCGGGGATGGTTCTGATTTTGAATTTCCTTCCATTCTCCAACTTTCCATAAACGCTGTTTCGTACGTTGTAAAAAGAGGTGAGAATATCGTTGAAAGCGCCCTCAGGAGGAATCTCCCTTTGTCCTGATTCCACCTTGTCTTCATTCACATGTTTCTCCCATGAATGCAATCGATTGACATAATCAAAGTTATGCCGGGTGGTTTCCACCTGACTGCCAATTGTAACCTGCCGTAGAAAGGTTTTGGGCCGGAGCTTTTTGCCGTTATCAATGATTTCGAATTCAGTCTTGTAAAAATGCTTGCGGTAGGATGTGAAAAAACCAATAAAGCCCTTGGTGCTGGCTTCCAGGACTGAAAAATATTTTCCATGCTCCTCAAAAAAGCTCACTTTGGCAGAGGCGGCGTTTGTAAACCACAGGAAACTGATGTCGTAGTACAGGGTTTCTCCGGCAAACCGGGTTATTTTTCCTACAGGGAGGAAGTTATTATATTCGCCCAGCGTTATCGGTTTTGCCAATTTTGCTTCCAAGGCATAGGTGGTTGGGCAAAAGCTGGTGAATATTATGCCGAAAATGGGAATAATCAGGAAAGAATAACGCTGTAAAGGGTTAAAACTCATAGTTTCGGACAGAAAAAAATAAAAAAAGTTGTTATATTTTTTAATATTATTTTAGAATGGGAAAAGATCTGTTTATCGAACCCTTAGCCCTTGCGGGGCGATTTCTTGTTAGTCGTTATGCCAGTAGAAACATTACCTTTTTCGCCGGGAATTATTGAGGAATCCGAAGGGGAAACCCGTCAGGCCTATCTTCCCCTCTATAAAATTATTATGTGGGACGATAACGTCACCACTATGGAATTCGTTATTCGGGTTCTGATCAAATTGTTCAGCAAAGATTATTCGGCCGCAGAAAAGCTGATGTATGAAATTCATCTTCATGGCGCCGCCCTTGTCGTGACTCTGCCACTAGAACAGGCTGAGTTTAAGGTCGACCAGGTGCATTCTGCAGCCGCTATGGAAGAATTTCCTTTCACCTGCACCATTGAGCTCGCCTGATTAAAGTAATTTTTTTATTCCTGCCTGTTTTCAATAGCAACGTAATCCCTTTTAGGAGAACCTTTATACAACTGTCGCGGACGGCCAATCTTGAACTGTTTGTCTTCCTGAAGCTCCTTCCACTGAGCGATCCAGCCTGGTAAGCGGCCTATGGCGAACATAACCGGAAACATATTGATGGGAATATTCAGGGTTCTATAAATCAAGCCCGAATAAAAATCAACATTTGGGTAAAGTTTTTTCTCAATAAAGTAACTGTCCTTAATGGCGATCTCTTCCAGTTGCAATGCGATATCAAGAAGCGGTTCCTGAGCTCCCGGTTTACTGAAAATTTTGTCGGCCAGTTTTTTGATGATTCGGCTGCGTGGGTCAAAGTTTTTATAAACTCGGTGTCCAAACCCCATCAGCCGGAAAGAATCGTTGGGATCTTTGGCCTTTTGCACGTACTTGTTAACATCTCCCCCATCATCATGAATATTTTGCAGCATTTCAATTACGGCCTGGTTTGCGCCTCCGTGAAGAGGACCCCACAAGGCATAAATCGCGGACGACACCGATGCAAACAGGTTGCACATGGAACTTCCGACCAAGCGAACGGTACTGGTGGAGCAATTTTGCTCGTGGTCGGCGTGCAGAATCAATAAAACATCAAGAACTTTGGCCGCGTCTTCATCCACCTCATAGGGTTCGCAGGGAAGGGAAAACATCATTTTCAAAAAGTTTGCGGAATAACTCAGAGTATTGTCAGGATATTGGAAAGGCTGGCCAATAGATTTTTTATAACTGTATGCAGCAATGGTTGGCAGTTTTGCCATCAGCCTGTGGATGGCGATTTCCACTTCCCGCTCGTTTCTGACGTTCAATTCGTTTTGATAGAATGTTGCCAGGGAACCGACGATCGCACTGCACACCGCCATAGGATGTGGGTTGTTGGGGAATCCATCATAGAGATTCTTAATGGATTCATGAACCATGGAATGGTGTACCAAGTGGTACTGAAAGTAATCGAGTTGCTCACGGGTTGGGAGCTCCCCATAGATGAGAAGACAAGCGGTTTCGATAAAGGAGCTCTTCTCGGCGATCTGTTCGATGGGATAACCCCGGTATAGCAGGATTCCTTTTTCTCCATCCAAATAGGTGATCTGGCTCTGGCAGGACCCTGTACTCATATATCCTGGGTCAAAAGTAATCAGTCCTGTGGTCGTTCTCAGAGTGGAAATGTCTATGGCTTTTTCTCCACAGGTGCCTTCTAGAACCGGGAACTCATAGGTTTTTCCCTGATAGGCGAGTTTGACGGTTTCTGCCATGACTATCCTCCGGTTATATTGGGTTCCGGGTGTTCGTTAAGGTTAGGAATTGCAAAGCCTCCGTTACTCTGTATTATAAGCCCTGTTGGTGGGTTTGAAAAATTTTGTTTTTTAGGATAATTCGTGATGAAAAAAAATGGGCTTTTATATCTGATGATTGCGGGCATTGTTCTGGGAATATTTTCCGGGTGGATGTTTGGAAACATGATGCTGGCGGTGGAGTGGATCGGCGAGATGTTTCTGGATGCCTTGAAAATGTTGGTGGTGCCCTTAATCATTTCTTCGATGATCGTTGGCATTGCAGGTTTGGGGGATATCAGGAAGGTAGGCAAAACCGGCTTTATTGCATTGTCCTATTTTTTGATAACCACTTGCATTGCAGTGGGTATCGGATTGGTAATGGTCAACATTATTGAGCCGGGTGTCGCTGTCGAGATGACAGTTGAGCAAGTGCCTGACAAAGTTGTGGGCAAGGAATCTGTTGCCATCACCGACATTCTTAAAAGTTTTGTTTCTCCCAATCTGGTGCAATCGATGGCGAATATGGAGATTCTTCCACTCATCATGTTTTCCTTAGTGTTTGGTGGAGTTTTAACCACGCTGGGGGAACCGGGCAAACGGGCGATCGATTTTTTTGATACGGTCAACGCTGCGATTATGAAGATCGTCCATCTGCTGATGTATTTCGCGCCGATCGGGGTTTTCGCGTTGATCGCGTCCAAACTGGGTGCCGCGGGAGGTGGGGACCTGTTTCTGGCTGAGTTGGCAAAAATCGGGAAATATGTCACCACCGTCATCTCTGCGCTTTTGATTCACGGACTTGTGGTGTTGCCGGCTATTCTTTATATGATAACCCGGAGGAATCCTATTATTTATTTTAAAAATGTGGTGGGAGCACTCACCACGGCTTTTTCAACAGCGAGCAGTTCCGCCACTTTGCCGATCACCATCGACTGTGCCGAAAAAAACAATCAGATTTCCCGGAAATCCTGTCTTTTTGTCCTGCCGTTGGCCGCTACGGTGAATATGAATGGCACGGCTCTTTATGAATCGGTTGCAGCCATGTTCATTGCACAAATGCTGGGGATTCAACTGGGGTTGGGAGACCAGATGATCATATTTCTTACGGCAACGCTGGCCGGCATAGGCGCGGCGGGAATTCCGGAAGCCGGACTGGTCACCATGGTGATGGTACTTCAGTCTGTGGGACTTCCCCTGGAGGGAATCGGCATGCTGCTTTCGATCGACTGGTTTCTGGACCGATGCAGGACTACTATCAATGTTTGGGGAGACTCCATTGGTGCCGGGGTGTTAGATAATTTAGAAGAAAAGTGGGTAGAGAGAGGAGGAAAAAATTGATCACATTGGCATTGGCTGGAATAGTCATAGGTATTCTTTCTTCGGGTACCGGGCTGGGAGGGGGCTTTCTGGTGGTTCCCCTGTTGATCTTCCTGGGCCGGGAAGCAAAACTGGCGGTAGGCACAGCCTTTGTTTTTATTTTAATGACGGCGATATCTTCTATTCTAACGCATTACCGGTTAGGAAATATTGACCTTAAAACCGGATTGATTCTGGCTCTGGGAGGTGTGATCGGCGCACAAATCGGGCCGCACCTACTGCAACACGTGTCCGACCAGAATTTTAAACGACTATTTTCCGTGCTTCTGGTGATCACGGCAGTCTGGCTTTTCGCTAACTCTTTTGGTAGCTCCAAAGGA
>ENA-ORDI01001355-ORDI01001355.1-marine-metagenome-genome-assembly--contig:-NODE-1355-length-13588-cov-2.651617_pt1 | contig 13588 bp, 11 predicted proteins | sample MGYA00248628_ERZ508525 | MGnify/ENA primary metagenome ERZ508525 (study PRJEB26195, sample SAMN05422138) | marine metagenome | isolation source: East of Porto Seguro, South Atlantic Ocean | place...
CCTGCCACAAAAGCCCCGTTGCGTCTTTTAAGTTCCCGCCCCGTCATTCCTGACACGCAACCCACTTCCAAAATACACTTCGCATCATTTGGAATAAGTGGAATCAAATCATTTCTGACATTTTCATAATAGGAAATAGGTTTTTCATTCATCGAAACAGGCTCCTTTTCATCGACACCAGAAATTTTTTCATTTAAGACTTGAATCATCCATTCCGTACGATGTCCATAAGTGTGTTTAGCTAGAACCTCTCTTCTGCCTTCGCTTGAGATCCTTTCCCGCTCCAGTTTATTCTTGAGATAATGGGAAACAATTTCTTCAAGGTTTTCATCGTTATAAATAACTAAATGCTCCTTATCCTTGAAGAATTCTTCAAGCCCACTCCCGGGTGCAAAATCGGTAACCAACAGGCTACCGCTACATAAAGCTTCGAATACGCGCATATTGAGATCATTATTTATGGCATTGTTAAAAATGATACGGGATTTACTATAATGCTCCGCCATTTCGTCCATAAATTTTCTTTGGCAGTCCAGATCAAACTGTTTTTTTAGTTTCTCCAAAAGATTTTTTCGGCGATCCAGGGTTGACGAAATAGAGCCGACAAATCCCACATCAAATTCCTTGTCAACCTTTACCTTTCCATGAATTTCAGGATCACAAGCCAAGGGTAGCCACATGACGTTTTTGATCCCTGCCTGTATCATCGGTTGCACATACGCCTTTTGGGCTAAAAATACAAAATCAAAATTTCCAGCAATTTCAAGATGCCGGTCAAAATTTATATGGGTGTCTATGAGATAACAAATTTTGGGCAAATCGTGCTTACATAAATCGACAGGGATATCGCTCAAACCCGTCTCGACCCATAAATAAAAATCAGGTTGCCATCCTTCAGGCAGTTCTGCCATGACTTGCTGTAAAGGCGTTGCGTTTCCCCTGAAAATGTTCTGGGGAGTGGCTTCCCAATTAAGCGCTTCCAGGTTCCATAGCTTGATAATTTTGTCATTTATTTGAGAACCGCAAGTTATAACATTGTGTTTTTGTCTGAAAGCTCTTTCCAAGTAATGTGCAGTAGTCGCGGGATAAGACACAAAATCCATCAAAATATTTTTCCGAATTTTATTCTTAAATGGTTGAGTTTTTTTTTGAAGATTGATGCCGGTTCGTTCTAAAAATTCCAAAACTGATTTTTCAATTACCTTCCTCCATGATTGAAGAAATCGTTGCAACGGAAATTTCTCCTGAACAGTTTCCCGTGCTTTGCCGCCCAGCCTTCTGGCTTCTTCCGGATTCCTCAATAGAGAATCAATGCGCCGGTTTAAATATTCGGGGTCTTTTGAGACATAGCCATTCTTTCCATCTTCAATGGGAGAAGATTTATTCCATGAACTGACCACGGGCATTCCAGTAGCCATGGCCTCAAGCATGCTCAAATTGTATCCATCTTCAAATTCTTCAACGGTCGTATTAATGAATACTCTTGAACTCCTAAAATGTGCCAGCAAATCCTGAAAACCGCGTGACAGACGCGAGCCAGGAATATTGGGATTCATACCCATGATCATCAATGGATGATCTCTTACGATTTTTTTACTAATGGAATAACCCATCATCAAATCGCGTTCCTGTAGCAGGTTACCAACCTGTAAAACCACCTCTCTGTCACCGCTGTACCCCCCATACTCCGAGACATCCAGTCCAGGCAGGATCACATCACCGTTTAATCCCCAGTCTTGCCGTTTTTTCTCTGATATAAAAACTTTATGGACGCCATCCAGCAGGATATCCACTTTGTCCAGATAATCTTCCCGGTTGATCTGATCTTTTGCTAACTTAATTTCTGTAGTTAAACAGTTGTGAAACACAACAATTTTTGGCAGGGAGTAGTCCTTCACCGCTAACAAATCTTTTATGTTGTGTGCGATAATCAGGTCAAATTCCCCCCGCTCCAGCATTTCCCGGGCAGTTGTTTTGGAAATGAGACATACGTTTTTCGGAACAGGACGCATATTTTCATCCCAACGTCTGTATTGACCAGGGGTAATTTCAGGTTCTACGATTAGGAATTCATAACCTATTCGTGCCAGCAGACATAGATAAGGCTCATGCCAATTAAAGGAAAGAATTTTGAAATTCATGGATAAGGAAGCTCCAGCGAATAAAAGACTGTCCTTTCCTTTTTCGGTGAAACGGGATAATGACTTAACCCTTATTATTTATAGCTTTGGATATGTCGCCAAAATGTAAAAATGTACGGAAGCCCACTATCCGGGACCTCCAATAATAAATTTGTAACCAGTCGGCTGGAGTTTCATCTTATTAACTGGTTATTTAACCAAAAGCCAAAACCGCAACAAAAACTATTTCAATAAAACCTTTTTATTTATTAACTTATATAATATTTCCTAGACTTTATGTTATACGATCCCAATTCTAAAAGAATCAAGGGCCGGGAGCGGTTGATCGAATACCGCAAGGCTTTTCAAAAAAAACAAGCTTTACAGGGTGAAACTCCTCAAGGTGAGGGGGAACTGAACCGAGATGGTAATCCAAAAACACCCCCCGGACAACGAGTGGTCGAAAGTTGGCCGGTGCTGGACTTGGGGGTGACCCCTGAACTGGATGAGATCACATGGAATCTAACCGTTTCAGGTTTGGTCAAAACAGTCAAAACCTTCAATTGGGAAGAATTTCTCAAATTGCCTCAAACTACGGACTTATCCGACTTTCATTGTGTCACCACCTGGAGCAGATTGAATAACAATTGGAAGGGGGTAAAATTCTCCGATATCGCCGAATACTGCCAGGTCCTCCCGAGCGCCAAATTTGTCTATATCAAAGCCTGGGACGGCTACTCAACAAATTTACCGCTGGAAGAAGCCATGAAATACGACGTCCTTCTGGTCCACCAATGGGAAAATAATTCCTTACCTCTTGAACATGGCGGCCCAGTAAGGATGATCACTCCGCAACTTTACGCCTGGAAAGGGGCAAAATGGATCGGGGAGATCATTTTTCGTGATTACGATGAACTGGGATTTTGGGAAAAAAGAGGGTATTCCAATACTGCGGAACCCTGGTTGAATGATCGTTACTCTTGAAACAGACCCTCATGTCACCCGTAAAGTTTTCAATTTGGAAAACGCCTCAGATTCCATAATGGCCTTGACCCCGGCATCGCCTATTCCCGTGTCAAACAAGAGCAGGATTTCAATATTGGTCAACGTTTTTGTATTTCCCAGGAGCCGGGCAGATTCCAAATGCAGATAATTCCTTGCCAGATTAAGCTGTTTAACCCTTTGCAACACTTTGGATTTAGCTAAAACTTTAATACCTTTCGGGGTTATATCCGTTCGATAAAAGTTTAGTTTTCTCAGATTCGCAAAAGCAGGAGCTTTTGCCAGTGTTATCAGGGTTTCATCCCCTACAGGATTTTCCTGAAAAATTAAAACCTGAAGTTTTCTAAACTTCTCCGATTTAACAACGGCTAATCCACCCTCGGGGCCAATATTGTTATAGCGTACATCGAGGAGGGAGAGGTTGCCCGCGAAATCAGCAGATGGTAATTCTTTTATACCTTTGTCAGAGATATTATTGTCGCCAAGATACAATCGTTTTAGATTTTTAAACAGGTGACAATGAAACAAATGGTGGGCACCACGCCAAGTTAGTTTATTACGGGACAGATCCAAGTTTTCCACCTCAAAAATACGGTTTGTTTGGACCAGGGCTTCCACCCCCTCATCCCCAATAAATTTACCTTTCAATTCCAATGCCTCACCATCCAGGCATTCATCAATGACCCGATTGATATAATCAAGCTTAACCTGGGTAATCAATTTTATTCCCCTGGGTTTTTAAATTAATAGCACAACGAAAACCGATATCGTTAAATCCCCGTGATAGAGGATAGCTCCAATCCCTGTAGCCAGAAGCCATAGCCATTACAGAGTCTGACCAGGATCCGCCCCTTCTAACTTTCATAAGGCCCCGTATTGGCCCTCTGGGGTTGTGCAGGATGTCGGCGTAATAAAATCTTATGGAAAACCAGTCCCCTACCCATTCCCATAAATTGCCCGCCACATCATAAAGTCCGTTCTGATTGGGTGGAAATGAACCCACCGGGGAGGACTTATCATTCAATTTCAACCCACCTCTTGCAGGCGGATTCATAAGATCAAATCCTTCGCCCCAAGGAAATTGACAGCCCTTTCCGCTACCCGCCGCTCTTTCCCATTGCGCTTCACTGGGAAGCGACTTGCCTATCAAGTGGCAATAGTCGGCCGCTTCATACCAACTGGTTTTTGAAACCGGACACTGGTCACAATCGGAAAAAATACTACGGCGTAAAAAATGTTCCGGAAATATTTTTTCAAATTTTTCATTAGTGACCTCATATTTATCAATCGAAAACCCATCCAGATGGACCAGCTGTTCCGGAGCCCCATGTTGAGGCCCAAAACGATTACATCCCCTTTTGAAGGTTCCTCCGTGGATCAAGACCATATTATCCGTAATACTGGCTTCCTTTTCCTGGCCCCAGGCGGGCAGTTCCCAAGCCACTACCAAGATGTATATCGACACGCATGAGCGCAATAGTTTTAACAATCCAGCTCCATCGGAAAATTTCAGAAAACTCACGCGAATTCTTTAAGTTCCTCTAATATGGCCAGTGTTGCCTTGGATCTATTTAAAGTATAAAAATGAATACCGGGAACCTTATTTTCCAACAGTTCCTTGCACTGCGCAATAGCATGTTCAATACCAATCTGCCGAACCTTTTCATTATCGTCCTGAACCCCTTCAAATTTAGCCATTAGCGAATCGGAAAGATGCGCCCCGCACATTTTGGTAAATCGCTTTATCTGCTTGAGATTTAAAATGGGCATGATCCCTGGAATCATGGGAACATTAATATTTTTCTTTTGTACTATATCCAGAAAGTCGAAATAGTAACGATTATCAAAAAACAATTGCGTAATGAGGAAATCCACCCCGCTGTCCACTTTTCGCTGTAAATTTTCTACATCCTTATCAAGATCCGGACATTCCACATGCCCTTCAGGATAGCAAGCCGCACCAATGCAAAACGAAAAATTTTTTTTAATAAAGCTCACAAGCTCATTGGCATATTCAAAACCACCTGCCGTTTTAACGAACGTTTCCTCTCCCTGCGGAGGGTCTCCCCTCAGCGCAAGGACATTCTCAATATTTTGAGCCTTTAAATTTTCGAGTACAGAACGGATTTCCTGTTGGTCATGGCCAACACAGGTAAGGTGGGCCATGCTCTCAATACCAATATCATTTTTAATCTTTCCTACCAGATCCACCGTTTTGGCACGTGTACTACCTCCAGCCCCATAAGTCACAGACACATAAGCCGGGTCAGAAGGTTTTAATCGGCCAATCGTTTCAAATAAATTTGTAAAACCATCGGAATCTTTAGGAGGAAAAAATTCAAAAGAAAATATGGGGGATGAGTCGTTTAGTTTTTCCATAATTTTCATTGCTCAATAATAACACAGGCCCGCAGGTTAAATAAATTAATGACCACTAGGCGTGAAGCCAATGTGCACGTGATATTCTACCTGAGTTCTTACCCTTGCAGGGCATGAGGACTAATGAAGAGGACATCACGCGTGCCCCGGAGGGGTAATGGCTTTATTTGCCTAGCAAGGAGGTGTCTCGGCTTAATGAGCTCTTGTCTCATCATCTGCCATTAGTACTATTGCTAATTTACCCCCGCTGACAAAACGAAGGGTGGGGTGAAATATCACAGCCACCGGCGGCCCTGGGCCGGGGCCTAGTGCTGCTAGCCGCGGGGGCAACTGAAAAGGCTCGTTGAGCCGAGATGATTCTTTGCTTGCCTGAGTAAGCTATTGCTAATTGTACCCCTTCGGGGCAGGAAGGCTGAGGAAGAATATCACCGCCACACGGCTAGTGGTCAGGATGGGTCGGGTGAATGTTCATAAATGCCGAACTTTTTGAGGTAGGATAAAAAAGAAACCACATTCACCAGTTCAACAGGCTCATCTTCAATTAAATTAATCGCTTCATTGGTAAAGTATCCTGTGGTGATAAAAACCCCCCGTGACGCACCCTCCCCTTTCACCGTATCCAGAAAACCTTTAACCTTTATCCCATTAACCGTTTTCCCGGGAGGATCAATAATACAAAGGGCAAGATAACTGCCACCGACAACAGGAGTTACGTCATTCAGGGTAATTTCCAATTCATGATCATCTGCCCAGACAGAGTGAACATACTCAAGATTGAATTTTTCCAGAAATTCAACACACTTAGATTTAAATGCGTCTCTATCAGACAGGTAGACAGGAATATCCGAAGGACTGTCGAAATGAATTTGCTCTTGGGGAGCGGGAGGGGATGTTTTCTTCAAGAACAAAATCAGGATTATACCAATAAAAAATGCGCCGAATATAATCCCGAAAATAGCCACTTATTTGATCATTTCATCCCAAACTTTTTCTTTTTTACCTTCTTTAATCCAACGGTCATGTTTGATCATCTGACTAATAGCAACCCAGAATACCCAACCCACAAACAGCAACATGGTTCCAATGGGAATATTATCCGGTTTAGTCGCGATTAAAAGAAAGTTTTCCAGTCCTGAATTTTCCATTTTATGCGCTCAATTAATGTTAATGATTAATAATATGATATCTTCGGCGGGTGGAGCAAGTTTATTCGTCGTCCTCTTCTTCGTCATCCCCCTCATCTTCGTCATCCCCCTCATCTTCGCCACCGCCTTCACCCAGACTCAAATCAAAGTCCAGTTCGGCGGTGTTATAGGCAACAATCAAGTCTGTCAACGTATTTACCTGGGTATCCACATCACCCACTGTTTCGATCTCACTGTATTTGGTCGGCACCTTGAATTGATCGCCTTTCTTAACCCAATGCGAAGGCATCTTAGTCCAGGGGATCATATCTCGGGTATATTTGAGCCATTTCGGAATCCAGTTCTGACGCAGTCTTTGGCTGGCCAATGAGAATTCAATTCCTTTTTCCCCATCATCATGGCAACGGCCACAATCCATGTAGTTGGCCATTTCAGCGCCTTTTTGCGCCACTGCATTATCTTTGCCTTTATGAACATCCGCCTCATAACTACTAGCCGGAGACAACGCTTCAAAATAGGCCGTCAAATCCATCACTTCTTTATCGGAAAAAGTAAAAGTGGGCATCTTAACTTTAATCCAGGTTCTAACGGGTGTGGGATCTCTCAGGAAAGAATATAACCAGGAACTTTTAAGGCGTTCCCCTACATGATAATCTCCCATGTCCAATGGGGGAGGATACTGGGCTTTCGCTTTGAGATATTTCTGAATCCGCCCGCCTTCCCCCTCAACATTATGGCAAGCCCGACAATTATATTTGGTAATTATACGGCGACCTGTTTCAATTATTTCCTCTTTATCAGAAAGTACCCTGCGGTATTGCACAGGCACTTTAGTTCCATTAAAACCCTTCAGGAGCACAACCAAAGCATCAATTTCATCCGGCGCAAGGTGAAAATCGGGCATCTTGTCCAAAACCCGTTCGGTTTTGAAAGAATCCGGTTTTTTTAATTTGGTTCTAACCCAGGAATCCCACGTATGAGAAATATGCGAGTCGCCAAACTCCAGTTCCACAATCATTTTTCTACCAAAGGAGGACAACTCCGGCGCGATTCGGCCTTCAGTCTCCATTCCCTTGATATCATGGCAGGCAAAACAACCCCTACGGCGAACCACGCTCTTCCCATGTTTGATCAATTCAGGATCTGTTAGTTTGGCCTCAAGCCCAGGAATCACCTGTTTTTTACCAAACTGAAGCAGATAAGATGCGATATCGGAGGCTTGTGCCTCACTCAATCGAAGATCAGGCATTCGGCTCGTTGCATTATAGCTGTGGGGACTACCGATCCACGAAACCAACCAGTCTTCATTTACCTTATTGCCAATTCGGCTCAGATCTGGAGCAAAAGTTTCTCCCTTGCCATCGAGTTCATGACAGCCTTGGCAGCCCACAGACTCGAATAATTTTTTGCCTTTATCCGGGTCGCCCGATTCAAACTTGGCGGACAACTCATAATTTTCTTCCGAAGACGCCAAAAGATATGCCGTAACTGCCATTGCATCTTTTTCATCAAACTTAAATTCCGGCATTCGGGTTTTAGGAAGATAGTCCCTGGGTTTTTTGACCCAACGGTATAACCAACTCGGATCAACCTTGTTGGCAACTCTATAAAGCCTGGGTCCTACCTTAGCCTCCGTGGCATAACCATCCGCTAAATGGCAACCATGACATCCCAGTTTGATAAAGAGCCTTTTTCCCTTTGACAAGAGCGGAGCACCGGCCAAATTGACCACTTCAGCATGACAATTTCTACACGTTGCCTGTTGGTAGTCACCCTGAAGTATGGGTTCATTGACTTCAACCGTTTGATCCGTTTCATGGTGGGAGCCATGAGCATGCTCAGCCGGAGCCGTAACCGTTCCCTGTCCCAAGTGGCACCAGGTACACCCTGTCACTCCAGGGGGATGTTTTTCAATCAGGATTTCAAGGTGGGGATGTGTTTTTAAAGGTTGTTCAAAATCTTTGTAATGTTCGTCCTCGTACGCAATATGGCAAGTCATACACCGGTCTACCCGGTAAATAATTTCTTTAAAGGCATTTTTGCCAAAGCCTGGAATAACGGTTTGAAGGATTTCTGCAGGTTTCCAGAAAAAAGGAAACGGTTTGAAATAGTCCATGGTCAATTCAAACTTACTTCGTTCCATGGTTAGTTGGGCCAGCTCCTTTTCCTGCTTGATCTGACCCGCCTTGACCTCTAACAGCCTGTTTTCCGCTTCCTGCAATATCGCCTGTTTTTCCGCGATGACCGGGTTATAGGATTCCACCACGTCTTGCCTGGAATGAAGAGTCGCCAACTCCACATCAAAGTTTGCCCCCTCATGCAGAGCTTTTTTATACCAGTAATAAGCTTCATCAACATTGCTGCCGGCAAACTTTTTCAATTCTTCCTGCTCATCAACCGTAACCTGTTTAAGCCGGACCTCCTCAACCAACTCCTGATAGAAATCCAAGGCATCCAATTTTTCTTCACTTTGAGCCAGGCTTTGTCTAATCTGCTTCTCAGTCTCCTCAATTTCAGTGTTGAGTTTTTTCCAATTTGCTTCCGCTACGGCAAATTGCTCCTTGAAAAATTGATTCTGATAAACCTTGTATCCCCGGCGCGCGTATTCGTCATCCCAGAACGCCCAAAGCGTGACAAAAAGTGCTACCGCTGAGACCATAAAAAAGAGGAAGCTGTACGAGATATGCTCGTCAAATTCCCCTTCTTTGTAATCTTTTTTTTGTTCTTCTTCAGCCAATTTATTTCCCGATCCTGCAGTAGTTCAAAGGGATATATATTTAACAGGACATTTTCTCTAAGGCAACGGCCCTTATCTTATAAGGGCCGCGCCAAAAACAATATCCAGAGATGCCCTAAATATTAAACCAGGGTGTTACCCATACATACTTGATATTAAAACCCAGCCTGAGAACAATTTTGATGACAATGCCCATCATGATAAGGAAAAGTTCAATTTTCAGGAACATTCTCAAGAAGCCAACACTCTTGAGCGCCTTGCGTTCCATGAAAAAATAGATCGCGGTGCCCACCGCAAAATATCCAATTATCACCGCGCCACCAAACAACATGGCCCCATTGTAGGTTCGCACCCCAAAAGCATAGGGGAGATCCACATTGACCAAAGCCACAACCTTATGCGGGTCCCAGTACTGCCAGGGCATAAACAGGTTCCAGCCTGGCCCCCTCAGGAACACCCCCATAATGATCAAAGCGATCCAGAGCACCAGAAAACCAAAGGAGTAAACCCATATCGCCGTTTTTCTCTCGTGATAGGTATAATATCCATTCCCTTTGGGATTCACATCCAGATACGGAATCAGCATCAGTCCAACGATGATGAGGACGGGAGCCACAACACCGGCGAACCAGGGATCAAAATAAACCAGGATGTCCTGAAGCCCGAGGAAATACCAAGGGGCTTTGGAAGGGTTTGGGGTTTTGGTCGGATTCGCCGCTTCTTCCAACGGCGCATCAATAACGATGGACCATACCGTAAGGGCAATAATTACGAGAAGGGCGCAGAGGAACTCCAACCGAACCAGATAGGGCCATACATGGAGCTTTTCCCCACCCAACCCTTCTACCTTTTTCTTTGGTGCCGCCGCCATTTGAGCCATATTTTCCTTGCCCCTTAATAAAAAATCTGCCCCTTAAAGAGGGCCGGAAATCCCACCATCCTTGCGGATTCGCCAGAAATGCACAATCATCAAGGCTCCGGCAATCAAAGGAATGAAAATACAATGCAATACATAAAACCGCAATAGCGCTGGGGGACCTACCACGCTCCCTCCTATCAACAAGGCACGGACATCATACCTTGGAGTCGCCCCGACGAATTCCGCAAACGGACCTTCATTGCCCAGAAATGGGGTGGCGCGCGCCATATTGGTGCCTACGGTGACCGCCCACATCGCCAATTGATCCCAAGGCAGGAGGTAACCCGTAAAACTTAAGAGCAGGGTGAACGTCACCAGAAACACCCCAATGACCCAGTTAAATTCTCTCGGCGGTTTATACGAGCCGGTTAAAAAGACCCGAAACATATGCAACCACACGGTGATAACCATAGCGTGAGCCGCCCAACGATGCATGTTCCTCATGAGCATGCCAAAGGGAACATCGTATTGCAGGTATTTCATATCGTAATAGGCATATTCCCCAACCGGCCTGTAGTAAAACATCAGGATCACGCCAGTCACTACCGTGGAAAGAAACAGGAGAAAAGTGATCCCTCCCATGCACCAGGTGAATTTTATTCGCAGGGCGTGACGTTGAATTTTTACGGGATGAAGATGCAACCAGACATTACTGGCAATTTGCAGAACACGGTTTCGAGGTGTATCGGCGTAACCATGTCGGAAGCTAGATGTCCATATCTGCGATCCGGTAATTTCCTTGGCAATTTCACTGAAGATCTTGCCACTTTTAATTTTATCCATCAATTCCGCTATATTTGGAATCTGGGGTGAATTACTTGCCAAAACTTAAACCTCCATCAAAATGGAATTTTACTATCTTGTACCGATGCTTTTACGGTTGAACATATTAAAAACCAGTCGGCGAGCAATCAGACAAAAAGTTTAGAACCCGGTTTGCCCCACTGACCCTTTTCAAAAAGAAATTTCTTACTTTTATCAATAATGATCTGCCCGTCCGGAGCCAAAGCAATTTTTAAACGTTCCAAAGGCCTTGGAGCCGGGCCTTCAAAGTTTATCCCTTCCTTGGTAAAACCACTGCCGTGACAGGGGCATTTGTATTTACTCTCGGACCTCAACCAACGGGGAGTACATCCTAAATGCGTACATAACGCAAAAATGACATAAATTCCCTCCTCATCACGAACAATCCAAACACGCTGATCCGCAACAAACTTGGTGCTGACTTCACCAACCGTATAATCACTGGGTATTCCTGCCTTGAATATCGGGGAAGGTTCAAAGAGAACACGAGGGAATAGTAACCGCGTAAAATATAAGGCAGATAGCCCTAGGGAAGCCATAAATGCGGCCCAACCCGCCAGCGAAAAAAATTCCCGGCGTGACCAGATTGTTTCAACTTTCTTATCCTTTCCCTTTTTTCCCTTTGCATCCTTGGATGCCGGTTCTTCTTTCGATTTCTCTTCAGCCATAAAACTCAATAATGCCTAAATTTACGTGGATTCCGTGCCCTTTTAGACCCTGTGGACAGACCAGAATCGACTGTCAAAGTGTTGGTTTTTAACATAATTGAAATATCGAGTCAAGGCAAGAAGTAATTGGCCTGAAACCACCTTTTTTATGGGGACTTCAAGGCTCGCAAACAATTTCGTGCCGCCTCGCACAAGCCCTTTATTCTAGCCCCCTCAGGACTGATGGAGTTGGCCAGATTACCAACCGTGACGCCCTTTTTAATCAGCAACAAAAGCATTGAAATCCAATCCGAGGACTGGTCTGAAATGATCTGCGCTCCCACAATTAAACGCGACCTTTTATCTGCGACGATCTTATATTTTTCCATGGTCTGGGAAAAAGTTGAGTTTCCACCGACATTGGAGTCCCTCTCGAATAGTCCCTCGACAGGATGAAACCCCTGGTGGCCAGCCGTTTTCATGTTACATCCCACATAAGCCACTTCAGGGGAAAGACGGGCAATTTGTGGAACCCATTCCCGGTTCACTTTTCTTTTTTTCCCCAAGGCATTTTCTGCGGCAACTCTACCTTCTTCTTGGGAAAGCGTATCAGAGGTTAATTCACCAGCAATGCTACCTACAGCATACACTCCAGGCAAACTGGTCATCATGCCCTCATCAACAAAGATTTTTTGATGTTCACCCAAACGAATTCCAAGCTTTTCGATTTCGGCAATTTCCTCAACACCCGATCTATCCCCAGCAATGATTATTTGGTGAACTGAAAACTTGATACCTGTCTCCAAGGTGATTCCAAGTTCAGCCCCATTCTTATAAAATGAAACCAGCTTCTTTCCTGCAAGGATTTTAATTTTCTTTTCTTTTAACTGACGTTCAATTTCAACATTGAAGTCCTCATCCATTTCTGGAATCAATTCCTTTTGCTCGTAACAAAGAAAAACTTTACATCCTCTTTTCCGCAACCCCAATGCTGTCTCACTGGCAAAGGAACCACCGCCTATAATAAGAACATTTTCAGGAAGTGCTGAAAGTTGAGAAACTTCCTCAATGGAAATTACAACTCCATCCTCATGCGGCAAAGTGGATGGGAACCTTGTATTCGACCCATAAGCCAAAATCACCGATTTACCCTGTAATAGCAAATTCCCTCCATCTTTCATTTGAACACTGATCTCTCCCACATTAGCCAGTCTTCCCTCTCCTTCCACGACCGACACACCCAGAGCATCGAGTTTTTCTCTTATGGATCGACAGTATTCTTCAGTCTCTGAGGCCAAAATCGACCTGTATTCATCCCAACTTGCAGAAGGCAAGATGGAAACTCTGCTATCCATAAAAAGCGTATTTCTTCTGTAAAAACCTACCCGACCTATATTCCCTTTTTCAATGAGGCAAACTTTACCTCCCAGTTCCGCCACCCTGAGAGCGGCAGAAACACCTGCTAAGCCTCCACCCAACACCAATACATCAAATTTTTCCATGCAATCCCACCGAAAAAAAACAAACGCAACGAATTAAATAACTCTCATTCACAAGGGTAATAAAATAATTTACCCTACCCGGAATGAACAAGCCCGCCGCTACCGGGTGAGGTATCCTAATAAAGTGTCAATTTACAAGATATGACAACCCACGGGGAATAAAACCCACTGTAGGATTTAATCATATCAGGTTAAGTACCGCAACAACGGTAATGAGGACCAAGCCTACAGAAGCAATCACAGCATGCAATGTAACGTTGAGCCTTCTACTAAAAGGAATTGCAAGGAGGAGGTATCCAAAAACGATATTAGCAAAAATAGAGGTTCGGGAAT
>ENA-ORDI01001356-ORDI01001356.1-marine-metagenome-genome-assembly--contig:-NODE-1356-length-13585-cov-4.546491_pt1 | contig 13585 bp, 14 predicted proteins | sample MGYA00248628_ERZ508525 | MGnify/ENA primary metagenome ERZ508525 (study PRJEB26195, sample SAMN05422138) | marine metagenome | isolation source: East of Porto Seguro, South Atlantic Ocean | place...
AATAAAATGAAACAAACACTAAAAACAATCATCAGGAACGTAAAAAGCATCAACGGGAACTCTCTCGCTGAATTTGCGACTACGACTGCCCTGATGGCGACACTGGCTGCTACAGCTGCGCCTAAACTGTCTGAAATGTCAGAAGGTGCGAAAGCTGAGAAGTCCATGAACGAAATTGACAAGATCCTGACCCAGGCTCGCAACTTCTATCAGACAACTGCTGATGATGAAGGACGCGGCCGTTTCCCGGGACAGGATAAGTTTGATCGTCGTGTTGGCGGTTATGGTACAACACGCTCAACTTTAGCCCAAGCTACAATTGATCAAGGTTTGCTTTTAACCGATCTTGCCGCAATGAATGTTTGGGACCATGCAAATGGTGCCAAGTGGCGTTCTGTATTTGGTATTTCTAATACTGCTGCTAAACAAGATGATGGCGGTAAAGTAACAAATGATACCTATACTTCTTGCGGTACATGCTCAGGTTCCGAACTTGGTCATGAAGACTGGTCAGATCTTTTCGCCGGTAATACACTTGCAAGTAAATACCAGGACGGTCACTTTGCTTATGCTGTGATCCCTGGCGGCGGTTCCGGTAATATCGCTTTCCCACCCGTTATGTATGTGGTGGACACAGAAAATGCGTCTGACTTCAACAACGTAATCGAACCGTAAAAACAATTGTAACTTTTAATTAGTTACCCTTGTCGAAAAAAGCTCCCTCGCGCATGATGCTGGGGAGCTTTTTTTCATTCATAAAACCTTTAATTCAATCAAAACGCCATGCGTAACAAAATGAGACCCTGTAACGAAGGTGGACAAAACTGTAACAATTCTTCACAACAAGCGAAATCCGAAACAAAAATGCTGAAATTCAATAAAAAAGAGTATTTCTCGACGAGAGATCACAACAATATGAAGCACTGCAGTTTTTTATACTTATTCTCGAGAGACTTTGGCACAGGAATTGCTCTTATAAATCAAACATTCTAATGGAAAAGGATAGTACAATGAAAAGATTCTTAAAATACATTAAAAGTACGAGGGGTCAGTCCCTGGCAGAATTTGCTGTAACCACGGCGATGATGGCTACACTGGCTACCACGGCTGCTCCGAAATTTTCCGGAGTTGGAGAAGGGGCCAAGGAAAAAAAGACCCTGGCCGACATTGATAAGATCATGAAATCAGCCAATAACTTCTATAACGCGAAAGTGACATCAGATGGCCGTGGTCGTTTCCCTGGACAGGATAAGTACAATGAAACTGTTCCAGCAACTGGTGCCTATGCAACTGAAGTACTTTGTCTCGCTGCTATTAAAGGTGATAACGCAACTTTCGGTGGTTTTGAAAGCGCAGATGCAACCCATTGGGCATCCGTATTCAGTACCGATCATGATGATGCAACTGCTCCAAGCGGTCACCAAATAAGTAATACAGAAGATGATAATGAAGATGGTAGTTTTGATGAATTTGTCGGGGCTGAAGAATTCCTGAATGAATTTGGTGGCAACCCCATTAAGAGCCCTTTCCAGGATGGTCACTATATTTACACTGTGATTGCCGGTTCCGGGTCAGGAACAAGTTCAATTTCACCGATCCTCTTTATAGCGGATCTTGAAAGCGCAAAAAACTTTAACAAAAAACTTCAACCGTAAATAACCATTAACAACCCAGTTACTTTGAAGCACACCACAACCAAAGGAAAAAACAACAAGGAGTCTAAAATGACTAACTCTAATAACACTAAAGGATTTACCCTGATCGAATTGATTATGGTCACAATCATACTCGGTATTCTAGCTGCAGTGGCGATCCCAAGATATCTGACATCCATCACGAAAGCTGAAGAAGCTGCCGAAGATGCAGTGATCTCTTCGATCACCGCTGGCCTGGAAAGCTATGCCACAGAACAATTGATGGCCAATGGCCGTCGTTCCTGGCCTACAGATCCATGGGAAGGACTGCAAACCAAGCCTGCTGGCTATGCTGCTCCAAATGAAAATGCTGATAGTGATGGAGAGTGGCGGTTTAATACATCTACAGCAAACATCACCCATCAGCGGGGAGACAACACAGTACATCACTGGGATTACGATAGAGGACAACAGGACGGCGCCAGTGCAGCTCCTGGAAGCATGGGTGCAAGAGAAGTAGGTGTTGGTAATTAATAATTCCTGATTGATCCTGTAGTTTCAAACACTTAAAAAAGCTAAAAAGGCTCCGGTATAACACCGGAGCCTTTTTAAATTCAGGACGAAAAACCGATATAATTTTAGGGTAATGAAAAATTTAATTCAACAATGGACAGATAGGGATGATGGTTTCACCATGATGGAGTTGGTAGTCACCATTGCGCTCATGGGGATCCTCCTGAGCTTTGCCATACCGGCCTACAACGGCGTTTCGGAACGGATGCAGGGAAAACGGAATGAAGCCAACATGCATACCATTCGAGAAGCATTTTTCCATTATTTTTACAGGATGCACCAAGAAAAAGGAAGAACCGCGCATTTCCCTCCCGCTCCGACGAATGAAGACCGCACAATGAACACGGACTGGACTGGGACACCCATGGATTCCACTCTCTCCCCACAGGCGCCTAGGCATTTATTTGCCAAGGGGGAAGTTCCCCTGAATTCCAATCGGAAGCCCTTCATGTATGAAACATGGTTGGATACGGTCAGTGCCACGGGTGAGATCAGGTATTATATCAAGTTAGAAGACATCGATGAGGATAGTCCATCCTTCGCAAAAACCTTTACTTACTCGATTTAACCATGTATTCTTCCGGTCGTAAGTAAATTCCGGCCATGGAAAATCAAACTAAAACTAATTTAAAAAAATCAAGCGCTGGGTTTTCCCTTACAGAACTGATTATCGTTATTGTTCTGATTGGTATTTTTGGTGCCATGGCCATGACACGAACCCGAAGCGGTTTGACAACCATCCAGGTTCAAATTGCTATCGATCAAATAACCACTGACATTGATTATTCAAAATCCATGGCATTTGCCCGGCATGATACTATTACACTCGTTTTTTCTACATCTCAGGAACAATACACTGTTTACAACGGTCCTGACGGTTCAAGATCAGCTATAACCGATTTCCCAAACAGTAATAATGGCGTTATTTCATTTGATCAGGCAGATTTTATTGAAGTGGATATCACATCCGCGAATTTTAACGGATCAGCAGAACTTCAGTTTCTTCCACTGGGGGACCCAAAATCCGGTGGTTCCATCGTGCTCAATTTAAAAACGATCTCTGTGGAACCTGTGACAGGGAAATGGAGCGTGAATTGATGGAAGGGTCTAATACTAAAAGGTCAATTTGGGCTATTATTCTGGCAATGGTTACTCGTATGTTAATGTCCTTTTCTTCCCAGAAATCGGGGCTAAGGACAGGTATGTTTCCCCTATTAGCGATTGCGAAGGGGAAAGTGGAAGGATTAAAATGGAATCCCTTGACCATCTCCCGGGAGAATTAAAGAGGGGTCCCTAAAAATGGATGGAATGGTGAATAACCGTCACCGGAATAATTTCCCGTTTTTTCAGAGCGGACTTATGAAATATTCTGAAAAAGGATTTACCCTTATTGAAGTAATGGTGGTCATGATCCTGCTCACGCTTTCTTTTATGGTTTTTCTCCAAGCGCTCAACACAGGGAAATCTGTGCGGGTTAATTCGGAATTAAGAACAGTCCAGGCTGTGATCTTAAATAGCCTGGAACAACAGATCCGTGCCCGGCGATATGATGAAAATACATCATCACCCTGGTCATCCACGCTGGGTCCGGAGGCAGGCGAATCATCCATCACACTTTTCGATGATATTGATGATTTTCACGAATATATTGTTTCCGCAGTTACCAATAACCCGGCCTATAGTTGTTCAGTTGCTGTGAATTATGTTTCAGCAACATCGGGATTTCATACATCTCAATCGGGACAAACAGATTACAAAAGCGTCATGGTGAAAGTGTCCCACAAAACACTTTCTGCTTTGACAGATACGCTTATTATAAGTTCGGGAATAAATTAAACTTGCCATGATTAATTGGAATAAAATAATAAATATTATATCAGGACTTATCGTTCTTAACTCCATGGCTGCATTTCGACAAGCTCAATGAACAGCCGATTTCTGGTCAGCAGGAGCGACAGCACAGGCAGGAAGTCCGATTCTTTCGACTATTTGGTGCCCGGACTCATAGGATGAAAAGAAACTCTCAAAAAGGCTTCACCTTCATCGAAATGATATTGGTCATTATTATGGTGGGCATCATTGGTTCCATGGCCGCCACCATGCTTTTCCAGGGTGCTGACATTTTTGTATCAGAAACCAACCGCCAAGGATTTGTGAGTGAATCCAGGTCTGCTTTTTGGCGCCTGATGCGAGAAACCCAAGGACAAACAAACGCCTCCGACTTTCTCGGGTCCGATGCGAATAGTCTTTACTTAAAAAACAGCCACGGGAATTTGAAAGATTTTCAAACCGGATCACCCAGTTATTTCAATTTCAGGTTAGGAACGGGGAGTTATAATTCGCTTTCCAATGCTTTAGAATACACGTTGTCCCCAGGGTTCCAATTTTATAATTCCAATTATTCTACCATTTCTCCCTCGTCTGGAGGCATGTCGCTTTCTGAAGCAAAAACGGTCCATATTTCAAAACTGGATTTGACCTTTGTAAATGACACAGACACACTTTCCCTTTCATCTTGGATTTATCCGCAAAATTTCCGGTTTGGGCCAAAAATGAGTTTTCACAACTAATGAAACAGTTTAAGGAACAGATCAAATCAGAATCAGGTGTTATTCTCATGGCATCCACCATGGGTATATTCATCATCTTGAGCCTTTTGGCATTTTATCTTGCTCGATTTGCTGTTACGGAAATGCGAACAGGTGGATATCATACCATGGATATCAAAACACGGAATCTCGCTATGACCGGACTTGAGCATGGCATCCAATCTTTTAAATTATCCCGGTCTATTTCCACTTTTACAGGCTCCTTTAATACGGGAGATTATTCTGTCTCTTATGATACCCTGTTTAATGAAGCAGGGGCTGCCCTTCCCTATACCAATTATATTACCCTAAAGAGCAAGGCAACCATAAATGATGTGGAAAGAAACCTGCGGCTTATTATTTCAACCCTGCCGGAAGCATTTTGCTTTTCTTACTACGGCAAGAATACCGGTTCAGTTACGTTCAATGAATCCCTGGGCGCCATTTCCGGTGACATGTACCATAACGGAAATGTGAATACTTCGATTGTATCATCGGGAACGATCTACAACAGCACAGGATCCGGCGGTACCCAACTCTCATCCCCTCCGCTATTTCCTGACCTGGATATAACAAATTATGAATCACTATTGTCCAGCGCTGCTTCATCTCCAGGATCTTATCAGAACTACGCCCTGGACTTTAACAGCAGTGATTATGTACTTATAGGTGGCAGCAGTGATATCAATAGTGGTATACATTCTCAAAGGACCATCGAAGCCTGGTTCATAACAAATAACAAGGATAGCAGTACCAGGCAGGTGATTTACGAAGAGGGCGGGGGTACCCGCGGATTGAATATTTATATTCAAAGTGGGTATCTATACATAGGAGGGTGGAATCGCAGAACCATTCAGCAAGGAGAAAGCAATTGGACCCCCGGCACATGGAAACAAACAAGCAGTATTCAAAGTAACCAGTGGCACCATGTTGCGCTTACGCTCAATGGTGGCAGCACCGTTTCGGCAAATGCTCTAACCATGTACTTAGATGGAAATTTAATCACAGCGGGGAACGGTTCACAGTTATGGGGGCACAATCCAGCCAATATCGGCCGCACGCGCAATGGATCCCGGTATCATAACGGTACCGGAAATGGGTACACATTCAATGGGAAAATAGATGAAGTCCGAATCTGGAACATAGCTCGTACGCCCAGCCAAATTGCAGGGAAAAAGGATACTGTGCTTAATGGTAATGAAACAAATTTAACAGCTTACTACAATTTTCAGGAAAATTCCGGGTCAACAGCCAATGATACTCAAACCCAGTCCAACAACGACGGAACAATCAGCGGTGCAACCTGGACCAGCGGGCCGCCTTTGAGCAAAATGTCGCAATCCACCTATACCAATACCACAATTAATTTATCGACTTATTCAAACAACCAATTATTAAAAAACGGAGACTTGACGCTTACCAATGTAACCGTGAATGGGCCTGGCTACCTGGCTGTAGCAGGAGACTTGACGGTTCAATCCAATTCTATCATCAAAAAAAATGTAACCATCCTATGCTCTGGCGACCTGACAATGACTGGATCTCAAATTGGAAACGGCATCAGAACGGCCGCAGTTCTTTATATAAAGGGGACAACATCATTATCTAGTTCCACAATAAACGGCCTCGTGGTTGCCAAGGGATCAACCTGTATCCTCTCTTCTACAAATGTGAGCGGTGCCATTTTAAATTATGGCTCCACTTTTACTCTGGCCAACAACTCTGATATTACCGGTTCAGTTGTTTCAAATTATTCCGTGGATATACAGGATGCCAATTCTTCCATCATGAAAGGCAGTCTTCCTCCTTTTTTCGGGCTTGGTATTGGACTCGATCCAATGGTGGTTCCTGGCTCCTATTTAGAATATTAATTTTCAGACGGCAAGAGGGTTATCTTTATCTCTATTTTATTCTTAAATTAATCGATCGAGGAAGGGGTGAGTTGCGCCCTTTTTCACCGGTTTTTGAATAAACCGATTTTCATCGAAATGAAATCAGAGGTTCAAATATGGTAAATCCCATGATAATTATCCTGGTAATTGGGATAATATCCGCTGTTTTTGGTGCATTATTGATCTTTGCTCCGGAAGCGATCTTAAAAGCTGAGCGCCAGGCCAACCGCTTGTTTATGACAGATACTATTTTCCTGAAAAACAGGATCCCCATTGGTATAGGACTGCTAGGTACATCCGCTTTTCTCGGATATACGTATGCGGCCAAACCGTTGAATGAAATTATTTTTTTAGTGACGGCTGTTCTGGCAGGTGTTTTTGGACTGTTACTTCTTGTATCGCCCAATACAATCCTGCAAGCAGAGAGACACGCAAATAAACTGTATATGACGGATGCGTTCTTTTTGAGGAATCGTGTCGTCATTGGTGTGGGGCTTTTGGCATCATCCGCCTTTATGGTTTGGACCTACTTTTCATTTTCATAACGAGTTAAACCGGGGAGGTTTTATTGAATCTGTTTGATTCAATCGGATTAAAAGCGGACCCATTTTCAACGTCACCCAACGTTGATCTGTTCTATCCTGCCGTCCAGCATCGTCAGTGCTTAGAAGGGTTGGAATTAGCTATCAGGATGCGGCGTGGCTTATCTGTGATCCGGGGCGGAATCGGTGTAGGGAAAACCACCATCAGCCGAAAACTGATCCAGAATTTTAAAAGTGAATCGGACGATTTTGATTTTTACCTGATCCTGGACCCCAAGTTCGAATCTGAATTGATTCTCTTAAAATACATTATTGATTTATTTGGCATAAATGATACGGGTGAATCTGTCCAAGTATGCCGGAACATTATTGAGAATTACCTCCTGAAAATTGGTGTTGAGCAAGGAAAGATTCTTGTGTTGATCATTGACGAGGGTCAAAACCTGCCTGGTGAAATGCTGGATGTTTTTAGGACCCTTTTGAATTTTGAAACGGATGATTTCAAATTGCTCCAGTTGATCATATTTGGCCAGCCGGAAATGGGGACCATGATCCATAAATATCCCAATTTTGAAGATAGGATTTCTTTCGATTTTGAGATTGGCCCAATTGCATTGGAGGATATGCAGGGTATGATCGATCACCGTATCGAAGTTTCTGGCGGTATTGTCGGCAATTGGTTTACCGAAGAAGCCATTTTGAAAATTTATAAAAATACCCAAGGGTATCCACGGAAGGTGACACAATTGTGTCACCAACTTCTTCTCACCATGATGAGCGAGAATAAGACAGGGATCAGCGAAGAAATGGTGCAGCGGGTCATTGCAGGCAAGGTAAGCACAGGCGGACTTCTTCAGCAAAAGAAAAAGAATTACAACGAGATTGCTGTCAATAAATTGTTGGATGTCCTTCGAAAAGACAGCCCCGAAAAAGAAGCAGCTCCTGAACCCGTGAAACAGGAAAAGAAAGAGAATGATTGGATCGGTAGCGGTAAACCTCCTATGAAACCGATTATTGAAAAAGAAGAACCAAAAGATGTGCCGGAATCTATTCCCGCTGCATCTGTTGCGGCAAAACCAAAAGATGTTATTACCGATCAAACGCCTGCCGAAGATCCTTCCCCGGAAATTTCATCTGATCCAACAGATGATGTATTACCGCGACCAGGAAAATACCCCGTCCATATTCCGCCGAAAAAAATTCCATTAGACAATGCCATCTTAGGTGTCAGTGTTGACAGCGGCCGGATTTCCTCGGTTCTTATGGAAGAAGTCAAAGGCATAAAGACTCTTTTAACCTATGATATAACCTCTTCAAAGGTACGGAACCTGGACCCGTCCAAAAACCCGTCCGAGTTTTCAAATGCCTGTGAGAATGCCATGACGAGTTTGGAAGATTGTTTTTCGGAACGCATGGAGATTTATAAATCCGCAACAAAATCATTGCAGAATAAAAATACGATTTCCCTCAATATAAATGATGACAAGATGCTGTTTAAACTGGTTGAAGTTCCAAAAGAGAATAAAAAAGATAAAAAACAGATCATTGAATGGGCCATCAAAAAGGGACTTCCCTTCCCTGCAGAAGATGCGATTTTGGACCATACACCTGGATATACCGATCATGTGAATGTTGGCATTGGTGATAATACAGCACTCATTGGGATCAGCGCATTATTAAACGAATTGGATTGGGAGATTCGATGGTGGCATCCCACGGCACAATCCGTTTTCAATGCCTTTACCTGGAACTACCCTGAACATCGACAAAAGACAACCCTGATCCTTCATTTTGGAGAGAATACCAGCCTGCTAATCGGGTGTGTCCGCGGAACAATTCGCATTGTTGAATTACTGCACATTGGACTTCAGAGCCTGACGGATGCCTTGAGAGACCAGGGACATTCTACCGAAAAATGGCATGAACGAGGTGCATTTCAGGTGCCGGAATCTTTTATTCGGGCTATGGGTAAAAAAGTCAATTCTGGTGAATTTGATGATATTTTTCGTCCGGTATTTGACAGTTGGCGTCAGGAAATTGACCGAACGATCAATGGTATCCGGAAAGATTTTACAATTTCGGATGATACGGAAGTTCTATTAAGCGGTTCTGGAGGAGATATCCTTTACCTGGATCAATTCATCGCAGGCATCCTGGGCCTTCATACTCAATATTTGAATCCTGTTCGAAACCTGGCATTTTCTCCCAGTGAAGATGAACGGGGAAATATCCCCTTCCACCCCACGCTGCTCACTGCAGCCATCGGCTCCGCCCTGACGCTTTCCGGCACAGTGAATGTGCTGCCCATGACCCTGAAACAAAATGAGATTTTCCGCTGGGCAAACCGGATCAGTATCCCCATTGCGGCAGCATTATTGGTCATTCTTTTTGTTATCACAGGGATAACGAAGGCAGAGTTCAATACTATGAATTCTGAAATCCAACCTCTTCAGGAAGAAACAAGTGAATTGTCTTATGTCCATGAAGAGCATACTCTCCTCACTAGAAACAAAAACAATGTGCAAGAACAACTTGCACTCTTGAGTTATGATACGGAATATTTTCAGCGAGTTCTGGCCATTACACGATTCCTGAGTTTTAACACGCCCAAGGAAATCATCATGGGTAATGTGAGTTACCAGCAAGGATGGGAAGTAAAGAAATTTAAAAAAATGGGGCGGGACCTTGTTCAACTGGTGGAAATGGAAGATGAGGATAAGCGAACCTTGCGAATGGTGGGCAATGTAAATGCAAATCCGGCCTTGAAGGACCGATATTTCAATAATTTTATCTCGACTCTCGAAAATTCCGGTTTATTTCAATCCGTGAAAGTTATCTTTCAAAATTCGCAGGCCAATATGGGATCTGACCGCCTACAATTCGAAATAAAGTGTATCATTTGATGAGTGATTTATTAAAAAATCAACGGAATCTTTTCGTGGCCATTTTCAGTGGGATGATGCTGATGGTTTCGATCTGGTATTACGGATTTCATCAAAGCCTGGCATCTGCATATACCGATATGAAAAAATCTCAAAAGAGCCTTGTATCCAAGCGAAACAAATATAGACGCATGGAGTCGGAAATCATCAATATCCAGGATGAATGGGATATTCTGAATGATGAGTTTGAAACGGTCATCCGCCGAATCCCAGATAAATTATCTTTTGATAATGTATCCAATGCCCTTTATAACATGATGAAAAATAATGGATTGTCTATAAAAAATTATTCACCATCCAATATCGCTATTGATAAAAAAACAATTCTCCTCCCCGAGAGTGGTGATGAAATCATTATTGAGAAGATTCCCTTCGATATTGAGGTTAAGGGGACCTTTGTCAATTTTGGAAAATTTTTAGAGACTATGTCTGAAAGCCGGTATCGACTCACAGCATCCAATATCGATATTGCGCAAAAGGGGAATTCACCCGGCCAGATCATAAAATTCATTTCTTATGCCTATTTTCAAACTGCCGTTTACCACAAACCTGTGGTAAACGTGACTAAACCAAAGCCGAAAAAGAAATCCACTTCTAAAAAACTGGCTAAAGCCTCATCAAAAAAAATAGACCGGCCCAAGGATGCACCGGATGATGTCCCTGACTGGATGTTTGAACCGGCGACAGAACCGATAGTAAAATCTGGGTCAACACAGAAGAGTGAGACCAAAACTCAAAAAAAGACCAATAAAAAAAACTTACCCCAAAAGTCGGATACAAAAAATAATAACCAAAAAAAATCCAAAGAGCTATCTCCTGAGCGTGTAGGTAAGATTACCGAAACAATTCTTACACAATTAAAGCACAGCGCATATATTCTGGATGATTTAAAGTTTATGATTGACGATTATGATCCCAATTATGCTGATGTGATTCAACTTCTTTTGGAAAACAATACCATCGCTTATAACGACAAGAACGAACTTTTTATAGTAGAGGTAGAGTGAGCATAAGCAACAATATTCCCATCGATCCCGGGTCAAAATTCTCTACTGACATTGGAGAGGTTTACTATCATTCCCTTCGGGAAAATAACAGTGATAAATCCGCTACAATATATCACAATTGGTATTTGAATGGAGAGATGAAAGCAAAATTTCGGATCCGTGTGAGAGATGGGAAGGATATTCCTGCTGTATCCCACCGGGAAGTGGCCACAAGCGATAAAGGGACATGGAAGGTTGAGATTACTGATGGCGATAAAAAGATTTTAGATACCATCATTTTTGAGTTAGTTTAAGGTGTAATCCGTAATGACTACGAGACTCAAAATTCTAATAGCTGGACTTGTCCTGTCGCTCATCTATGCGATCGGTGATTATATCATGCGAAACAGTGATAAGCCTGTTGTAGAGGTAAAGAAGGAAGTCAAGAAACGCCCAAAAACGGCACGGATCAGTCTAGAAAGAATCAGGCGGATCAAAGAAAAAAGCGCAAAACTGGCAAAATCAAGAGAGCGAAAAAGTGACATAATACCCCAAGCAGATTTCAATCCGATTCCAGATGAGATTTTAGCTTTAAAAGGTTGGGGGAGGAATCCATTTATCGCAGTGAAAGAAAAACCCCGGAATCTTCCACAGGTAACCCAAAAGGAAATTGTACAGGAACAGGCATTTTCAGACCTGCATGATTTAAAAATTGAATCGGTTGCCAGACTGGGTGACAAGGTTTTTGTGATTATCAACGGGCAAAGATTTAAAGAAGGAGATTTTATCAATAATATGTTGATTGAATTGATTGAAAATCAGAAAATCACCTTTCTCATGGGCAAGACAAGGATCATTAAAGACGTTGGTACGTAAACTTCACATCATACTTTTATTGTCATTTATGGCAATATCCACTCTATTAGGGCAAATTAATTCGAATTATATCCCCTTAGATAAGGACGGGGAAGAATACAATTTGAATGTAAAAATGTCCATTAACATGAAAAATTCGGACATTAAAAATGTCCTCATGTTGATTGGCGAACTCACAGGCCTTAATATTGTGATTAGTCCCGCCGTGAAGGACACCATTACCGCTACCCTGGAAAATGTATCCGTCAAGGCAGCGCTGGATGCGATCCTGAAACCCAATGGCTACAATTATTTCGTGCAGGAAAATATTATTATTGTGAAGGGAATTGATACAGAAATGGTGGGTGAATTGGAGACGGTGGTTGTAAAATTAAAATACATCAATTCTGATGATCTAACAGGAGCTCTCGGTGCCGTTATGTCCTCGCGGGGGAAGTTGCAATCCTTTACACCCTTGGTCACATCACAAAGTACAAAAGGTGCATCCAACATAATCGTCATTTCCGATGTTCAGGAAAATATCCCCCACGTCCTGGATATGATCGCACAATTGGATGTGGCCATACCCAATATCAATATTGCAGTACGATTCATTGAAACAAATTTGGATACAACACGTGGACATGGGATTGACTGGTCCAAGGCACCAATCCAACTTGGCGAGACAATAGATACGTCCTTTAGTTTTCCCATCAATCTCAATAACATTACTATTGCCACCCTTAGTCCACTGCAACTCACATCGGCGTTAAGAATCATGCAAGCGCGTGGACATTCCAAGCTATTGTCCAGTCCACAAGTGACAACCCTGGATAACCATGAAGCAGAAACGGAAACAGTGACAACCGTTTATATTGAAGGGAGTATGGGTACTTCTCAAAACCAATACCGCCAGGGGAATCAATCATCTCAATCATCGAACCCTTATGGAAATATTTTTGCAAACCAGATTCAGGAAAAAGATATTGGGATCAAACTGAAAGTGACACCCCGGATCAATGAAGGTTCAAGGATCACCTTATTGGTGGATGCCACCGTTGAAGCACTGCTCTCTGCAGCAGAGATCAATACGGATAAGCCACGTTCTACAAAACGAACGGTTAAAACCCAAGTGACTGTGAACGATGGTGATACAGTGATCATCGGTGGGCTGATCGCTGAAAATGTTCTTGAAAATAAAAAATTCGTTCCCATCCTCAGTGCGATTCCTTTTTTGGGACGGATGTTTCAATCCACATCCATTGAGAAAGAACAGCGTGAACTTTTGATATTCATTACACCTACTATTATCCCCTAAACCACCCATGCAAAAAAACCTTCCTTTTATCCTGATTGCTTTTGGTGTTGCGTTCTTAGTTGCATTCATGTCCCTGCTGGATATTTATGACACCATCGAACATAAATTATTAGATATGCGCTTCACCTCCCGCGGACTCATGGAGACGCGAGATGATATTGCCACATTGGACATTGACGTCCGGGCACTCCAAACCGAGGGGAAATGGGATCCCTGGAGTCGTGAAAAACATATTCCCATGGTGAAAGCAGCCGG
>ENA-ORDI01001357-ORDI01001357.1-marine-metagenome-genome-assembly--contig:-NODE-1357-length-13582-cov-2.506331_pt1 | contig 13582 bp, 15 predicted proteins | sample MGYA00248628_ERZ508525 | MGnify/ENA primary metagenome ERZ508525 (study PRJEB26195, sample SAMN05422138) | marine metagenome | isolation source: East of Porto Seguro, South Atlantic Ocean | place...
AGTCTTTTTACTGGTGCAATAATGTTAGGAATATTAGTACAAGTTAGTAATGCGTTCAGTAAAGTACATGGTGGGTTCGCTTTGTTCTTACACAACTGGACAACCATTACAGAGTTGAGAAGTATTTGGAAACGTCTGCATGAATTTGAACGAAACCTTGACAAGTACGCTACCATATCCCATTTATCATAAATAGTATTTTGGCTCCGGGAGGAGGATCCGAACCTCCACACATCAACTCTCGCCATAGATGCCACCCCATAGACGGTGGGGCTGCTTTACCAGTTAGCATATCCCGGAATATTCTTACATACTATTGACCACACGTCTTACATCATAATCGTCCATAGCACTAAGCAATCTGGTAAGTCCAATACCACCACCTACTCTTGGAAAGAAATCAAGGGACAGAAACTCATCTAACTCCTTATCAACTCGTTCTTTACCAAACAGGCCATACAATAGGTCGGCATACATACCATCTGATATCTCATGGAACATTGTCATCATTTCATCTGTATCACTACTACGTTCTGCTGAACCAATAGTCTCCTGACCAGAGATGATAACATCTATCTTGGCGGCAGTACCGTCACCATTCTGTTTCATATTCCAAAAAGGGGAAGTGTAGTTGGGAAAGTTTTTTATCATACAAACTCTACCCTGCCAAGATTTTGCCATAGCATTCTCATGTTCGTGTGTTAGTTCTTCAGTTTGAAACATCTCACACCATTCTAGATAATCTTTATCTACAACACCGTGTCGTGAACCGAATCCCATATGTTCACATAACTCCTTCTCCATCTTCTCTAAGTCTTTCAAGTTACCGGGCATCTCAAACTCAAACATGGGGAAGATAACTTCGTGTCTACCTTCCACTATCTCCTTCTCAGCTCGATAAGAAGTTGATACGCAGAAAAAACCCGGCACTGCCGGGCGATTGAGGAGTTCATACTCCAACCACATTTGGCCGGTTTGGGGAAGAGGCCATATCTCCCCACCATATTCGTAGGTGGCAACGGTAGTCGGATCCTCACAGGCTGCTAATATAGATAGCCTATTTTGTGTGTGTACTTCTTGGAAGTCACGGGCCAAAAAAAACGACCTCAATTGGGTCGTTGCCGCAGTAAACTTCTCTGGGTTTATTAGTTGTGTCATTAGGTTACTCCTCAGGTTATACTATTTAGTTTAAAAAAATCCCCGCCGAAGCGGGGATATAAAATCAATGTTATTATTATTATGTTTTTTTTTACTTATTTTACATCAGATTATTAATCTGAACACGGCGGTAGTATACATTACTATCCCGAGCACCAGCACCGTCTGTTGAGGCGGAAGCCTGTGCAAATGGATTTACTTGCATACCATAACGAGTCTTAAAACCAATCTTGGGTTGGAAAGAATTCTCACCCACCGCACGGACCATCTGGAGCGGCACATATGGGCAGTAGAAAAGACCTGCATCATATGGGGATGTACCCTTATATCCAACAACATAGTATTGTGCAAGAGTTGCACCACTGTTGGTATAAGGAACTTGCATGTTCATGTATGGATCAACATACACTTTAAAGCGACCATTCAATACACCAGCGAAGGTATTACCTGCTGAATCTACATCTAAATTGGTTGACATAGCTGGAGCATAATCCATCATGCCGGCCATGACGAATGCGGAAGCAACGTCGGCTGAACAGATGATAATATTACCCTTACCACGTCGAGTATCACGAGCAACTACGTTTGCATCACGCTCAATGGCAAACATCATGCCTTTGAAACGCTCAACAGACCAACGACCATTGGAGTCAGTATCTAAATCGAAGATACCAGCATTTGTGGTGTTGGTTTGTGCACCGACTTTTGAATTCTGATAAATTGTACGAATAACCTCACGGTTAATTTCTGCCAAAATTTCAGCACTAAGAATATTAGCCAACTCAGTCTCGGCATCCAGACCATGAATGGCCTTGAGGTCTTGAGCAAGTTCCATAGTATACTCAGCTTTGAGCGCCCGTGTCTTTGCAGTAACGGTTGCTTTTTCAATACTAAAAGCCATCTCAGCAAAAGCGTTAGCAGCACTATCACCTAATGCTTCGCCTGCTGTGGTCGTCATACCAGTACCTGTGGTAAACGTAGCAGCTGACAATGCTTTAAGTACTTCTGTACCCAACTGGGTGCCTGTCCCTGCGAAACCAGTATTGGCCTCGTTAAACAGAGCTTCTGTACCGCTTTGTGATGTATAATGTGCCTTCATTGCAAAGATTAGACCAGTAGGTCCAGTCATTGGCTGTACGCCGCAGACATCATAAGCAATCAAGGAAGGCATCGCACGGCGAACTAACGAAATTAGGATTGGATCCCAATTTTGTATTTGTGCGCCTGTTGCGTTAGCAGGTGCAGCTTCAGAAAGAAAAGATGCATCTTCTCTCATAGCCTTTTCTTGGTTTTCTAAAATTACAGTTGTAACTGCCCGACGGTAAGCATCTTTGATCTCTGGGAGGTCAGGATGCTGTAATACTGGCTGCCACTTTTCCTGTAAGTGTTCCGTTTGAAACATTGTTTATTTTCTCCCTATATTTGTAATAAACTATTGTGTTTCATGTCCACTATCAGTTGATCTCATACCAAAAGGTTTGGATCGTGTAATAGCGGTCATGTAAGCAGCCATTGTGTCGGACACATCTACATCAATTTCCGTTTCCAGCGGTGCTGCTGTGTCATCGTTTTGAAGTAATTGAACTTTTGGAAAATATGATTCTTTGATCGTTTCGACTTTCTCACGAAAATTGGGTTCGGTCTCATACTCAACATTTTCTGTTAGTCCAGCAAACTTCTCAACTTCTGTATCAGCTAAATCGGAAGCGACATCACTTAAAATCTCGTTCTTTTTTAACTCTGCCACCTCTTGAGATAGTCTAACATTACTTTCTATGGTTTCATTCAACTTGCCTTCTAACTCACCAACCTTCTCGGCGGCCGCATCAAGCATATCAAACTGTTCCGTAGGAATAGCAATATTATGTTCTTCAAAAAGTGTTTTTAGGCCTGTAATAAATCCCTCAGCGATTTCAGTCTTCATTTTATGTTCGACTGCCATCTCGTTGGTCTTCATCCATTCCTCAACAACATAGGAGAGATAACCGTCAACTTTCTCGGTCATATCTTCCTTAGCGTTCTCAAAAGCTTGTGCATATGCTTCTTCATATTCTTCTTCGATTCTTTCTAGCTCTGAACGAATCTTCGCTTTAACAGCTGCTTCAAAAATGATAGCAGCCTTTTGCTTGAATTCGGCAGTAAGTCCTGATGTTGATTCTTCTTCATCATCATCACCACCTTCAGTAAGAGCATTAACATCATCGGAAAAGTCCATAGCAGCAATACGCTCATCTATAGTAATTTCTTCACTATCTTCCTCATCATCATCAAGAGAAACTTCCTCTTGCTTGGCTGACGCATCAGACGCAAGTCCTTTACCACCGGGTGCACCTGGAGGTGTAGCCCGTTTAGCTTTCTTAGAAGCTACTTTGCCTGGATCAGACGGAGCCTTTGGTGAAACAACTGCTGGTCCCATATCCTCAACTTCATCCTGACCATCCATGTGTTGCATCGGCATGGCTGGTTCGGCATGTAGTGTGGGGGCGTTAGCAGGTTCTTCTACCAATTGTTCGTCCTCATCGACAAAGACTTCATCAGCAATAGCTTCTAATTCTTTGTTGATGTCTGTCATATTGGATAAACTCCCTAATTAGGTTTCTTGTTTTATTTATCAAAATTATAACTTAGACATGAAATGTGAGAATATTCTTATATTTTTATCTTCGTTATTCTTTTGTTTTTGGTCTAATAACTTTTTATACAAAGCGATTTCGACCTCTTTTACAACGCCATTCTCCCACACCCACTCTTTACCTTCCATAATACCTTCTACGAAAGCATTAGGAGCAGATGGATCTGCGACAATATCGGCTGCAGTTGCTAAGTAAAAATCATCCTTAACAATCTGCATATTTTTTTTTGGTTCTAATGAACCCATACCCCTTGATGAAACGCCTAGTTTGGCACCTTCATCAATAAGATTTTTTACTATTTTACCATAAGGAGTGTCCATAATCTTCGCTTCGCCTACAAAATCTCTACCTTCTGGGGTGAGTTTTGTAATCATATGTGACACTCGTTCTAAATTAACCGTAGGACCATCAGGATGACCTAACTCTCCGAAAGCACGTTTCTGTTGAATATACTCTTTATTGTATCTTTTTACTTCTTTTTCTAAAACCGCCTGCGGATACATACGTCCGTTTCTATTTTTAATTTCGGCTTGCATAAAAATGCCACGAATTTTATAATTCTTTTTGCCGTCGTTAGCAGTTTCACAAATTAATTCAACATCATCAATGTGTTCAGATATTAATTTCATTCTTCTTCCTCTGATTCCTCTGGAACGTCTGGTGCATCTGCTACCAGTTCGGGCGCTTCTTCCGGCTCTTCTAAAGCTTCAGGCGCCTCAGCATCACCAAAAACTTGGTGTGCTAAATTTAATTTGGCATTTTCCCACTCAGCATCACGTTTCATCTGTACTGCTTGTAAAAACTCATCACCAGCCGTATTGAGGTCGCCGGCCACCACAGCATCAACAAAACCTTTACTCATAATATCATCCTCTTTCTATATTTATAACTTCTTTAAACTTCAGGTGCCATATCATCATAAGCATCATATGGATCCTGTTCTACACCTCTACTTGGATCTCCAAATCCGCCTTCTGGACCTCCTAAACCAAGTCCTGCTTTACTATCTATTTCTCCAGTTTTCTTTTCATTTGCTATTTGTTTATCAATAACTGCGATATCGAGGTCAGTTTGTTTTAATACTCTCCTACGTACCCATTCTTTAGAAAAATATGTTCCGATATATTCACTTAATGTACCTAACTGTTCAATACGGCCCGATAAAATCTCTGCATCTTTCATTTCATGGAAATGATTATCATCATTGAAATCATAAACCATGGATTCTTTCATAATATCCCAATCTTCAATGGTCATAATACCTTTCAGTATTAATTGGGTCTTTAAGAGAGTTGTAAATAACCCTGCAAATCTTTTTCGTAGTTTTTGAATAAACTTACTAAATTTTATTTCATCTCGTTGAATCTCAGAAGCTCTACCCATATTAAATCCACTATCTGTTAAAAGACGAGAAACTGGAATATTTAATGAACGATAAAGTTTTTCTTGGAAGTAAGTTACATCTGACATCTCACCTAGATTTTGTCCACCAGGCAATGTAGTAATTTCTGTACCTCTACCACCTTCCCTGCGTGGCAACCAGAAGTCTTCTAACATTGACATTTGATTGCGGTCATCTTTTATTTCACCTGTAGAACCATCATACACAACCTTATTACGATAGCGACTCATCACATCTTTGAGATAAGCTTCTGCCTTAGGTTTGGGTAGATTACCCACATCAATATAAAAAATTCTGCGTTCAGGTGCACGACTGATACGATAGATAACCAACGCATCTTCCATCATACGGAGTTGGTTGGTAGGTTTAATAGCCTTTTGAAGGAAACCATAAACCTGTTTAGTTGTTGGGTTATAAATTCCTGATGTTACATAAGCAATAGAGTATGGTGAAACTTTAAGACCTGAACCGTCTTTACCACCTCCGCCACCCATACTTGGATAGACACCAGATTCATTATATATAAAAAATTCTTGGGCCTTTTTAACTAAATCTACATTGTTACCGCTGCCCATGGTCTTTCTATCATTAGTTTTTTCAATAACACGAACTTTCTTAATAAATTTAGGATCAATATAACGTATTTCGGTAATACCTTTACGAGGAGAATTTTCATCTATAAGTATATGATAGAAAAGTTTACTATCAACATACCACCTCTTAAAGATATCATTACCTTTATGTTTCCAATCTAGAAGTCTTAAAATTTCTTTAAATTCTTCATTAACCTTTTTCTGAATAGAACCAGAAAGGTCTGTCATATCTAAATTGAGTTTAACGGAGGTATCATCTTCATCAGATGTAATAGCTTCATTGATGATATCTTCTATCGCTTGGTCACATTCGGGATTTTCCGCTGTGGTGCGATATTTACGAATCAGGTCCCAATCATTTTTTGCTGTGCGTTCAAGGTTAATATACTGACTAAAAAAACCAGCACCACCAGCAATATCTAGTGTACCTTCTTCGTCGGACGGGGCCACGAAGGATTTACCCTTCGTGACCTCACCCTTTCTCTTTATTTCAAAACCAAAAAAATCTGCCATACTACTATTTATACAAATTCATAGAATGACTTTACGAAGTTCCTATTCCAGTTCCTGTTGGACCTGTCGTCATATAGTTAAATCGGAATGTTACATCATATTCCTCAACTATATCGTTGGTATCATAAGCAAGAGGAATCTCGGCGATATTAGTTGGCCACACAGAATATAAATGTGCCTGCCAAATAACATCTTCATTTCTTGAAAGTTGTTGTATATCGGCCTCGCCGTAATAAGATTCAGGAGACTGCAACCCACCGGTTGTAGCACCTATATCCATAACGGAATTAGACCATGCTTCCAATTGACTACGAATTGTCCAACCTGCATCATTAAAAATTCCAACAGTCCAGTCTGCATATGTACGTTCACCCGCCACATATACTACTCGACCACGGAAAGGTACAGCTACCTCACCAACACTTGATGCTGGCATTGTAGCAGACCTACATAAGAAACTTAACATTTCTGTATTAACTCCAGGACCCGCCAATCTTACTTGATACTGATTAGCACGAGCGCCGCCGCCAGAGAGTCTATTAACAAAATCATTAACATTAGCCATTTGTTATTTCCCCCTTATCCGACCGCACCGACAACTTCACTGAAGTCAACACCAGTTCGTGTTGCAATGAAGGTCAATGTGATAAAGTTAATAGAGCGTGCAGGTTTCACAAAGATATCAGCTCGAAATTCGTTATTATCTATAACTTGACCAGTGTTATTGGTTTCGTCACAAACAACTAGGAAGTCCGTCATACCTCTTCGTGCTTGTACATCTCTTAAATATGGATTAACCATCGCTTTAAATTGGTCTCTCGTAAACTCATCGTTGAATTCAAAAAGTATTGAACGAGCGGCCACTTTACAAGCCTCCTCAATAGTGAGGAATAAACGTCGAACATTAATTCTACTAAATGCACTGTTTCTTGCCAAACCAGTCTTATCACCAAATAAAACTGTGCCTTCCCCTGGGAAAGCAACAATTGGATTGATACGAGCACGATAAAGAGTATCACGTTCTCCTTGACTTGGATTATACGCAAGGCCTACAGAACCACGAATTTGCCCACGAGCAATACCAGCAGGTGACCACCATGGATCTTCTAAGGCATCTGTACGAGCACAACAACCGGCAAGGTGTCCATTAAGAGGCACCCACCGAAAAACATCATTGTACTTGTCAAACATTTTTGTATAACCACTATCAAAGACAGTATAAGATGAACTTGCCAAAGGATCAAAGTAACCCTTGATGTTAGTAGTTTGTGTATATGATTGTGCGATATTAACAACATCACTCTTATCGGGTGAAATAAATCCCACGCAATCTTTTCTGGCGTCTACTAAATCTGTAATATACACCCCGTGAGTTGTTGCCCCGCCGCTATCAACAGTGGCAGGTCCCGAAATCAACAAATTAATATCTACTTCATCTGTATTCTTGAAATAATCATAAGCAATCTGACGCTGTCCTTCTGTCGGTGCAGTTGTGCCACCTAAACCATTAACTAAACTATTCGCATCAATAGAATTTGTCGGAACGGTAAATGTAATACCTTTACATAAACTACCCCAGTTAGTTGCGCCTGCAGGATGATCCATCCAATAAACATAACCTGAACTAGCAAAAATAACATCAGCATAATAATTTGCCGTGCCATCAATTTGCAAGGCATCAGAACCCTTAGATACATTTTCAAATTTTTCTAAAACAGCATTTACAGTTCCAGAAATTTCACCATCTTCATCTAACATAATAATATGCATTTCATCATTAGAACCGCCAACATCTTCAGCAAATTGTGAAGTTCCAGGTGCTTTATCAAACTGGTCAGCCCAACGCCATTCCCTATCAACCGCAACACCAGAAGCAATTGCACTAGCTACTCCAACCGCACTTGTTGCTGGATATCTTACAATTGTTGCATTAAGTGAAGCAATAGCAGTAATCCGATATTTCTGACCATTAGCTTCTTGTAGATAGATAATATCTCCTACACTAAAACCAGTGGCAGATGCTAAAGGAACAGTTGGATGATTTATAACCATCGTTGTTGTCGTTGTAGTTTTTGCTGCTTCAGAATAACCGGCGGCGGTGTTGCAAGCTTCGACTCTTAGGGTATTCGCCCAAGCGCCGCCTGTTCTTGCAGCCCATTCACCAACATTAGCAGTACCAGTATTAAAAGGACCTGTAGTTCCGTCACCATTTTCATAGTGATCGTTGTTTTTGATTAGAATTGCACTGCCAGAAACACAACTATTAACTACAGCTGTGGCTCCCGATCCAGTTTCCATTCTAACTACCCTTAGTGTATTAGAGTATAATAAAAAAGACGCAGCCGAAAACCAGTATTCATAATTGGTGCCATTAGGCTTACCAAAAATATCTACCAATTCTTCTTCCGAAAAAAGAGTTACTACTTGTGAAATAGGACCCTTAGTAAAAATGCCAGCCATGGCACCTACACTTGTTGGTTCACTTCTTACGGTAGTTGTTAGGTCTTTTTCTTTTACTTGTACACCAGGTGAGACTAAATCTCCCATTTTGTTTCTCTCCTAGGTCTATTGTAAAAAAGATAATATAAATTACATCTTCATTTTTTTGTATTCTTATTATTTAGTATTCTGAAGTTTTCTAAAAACACTGTTGTGTAGTGATAAATAAAAATAAATAAGGAAACTATACACCGATGCGTGATTTGGGAAGAAAAAGAGCTCTACTAAAAACTTTTGAAGATAAGGTTTGTTCAGTTTGTGGAGAAACTACTGAAAGATATTTACGATGGTATCCTTATCATAACAAAATAAAACATAACATTTTTCGTTATGGTCGTAATACCAAACAAAGAAAAGTAGCTTCTACACTTATTCAGCAAAGTGTAGTAATATGTGACCATTGTATTATTGATAAGGATTGGGATGAACTTAAAGGTCCTTGGATCTTCTAATATACATCAAAAGCATCTGGAGCTTTCGTTGGTATCCAATAATCACCCTTATCATCTGTAAAGGCAGCTAATTCTCCATAATGGACACCATCATCTATAAAACCAAACGGTGCCATATCAGCATCAATGGCCTCCGCCTGTGTTTCATAAAGTCTCTTACGAATATCATCATCAGTCAAATCTTTAAAGTATTGTTGGTCAGTCAACCAAGCAAAGAATACTAGACACATCACCAAGTCATCTGTGGCACCTTCGTCTGCCTCAAACGATTGGCCCTTAGCAATAAAGTTAGACAACTCTACAATGATATCAAAGTCATTGAATAATAGTTTATCACCCTCTATCAACTGTTTCAAGTTAGAACAACCAATTCGTTTAAGTGACTTAGTAGTTCTAATACCCAAGTCAACTTGACTATCACCAAAACCACCACCCACTACTTGTCCCAGTCTACCTCTCACCTGGGTCATTATCATATTCTCATAACCCAAATCGTGGTGTAAGGCATCTGCTATCTGTCCGCCAATATCATTTATCTCTACTAACATATGGGCATTGTTGTAACTTTTACCTGTGCGATAGATAATATCTGGAAAGACAAGTGGTTTCACTTCTTTACTACGGAACTTTGCCACTACTCTATATGGTACGGTGGTAATATCTACCACAACAAAAGCAGAATAATCACCGCCATGGCCACGAGCAACATCAACTGATACACAATATTCGTGTTCTTTTATTGGTACCTCAAAAATATCTAAACCACCACTGGACTCTAGAGGATCAAAATGGGGTATTACTTGTATCTTAGTGGGACTTATAAGAGTATCAATAGAACCTAAGAATGAACATTCAAATTCTTGTAAAAATTGTTGTTCGCTAGTATTACGAATAGTTTCTTCTTTCCATTCTTCGTCTCTACCAGGCACCTCTTGCCACGATACTTCGATAGGTACGAAATCACTTTTCTCATTGACCGCATCCATCCACATCTTATAAAACATATTCATACCGTGTGGGGTAGACACTATCATTACCTTTGATGATATACCAGAAGTAATTGTAGGATACACTGAACTAAAAAATTGTTCTGCTATATTGGAGGGTACGAAAGCAAACTCATCAAGGAAGATAATGTTGTAAGTACCACCCCGAACTGCTGAAGCAGATGTTGAGGCTGCAATTATCTTAGACCCATTCTCTAACTCTAATGACCCTTTATTCCAATTCATTACTCCCATTTGCAACCATGAAGGTAAATGTTCATATGCCAACTGAAAACGAGACAACAAATCTCGAGCAGTTGAAGCTTTGTTAGCTAAAATAGCTATATTAACTTGTTCGTTAAATATCACATAATAGATAAGATACGAAATAATAGTAGTAGACTTGCCAGATTGCCGTGGCAGTTTACAGATAGTAAATCTATTTTTATGGAATGTACCTATTATTTCTTTTTGAAATGGATACATATTAAATGGCACTAAGCCTTCATCAATACTTACTATTTGTACATAATTTTGTATAAAGTATACGGGGTCCTTAGAACACTTAATAAACTCTGTTACCTGTTGTTCTGTATACTCTTGACGCACCTGTGCAGTCTTGAGATTTGGATTACCTTTATAAACTTCAACCATCCAAAAACACTCCTTCTATATGTGTATAACCCATATCTATAGCTGCTTTAACTCGACTATTACCTCGCCAAACATCATAATCTTTATGCACATATAATGCACCATTAGCACCATATCTAAGATTATCCGTTCTCATATCTCTACGGTCTCTTATTTCTATAGGGTGCAACATCACTCCAGTTTTTACAACATCGTCATTAATCTCTCGCCCAGCAATGATTTGTAAATCAGATATTTTAAAGGAGTGGGTATTAGGCCGTTTCTCTTTTGATCTCAATACTTTCATGATCTCCCTTTAAAAGAGCTTGGAGTTCTTTAGTACTACCAACAAACAAAGCATTAGTAACATTTCTTGGCGCATTGTTAGGAACTTCTTTAAGTTTCTTCATCTTATCGTGTAAGTCAGCCAGCTTTTCTGTGACTTCAGCTACGCTTTTAATCAACTGACCAACTACTTCGTATGCTCTAGGATGTTCACCTTCTTTTGCAACTTCAAGTATGCCATCTATAGCCGCTTGACCTCTCTCAACGAGGCTATAGAAGTTTTCTCGACTATACTTGTAGTCTGCATCAGCTTCTCCATAAATGTCGCTAGGCCTCGGTATGAGAGGCTTAGGGTCTATAATTTCGTGCGTAATGATCTTCTTTAATCCTAACGCTTCATTCAGTGCATTATCTATATTCATTAGGTCTCTGCATCAATCCATTCAGAAGTATATTCATTAAAACCAAAATTATCATCCCCATCTTGAGCTCCTGTAATCGAAATTGAATATTGTTGTACTCTTTCAGCGGTTGCCTTAGTAACATCAGCATAACTTTTAACATCAGCTTTCAGAACTGGAAGTTGTGTACTAACTGGTCCATAAACATAACATTTCGCTGAAAAGGAGAATGTATAAACTATAGCTCTACGAGTTTGAAAATCTCCTTCGTAAGTATCTTCGTAACTAATATTATTAAGAATAATTGGAACATCTCTTACGATATCCATTTCAGGTACTTCTTTTATAGACACTGTATATTCTGGCTGAAAGAATGGTAATATTTGCTCAACAATCTGGATACCATCATCTGAATTTTTAGTCATTACAAACATTTCAAAACTTAAATTATAAGGAACAGGCGCATATTGTATATTCATTGTTTTGCCTGTTGTTGTATTTGCTACTTTCTTTTGTTTTATAATTCGATTTAATTTTCTCGTAGGATCATAATCTATTCCAGTAAGTTCAAACCCTATACGTGGTAAAGTAATTGCTACTTTTTGATCTAAGTTAGGATCACCAACTAAACGAACTAAAAATTTTTGTTTAGGCCCATACGCTAACGGTACTTTTAAAGTTTGTACCTCTTTATCGGCCGCATTTTTCCTTATAATAAAAACATCATTAAACAAACTACCAAACGCAACGATAGTTTTTCTAATAGATTCGTGATAAAAATATTGTCCCAACATTGTATATTATCTCCTAAGTGTTTGTTGGTTCACCAAATGGATTCGTTTCTGTAAAATCTAGTATACTTAGTGCTTCTGTTTCTAGGAATTCATTATCCGATTGAGGTGCCTGTGTCGCAACACTATATGATTCGTTAATAATGAAGAAATTGTATTCGGCGGTTGAAGATTCTGTGAGTACGGCCTCAAAGCCTGTTTCGTTCTCACCAAGCAACTGTGAGCCGGCTCCATCCGTTGCATTTTCAAGTTCTATAACTCCTGCTCCGATAGTACCCGCTATGTTGTTGCCATAAACTGTACCAAATTCTAAATCTATCTGTTGATTGAAGATAGTAGTCGGACCTTGTTCTCCCAGGAACTGCCAAATAAGTTGATCTAGTGATCTCTTATCTTCAATGGCATCAATAGCCGCAATGCCCGTATCAAGTACTTCACTTGAGTACTCAAAGGTTCTACAATATAATTTATATACAGGTAAATTATCTATTTGATAAAAGGGATCATCATGGTCAACAAAACTTATTTCAAATAGTCGTTTGACCGTCGGCATATAAACCAAATCACCTTCATTTGGTCGTGTAGTAGAAATAAGATTTGAAGATTGACTAGCAACCTGATCCCACCTACGCCTAGAAACAACAAAGGTTGTTTCATCTCTAATTTCTAATCCAAACCGTGATACTAATTCCTTTTCTCCTTCAAAACCTTCTTGAGTTTCCATCCACATCTCAATTCCATATGCATCATCAAATTTACTTAAAGCATCTTCTCCAAACAATTCGTCAATGTTTAACATTTCCCTAGGGAGATAAAAAACATCATGGCCATAAATCTGAATAGCCTCTATAGCTAAATCTTCATAGAGGTGTTGTTCGTTTGGCGTTCCTTTAGAGAAAAAGACATTTGTAGACATAATTTTAACCTATATCAAACATTAAAGGTTCTTCATATGTTAATCTACCTTGTTCTTCGAGTTCACCTATCTCCCTGATGGCTTCATTGTAGATTGTTTCGCCATTCATTTGAACTCCCCCTAACAACGTAACGCCTTGAAATTTGATAAGGTTCTCTCCCCACTGTCTTTTAATAAGAGCAGTAGCATATCGTTTTAACCAAAAATCATTCCAAACTTCCGTATATTGATCGGGATCTAATTTTCTAAAACATTCTATAATAAGATATTCGTTTACCGCAATATCATTAGCCCAATCCATGTTTATATATAAACGCTTT
>ENA-ORDI01001359-ORDI01001359.1-marine-metagenome-genome-assembly--contig:-NODE-1359-length-13576-cov-3.583006_pt1 | contig 13576 bp, 14 predicted proteins | sample MGYA00248628_ERZ508525 | MGnify/ENA primary metagenome ERZ508525 (study PRJEB26195, sample SAMN05422138) | marine metagenome | isolation source: East of Porto Seguro, South Atlantic Ocean | place...
ATTTATGATCTTTAATTCATTTGCAAAAAGGAGATATTTAGTTAATCTATTTGCAATAATACTAACACATTAATAATATTTATTATTTTTTCAAGTTTAATCATATCTCAAGAAATATAAATGAAAATAATTGACATTTTAAATTCAAAAAAAACAATTTCTTTTGAATTTTTTCCACCAAAAAGGGATTCAGACCTACCCAGATTATATGAAACAGTTGATAGATTATCTACATACAATCCAGATTTTGTTTCTTTCACATATGGTGCGGGAGGTAATACCAGACAACTCACTACACAGGTTTCTAAAGAAGCAAAATTGTCTGATAAATTCGAAGTAATGTCACATTTAACTTGTATCGCGCACAATAAAACAGAAATTATAAATATATTAAAAGATTTAACTCTATCAAATATTGAAAATATTATTGCATTAAGAGGAGATACTCCCAAAGATATGACTATTTCAAAAGACAACTTAAAACATGCAACTGATCTCATTGAAATAATAAAATCCAATTTCAGTAACTTTTGTATAGCAGGAGCTTGTTATCCTGAATTCCACCCTGAATCAAACAATTCTGTTGATGATATAAAATTTACAAAAATGAAACAGGATAAAGGAGTAGATTTCTTAATAACACAACTCTTCTTTGATAATAAAGATTTTTTATCATTCAAAGAAAAAGCTATTAAGAATGGAATCACAATACCCATTATCCCTGGTATATTACCTATAACTAGCACAAAACAAATAAGAAGATTTACAAAACTTTGTGGATCTAAAATTCCTCTAAAACTAAATGAAAAATTAGAGAATTCAATTAATAACGATAAAGAAACAACAAAGCTTGGAATTGAATATGCCACCAATCAGATTTTAGAACTGATAGACAACGATATCCCTGGTATTCATTTTTATTCATTGAATAAAACTAGCTCTGTAGGACATGTTTTAAACAATTTAGGTATAGCTAATCAAACTCCTGAGTATATAATATAAAATTATTATTTCAACTCACTTTAAAACATTCAAAATAATGCCTGCAAAATTCACAACATTAAATCAAAATAAATTTATTTATACTTCAGAACTTATTCCACCCAAAGGGATTGATTTATCAAAACTAATAAATACAGCATCAGATTTAAACATGATCGATGCATTTAATATTACAGATAATCATAATTCTAAAATGACTATGGCACCAATTGGTTTAGCCAGAAAATTAATAGAACATAATATAGAACCAATTTATCAAATTACTTGCAGAGACAGAAATTCAATGGCAATACAATCCGATTTATTAGCTGCATATTCATTAGGAATAAATAATATTCTATGTATGTCAGGAGAAAGTGCTAAATACGGAGATCATCCTAATGCAAAAGATGTGTTTGATATTAACTCTGAAGAATTAATAGAAACAGTAACTAAACTTAATAACGGTTATGACTATGCTAATAACAAATTAGACTCTGTTACAAATTTTAATATAGGTGCGGTAGTAAATCCTGGTTCAAATATGCTTGAAAAAGAATTAATTAAATTCGAAAACAAAATTAAAAATGGAGCAACTTTTTTTCAAACACAGGCTATATATAACCCTAAAACCTTAGAAAATATTATTCAAATAAAAAAAGATAAAAATATTAAAATATTTGCCGGATATATCCCTGTAAAATCTGCAAAGATGGGAAATTATCTAAATAATAAAGTGCCAGGCATACAAGTCCCTGAAAATATTATTAATTTAATGAAAATAACTGACGATCCTCAAAAGACATGTATTGAAATAAGCAAAGATATAATTTCAGAAATAAAAGCCATGAAAGGAATTGATGGAGTGCATATAATGGCGCTTGGTTGGGAATATTTAATTCCTAAAATGATTTAATTGCTACTGATAATTATTATATTTATTAAAAATGATTCAAATCACTTATATTAAGTATTTAAATATCTTAATTTATTTGTAAAAATATCTAATAAACATATCATAAGGATGATCTCATGGATATAAATAAAGTTAAAAGTGAAATCAAGGGGCCAGCTTCGTTAATAATGTTACCTTTTGACGAAAACTTAAATCTTGATCTTGAAGGATTGAAAAATAATTTACAATATACGCTTGATGAAGGAATGAGTACCGGAAGAGGATTTTGGATTGTCCCTTGTGGTACTGGAGAGTATCTGAATATAACACCTAAAGAACATAAATCTATAGTAGAATCTGCTGTTGAAATTGGGAAAGGGAAAATAACAATAGTTGCGGGATGTGCTGGGATAAACCCTAATGATGTTATAGATCTTGTTAACCAATCTGAAGAAGCCGGGGCAGAATATGTAATGGTACCTCCCCCTTTTTATGAAGCATTGGATGAAGAAGCCATGTGTGAATGGTATCGTATAATTGCAGAATCAACAAATCTTGGATTAGTTATTTATGATCAGTCGTGGCGTGTAGGACTGGGTACCAATCTAACACTTCCGATAATTGACAAATTATCCAATATTGATAATGTAGTATCTTTGAAATATGGAAGCCCTAATATTTTCAATGACACTATAGTTGCTCTTGAAGAATTTGCTCCACGTTTTGCATTTATAGACAATTCATTAGGATACTTAGCTTCTGTATCTCATATGCACGGAGCTACCGGGTGGATATCTGGTCCTTCTAGTTGGTGGCCAGAGTTTGAGTTAGGAATATTAGATTTACTTGAAGATGGTAAATACAAAGAAGCTGATAAAGAACATGCAAAAATAACTCCTTATATGGCAAAATTTCATGGTGAATTTTGGAAAGCATCAAAGTATTGGCATAACGCTGCAATAATAAAAGCTTCATTAGAATATGTCGGATTAACCGGAGGCCCTGTAAGACCTCCTTTTCGAGAGCTTAATAAAGATGAAAAATATGAGTTGTTTAACATAATGTCTGATATGGAAGTTAAAAAGAAAAATTAAAACATAAAAAAATGAGGTTAAATATGGCAGAAGATATTCTTGGACAAATATACAAAGAAATGGGAGCAACTCCTGTAATAAATGCAATGGGTAGCGTAACATTACTAGGGGGGTCGACACCAAAAAAAGAAGTTAAAGAAGCTATGGATCGTGCAGATTCTGCTTATATACATTTACCTCATCTTCAAGAAGTTGTAGGTAAGAAAATAGCAGAATACTGTGATGTACCTTCAGCTTATGTTACATCAGGAGCAGGAGCTGCATTAGCTCTTGCTGGAGCAGCTTTTATGGCAGGAAACGATGATGATCTCATAGAGCAACTACCTAACACAGCTGGTATGAAAGGAGAAATGCTGATTCAGAAATGCCAAAGATATTGGTATGACCGATGTGTCGAAGTTTCAGGTGCGAAATTTGTTGAATTTGGAGATGAAAAAGAAGCGAGTGAATCTGATTTTGAAAACGCTATAACTGATCAAACTTGTGGAGTTTTGTGGGTAGCTAATGAAATGTCTCCTGGTACAGTAGTTGGTAACAATATAATGACAAATCCTCTAAGTTTAGAAAAAGTTATAGAAATAGCAAAAAAGCATAATATATATGTGCTTGTTGATGCTGCAGCTCAAATTTATCCACTTGATATTTTAGGTAAATATGTACGTATGGGTGCGGATGCGCAAGTTGTTGCTGCAAAATATATGGGAGCATCTCAATCTGTTGGATTAGCTCTTGGAACAAATGAAATGATTGAAAAAATAACTAAACAATCATTTACAGGATACGAAGGAAGAAGAATCAGAGGTATTGGAAGACCAATGAAAGTTGATAGGCAAGAAATAATTGGTGTAACTGTCGCTGTACATGAATGGGTTACAATGAATCATGAAGAAAGGTTAGCCTTAGCAGAAAAACAATCTAGTGTAATGCTTGCCCCTCTGCAAAATATAAAGGGAGTAAACGCAAAAATCATTAATAATATTATTGGGAATCAACCTTTTGGAGTTAAAGTAGAAATAGATGAAAATATTACAGGTATTTCAGCTGAAAACCTGGTGGAAAAACTTAAATCTTTAAACACTCCTATTTGGACAAGAAACGGGCAAAATCATGAAGGAAACACAATTAAATTAGTTCCTTGGGCATTAAACCCAGGAGAAGATAAAATTGTAGGTGCAAGTATAGCTAAACTTTTACAATCCTAATAACATGGATATCTCGGTACTTGGGTTACCTCAATCGGGGAAATCAACATTCCTGAAATCACTTATAAAATTTAATGACTCCCAGGAATTACCTGAAATATGTACATTAAAAATTAATGACGATAGATTAAAAGAAGTTGGGAAATTATTAGGTCATAATAAATTATCTTATCCGGAAATATCTTTTAAAAAAGTAAATATATTATCAATTAAAAATAATAAAACTACTGAACTAAAAGAAATAGAATCTATTCAAAATTCTTACGGATTATTATTAGTCATTAGATGCTTTGAAAACAATCATAGCAATCAAATACTTAGTGATATCGATGAAATAATTACTGAATTAATTTTTTCAGACACAGTAATTATCGAAAATATAATTGAAAGAAGAAAAAACAATACAAAAGGAAAAACAAAACAAGAATTAGAAAATATTAATGCTGAAATCCAACTTTTAGAAACTCTCAAATTACACCTTGAACAAGGACAGCCTTTGAACTCTTATACATTACCTAAAACTGAACTTAAAAAGTTAGTTGGATATAATTTAATAACACTGAAACCTATATTTGTATTACTAAATTATGATCAAGACAGAAGTATCATTGAATCTAATGGCGATATCACTAAAATCAAAAATAAATACTGCTATCCTGCAAAGTTAGAAATGGAACTTTCGGAATTGTCTGAAAATGAATCAGAAGAATTCAGACAAAGTTTAAATATAGAACCAAGGCAAGATTATAAAGTTTTAAAATCATTATTTAAAGCAATGGGTAAAATAATTTTTATTACTGCAGGAGAACAAGAAATCAAAGGATGGGAAATCAATAAGGGAGATAATTCTTTAATAGCAGCTTCAAAAATTCATTCAGATATATCTAAAGGTTTTATAAGGGCCGAAGTTATAGAATATAATACGTTCATTGAATTAGGTTCATGGAATAATTGTAAAAAAGAAGGCAAGGTAAAAGGTAATGGCAAAGAATATATTGTTAATGACGGAGATATAATAAATTTTTTACATAGCTAAACAATCAACATCTATAAAATTCCTAATATGAAAAACATATATATAAAAAATAAAACATTTTGGGATACCATAAAAGAGTTTGTCCCAGGTATTATTCTAGGAATAATAGTAGCAATATTTTCACATTATGGAGCTAAATATTCAAATCATTTAATAGGATACAAGTCACTAATTAGCCCTATTCTACTAGGTATAGTAATCGGTATATTTGTAAAAAATATATTTGGTATAAAAAGTGTCTTTAATAAAGGCTTAGATTTCAATGTAAAAAATATACTCAAAATTGGTATTGTTATTTTAGGAATAAGATTAAGTATATTTGAGATTTTCTCTCTTGGAATTTCTAGTTTACCTATTATTATATTATGCATATTATCAGGTTTGTTAGCCGGTTATATTTTAACCAAATTACTTTCATTGCCTAATAAATTGGGTGTTTTAATTGCTGTGGGAACAAGTATATGTGGAGCCTCGGCTATAGTAGCTACAGCTCCGGGAATTAAAGCTAAACAAGAAGAAATAGCATATGCAATTACAGTCATAACAATATTTGGAATAATCGCAATGCTTTTTTATCCATTTTTGTCCAATTTCTTAGAACTAGGCGAAAAATCTGCCGGATTATTTCTTGGCACTTCTATACATGAAACAGCTCAAGTGACAGGCGCTGGATTTATATACGATGAAACATTCGGTACGGTAAATGTTGGGAAATATGCTGTTACAGTAAAACTTGTTAGAAACTTAAGTATGATTGTTGTGATTCCATTAATGACAATACTTTATCAAAGAGAATCTTCTTCACAAAAAAATTATATTAATATTAAACAGATTTCAAAACTTATACCTTTGTTTATAATAGGATTCTTTATTATGAGCCTTTTAAGAACATCAGGAGATTTTATTGTTAATTATTCAGATATTATCAGCGATGATAACTGGCAAACTTTTACAAAACAATTAACTTCAATTTCTAAATTCATGTTAGTTGTTGCTATGGTATCAGTAGGTTTGACAACTGATATAAAATCAATCAAAAGTCTAGGTTTAAAACCATTCTTAGTTGGAATAATAGTAGCATCAATAGTAGGTATATGTAGCTTATTAAGTATAATAACTATTAATTAAATTATTAAAAATGAATAAAGAAAATAAAAGTAAAACAAAAAATAATAAAACTTTTGACAAATTAATACATAAAATTGGAATAAAGTTAGCAAACACTCCTTTTAGATATATCCTCCTGAAGTTAGATAGTTTTTTTGGAAACCGTAAAAAACCATCTGAATGGTGGGCAAATAAATAAAATTCAAATGTCCGATACAAAATTAAAAAAATTAAATATACTTATAGATCAATTTCCCAGATTTCAATTGGGCGATTTCCCTACTCCGCTACACAAATGTAAAAATATTGAAAAATCGCTTGGAATAAAACATTTTTATATAAAAAGAGATGATTTAAGTGGATTAGCTTTTGGAGGAAATAAAGTCAGACATTTAGAATTTAGAATAGGAGATGTTATTAATAAAGATTGTGATATTTTTATTAACAGTAATGTCAAAGTATCAAATAATTCCAGAATAAACGCCGCAGCATGTGTTAAAGCTGGAATAAAATATGTAGTGGTAATGGGTAAAGGTCCAAATGAAGAAAAACAGGGAAACTATTTACTTCAAAAACTAATGAATGTAGAAATACATGAATTAGATACGAATAATAATGAAACTATTGAAGATTATTGCCAAGAATTATCTCAAAAATATAAAAAAAATGGTCACAAACCGTACTTGAGATCTGAACATGAATTCGCCCAACATTCTGCAGTATTAGGATATATTTCCGGAGCTATAGAATTAAATCAACAGATAAATGAAATTAAAAAAACTAATAATAAAATAAAAATATACCAGGTTGCAGGAAATTCAGTTGTCGGAATGGCTATCACAAACATATATTGTGATTTAAATTGGGAAATTAATGCAATATCTCCTTATCTTGATAATGGGCTACAAGAAAAAGGAATTGAAACAGCAGAAAAAATATCGAACCTATTAAATATAGACACATCATTATCCAAAACTGATATTAATTACAGCTTTGATTTTGTTGGGGAAGATTATGGAATATTAACACAGGGAGCTAAAGATGCTATAAAACTTCTTGCAAGTAAAGAATCTATATTTCTCGATCCGATATATACAGCAAAATGCATGGATGGTTTACTAAATGATATATATGATAACAAATTTTCAAATGATGATGTTATAATCTTTATTCACAGTGGTGGTACTCCAAACATTTTTACTTATGTAAACGATCTGATTTTATGATATATTAATTAAACAAAATGATAGATAAAGAAAATCAAACAAACAATATAAACTCAATAACGACCAAACCATCTTTTTGGGGATGGTTATGGTTTTTAGTTCCATGGCTAATAATAGTTATTGTATCTTTGTTATTTGATCCAATCACATTTTCACCTACATTACTTATCTTTGCTGCTATCATTGTGGTTCCCAGGATGATATCAACTTACAGAACTACTTACACAATTAGTTCTACCCAAGTTGATATTACACAAGGATCACTTTTCGGAGCAAAACAATATGGACTGCCATTAACCAAAATAACGAGGGTACAGTCAAAATACGGAATGTTTGGTAAAACACTAAATTACACTACACTGCTATTGGACTCAACTGAACATGGCATAGTCCCTTTAAATTACGTACCAAATAATTCAGATTTTTTAAAAGAATTAGAAAAAAGATATGAAGGATTTACAGATATTCAAACCTCAAAAGCTATACAAACTACCGATGATTTTAGTTCGATTGCCCATAGAGGATTTTCATCACAAGCACCTGAAAATACATTTGCAGCATTTGATTTAGCTATAGAAAAGGAATTTTACTATATTGAAACTGATGTGCAACTAACCGCTGACAACATACCAGTCATTATTCATGATGATACAGTAGACAGAACATCAAATGGTAAAGGGAAAATAAGTGAGAAGACATTATCTGATATAAAAAAATTAGATTTTGGTAGTTGGTTTAGTACAAAGTTTAAAGATCAAAAAATACCTACTTTGTCAGAATTGTTAAAAAATTATAATAATAAAATTCATTTAGTTTTAGAATTAAAATCTCAGCAATCAGAATTATGTAAACAAATTGCAGCACTTATAGAAAATGAAAACTGGGATAAAATAGCCGGGAATCCTATGGTACAAATTCCAGGATTAACCATAATCTCATTTCATCTTGAACAAATATTAAGATCAATTGAATTAATGCCAGTTGTTAGACATGGATGGTTAGTTGGAGAATTAACAGATACTGATATTGATATCGCCAGTAAATTTGGAATACAAGGAATTTTCCCAAATGCAAAACTAATATCAGAGCATTCTATATCTTATGCAAAAGAAAAAGGACTATTTGTTGCAGTCTGGGGAATTCAAAATGCTGAAGAAGTTGTTATGCTTAAAAAAATTGGTGTATCTGCAGTAACTTCAGACTGGCCAGATAAAATACAAGAATATACAAAAAGCAAAATTAATTAAAAACAAATTAAAATCTATTTTTTTGAATTAGATGTAGCCTGTTTTATTCCTTTATTAACATCAATAAATAATTGCATCCCGATTGTACCGGCAACCAAAAAAATCAAAACACTAAATATTCCTGTTCTAGCACCAAAATATCCCGCAACTAATGCATATAATAAAGGACCAAAAACTGTAGCTCCTCTAGACATAAATCCTAAAAATGAAAAGAATTCTGCGCTTTGTTTAACAGGTGTCATTACTGCAAATATACTTCTTGCAATTGCCTGGCTACCACCCATTACTAAACCTACCATACAACCTAAAATTAGCCATTGATAATTCACACTTAATCCTAATGGAATCCAAATAATATTTCTAATAAATTCAGGCCACCAAGAAAATAAACCTGATTTAATTGCATAATCACCTGTATCTTCTAAAGGTGCGAATCCCATAGCTAATATCACTATTATTATCCATCCAATCAATGAGATCATTAATGCTTTTTTTGAAGAATATATTACAGATAATTTATTAAAAAATAATGCACCTGGTGCTGCAATAAGTTGAACAATTAATATCGTAGCCATATTAAAAACTAAATCTACACCAAGTGTGGCTGCTCCATAAACGCCTGCAATACTTAAGACTGTTTGAATTCCATCATTAAATAATAAGTAAATTACTAGATACAAAAAAAGCATTTTATATTTTCCAATATCGCTCAAAGTGCTTTTTAATTGGGTAAATGCAATTCCTACAATATTAATATTAAATTGAATTTTTTCTGCTTTAATAATTACAGGTTCTTTTAAATTTTTAAATGTTATAAGTGAAAAACCAAACCACCATAATCCAACTGAGGCAAGTGATAATTGTATAGAAAATTCAGATGAATCAGTAATAGTTATTATTGCCAAATGAATAGCCAATAATAATCCACCTCCCAAATATCCATATGCAAAACCTTTACTACTTATCTCATCTAAATATTTTTTAGGTGCTAAATGTGGTAAAAAACTATTTGCAAAAGTCCAAGCTCCTGCGAATCCAATAACAGAAATAGTAATAGATATTAATAAAAATAACCAACCTGTCCCAACATATGGTGTGAAAAACATAAGAAGAGTGGCGATGCACCCAATAATTGTAAATATTTTTAAGAATAATAATTTTGTTGGAGTTTTATCTGCAATGACAGCAAGAATAGGACTTGCAAAAGATATAATTAATGTAGACAAAGAAATCGCTATACTCCACAAATTGTCCGCAGTCAAAGCAAAATTAGAAAGAGAATATCCATTACTCCCGAATATATTTTCATATAAACTCACAAAATAAACTGGGGCAATTGCAACCATAACACTTGTTGAATGAGCAGAATTAGCCCAATCATAATAATACCAACTTTTAATTGATTTCCTATCACTATCTGATAAATCTTTTGAATTCATAACCATATCTGTTATCCAATAAAAAATAAGATTGACTTATTCTTATAAAATCCCCATTATAGTCTTCGTGAAATAAAAGGATCAAAATATAAGGAACTAAATGAATCATATATCTAAAATATTGAAAAAGCTAGGCTTAGATAATCAAGAAATTATTTACATAGGAAAGTACAAAGCAAAAATACCATTTGAATCAATCAAGGAAAAACCAGGAAATGGGAAATTAATCGTTGTTACTGGCATGACCCCAACTAAAGCAGGTGAAGGTAAAACAACAACAGCTATTGGATTAACACAAGGTTTAAACAAATTGGGAAAATCAGCAGTTGCGAGTTTAAGAGAACCTTCTTTGGGTCCGGTTTTTGGGATAAAAGGTGGCGGAACAGGAGGGGGTAAATCAAAAGTTATACCTGAGGATGAAATTAATATACATTTTACCGGAGATGCCCATGCAATAGGTTCTGCACATAACCTGCTTGCCGCGTTAGTAGATAATGCAATTCAAAGAAACCAAATTAGTAATATGGATTCATCCGGAATAACTTGGAATAGAGTCACTGATGTTCTGGACAGAGGATTAAGAAATATTGTTATTGGTATGGGAGGAGGAAACAATGCACCTCTCAGAGAAACAAGCTTCGATATTGTAGCTGCATCGGAAATAATGGCTATTATGGCACTTTCAAGAAATCTCGATGATTTAAGAAGTAGACTTTTAAATATTGTTATTGGATATGATAATTCACAAAAACCGATTTATGTAAAAGATTTTGATTTTGTTGGATCATTACTCTCCATACTAAGATATGCTCTAATGCCTAATATAGTCCAAACCACTGAAGGGAACCCAGCAATTATCCATACAGGCCCTTTTGGAAATATCGCACATGGATGTAGCTCGGTAATAGGTGACACATTTGCAACACAAGTTTCTGATTATGTTTTATCTGAAGCTGGATTTGGAGCAGATTTAGGATTTGAAAAATTTATGCATATCAAATCAAGAACTTCAGATTTAAAACCTCAAGGAGCTGTAATAGTCGGAACAATCAGAGCAATCAAATCACACGGAGGGATTAAATTTGCTGATTTAACTAATCCTAATTCTGAAGCCATAAATAAAGGAATTGATAATCTTTTTCATCATATAAACAATATTTCTAAATTTGGACTAAAACCTGTAGTTGCTCTTAATATCTTTCCTGATGATAAAGCAGAGGAAATAAAACTAGTAAAATCCTTACTATCAGATACAAAAGCATTTGCTGTAGTTGAATCTGATAGTTATTCAAAAGGAGGAGATGGCAATATAGAATTAGGAGAAGCAGTAATCGAATCAAGTAAAAGCAAAATAACATCTAAATATATTTATGAACTTGAAGATACAATTAAACAAAAAGTTCATAAATTAGCAACTAATATCTATAATGCAAATGATGTTAAGTGGTCACCAGTTGCTTCAAAGAAAGTTAAAACTTTTGAATCCAATGGATGGGGAAATATGCCTATTTGCATGGCAAAAACTCCACTTTCTATTTCTCATAATCCAAGATTAAAATCATTACCAAAGGACTACACATTTGAAATAACAGATATTAGAGCTTCAGTTGGTGCAGGATTTATATATCCTATAGCAGGATCAATTATGACAATGCCTGGACTACCTACAAATCCTAGAAGTTTAGATATTGATTCAAAGGGAAATATAAAAGGAGAATTGACAGCTTAGGCTGCATTTTGTTTTTTATTAAATCGAATATAATCCCAGAATGAACGTCTTGGCTTTGGTAAAGCCAATGTATGTTGTCTGACAATAGATATTAATTCACCAAGTTGATATTCTTTATTTTTTATTTCATTTTTTAAATCAATATTTTCCTGAAATAAAGTTTCTACGTCCTTATTACTGTTCTGAGATTTATAATAATTTAATGCAGAGGGTTTAATTTCGATATATTTACGTTTACCAATCATTTTTGATTTAAATTTCGTGCCATCTTTACCCGTATTCATCAAATCTTCAACGAATTTGATTGGCATGCCTAAAACATCAGATGTTTCTTTAACAGTTAATAAAGCCATTCTTTAATATCTCCTAAGACTGGTAGGATTTATTAAAATTTAACATATGAAGTATGAGGAAAGTATTTATTAAAAGGTCATTATTTCAAAATTTTTATAAAGTTTTACTTACCCAAAATCCGATAAAAGTCAGAAGTAAACATAAACTAAAGGTTAAAATTATATTCATACCTGCTCTAACATAATTACCTTCATTAATTAAAATTAAAGTTGTATAACTAAAGGTTGAGAAAGTTGTATAAGAACCCAATAATCCTATTGGGAAAAAATATTTTAGATTATCATTTACACTGTATTTCTGAGCTATAAATCCAAAAAATAAAGCAATACAAAATGAACCAGTTATATTTACAATCAATGTCCCAGTCATTTCATGAGAATACCTATTAATATAAACTCCGATCAAATATCTTAGATTAGCTCCTATAAAGCCACCTAAACCAATAAATAAAACTGTATTAACAATATTCATATTTCACACACTATTCTTTTGTTTTATTTAATTCTGGATACAATTCGAATAATAAAGTTGTCAGATATTGTTGATTTTCAAATTCTTCATCAGAGTTTTTATCCTCAGAATTGGTATCTACTACAAATCCAAGTAAAGATTTATCTAAAGCTTTATCCTTGTCATCTTTCATAAAAAACCTCCTTTATGAAATAAGAAATAATTTAAGTAAAATTAATGTCAAAGGAATTTTTTGCAAATCATAAATTGCTTTGCTTTGTCTGTAATCTAAATCAGGTAATCTAGATTCAATTTCTAAAAGCAACCCATATTTACTGTCAAGAAACTGATTAATTTGTTCATTGGGAGCAAGAATATTTAAATTCGAAATTAAATAATTTGACTGATGAATATCTGAATATGACGGGGCTACAATATTAGATTCAAAATCAGTTAATTTAATTTTTGAAATATCAAATAATGTTATAAGTTCAAATCTGAGTTCTGTAATTAATGGATTAATACGTCTTCTGAATTTTTTTCTATCTTTTTTAATAAAAGGTTTTTCGTCTTTTATCAGAGAATTAATTTCCTCAAATTTCTGTACACCAGTGATTTCTGACAGGTATTTAAAACCACTAATTGCAGCTAGCCAAGGTTCAGTAATTTTCTCATATTCAACAATTGATTGATTCATATCATTAACAAAAGAAATGCTTTTGAATTTATTATTTTTCACTGCCATAGAGATAAAAAACAATATTTGTGGAATATAATCATCTTGAAATAAATTTTTTAAATAAGTTAAATTTAATT
>ENA-ORDI01001360-ORDI01001360.1-marine-metagenome-genome-assembly--contig:-NODE-1360-length-13576-cov-2.927550_pt1 | contig 13576 bp, 17 predicted proteins | sample MGYA00248628_ERZ508525 | MGnify/ENA primary metagenome ERZ508525 (study PRJEB26195, sample SAMN05422138) | marine metagenome | isolation source: East of Porto Seguro, South Atlantic Ocean | place...
AAACCATTCTTTGTATGATTCTTCATTGTTGTATCTGTCAAGATAATGTTGAGGGGATTTTGTTGAATCTGGAAAGTTAGCACTAGATAAATAAATACCACTAGATTATATTCAATAAAATGTAACAAGTATTGAGGAAAAATGCAACAAGAAACAAACAAGAAAACACCACAGTTAAAATTTCTAGTGATATTAGCTGTTGCAATTTCAGTTACTCTAGTGTTTACAATAACACCGTGGAACATAGTTCCGACTCTAGTGACTGAAGATGTTGCAGTAATCACAGTAGCAGAATATGGCTGTGTAGGTGAGTCAAGTTTAGGCCGATCAGTTGTGGTTCAAGACTGTGATGCAGATGTGGGAGACATGGTTTCTGCAACATTTTACATCCCAGCAGGAGAAATAAACGGATACCTAGAAGAACTTGAAAAAAGACAAAATCCAATGGTTGATGAATGGGATAGACGTGTCAGCGGTATAGCTTTCTCACCATAACCTTTTTTTATTTTTTATTTCTATGCATGAAATTTTAGAATTCTATTGAGTGTTTGGATAAAACGAATAACATTCTAGGTTAAGAAATTGACACTAGAGAGGAATATACAGTGAACTTTATTAGATATGGAAAATTTGAAGATTTACTTGGTTAAAATCTCAAGAGTAAAAATGACAATTTCACTATTTGCAGTTAGTATTTTAGCAATTACAATTGTATCATTTTCTCCTTTCGATGCAAATGCTGATTATGATAAAATCCCTATTCCAGAAATCTCAGGAACAATTACAATTTCGGAATCAGTTCAAAATTATACCAATGAATCAAAGATTGCACTAAGTGTTGCAATGGCAGTAGCTGAAAATTCTGTTGAAAAAGGAAAAGCCATGTGGGGTAAACTTGATGTTGTTCAAGGATTTCTAATCTACAAAATAGGAATTTTAACATCGGATGATGTTTTTCACAAGGTCATAGTTGATGCAGGAAACGGTCAGACATTGTATATTTCAGAAGGAATATCTAAAAATGATTGGAAGCATTCTGAAAAAAAATCAAGTAACAAGTGGAAAGAGCATTATTCAGATTTAACACCAGAAGAAAGAGAGGTTAAAAAACAACAATGGGGCGAAGTAAAAGATGCATTTTTTGCACTAACAATTGAAGAGAGAGCAAAAATGATCATTCATTTTATATCCATGAAAGCACAATGGGAGATTCTATCTGATGAAGACAAAGAGGCCAAGAAAATGGAAATGAAACACATGATGGAGGATTTACTCCCACTTTCAGTTGAAGAAAAAACTCAAAAATTACGTGAATATATAAATTCATTTTGAAAGTTTTTCTAAAGAAATCACTATAGAATGTTCATAGATATTTAGCAAACGACTTTATCTTAGTTTTAAGAGGGAACAACTATGACACTAAAAAATGTAAAATCATCATTAAATAAAATCACAAAATCATAGGGGATATTCAAGATTCTAGAGAATTTTTATTAAAAAATTATTTAATTTTAATACAATTTTTTTTTACGAATTTTAGAACTTTTTTCTTCTAGTTGTTTAATTTTTGAAACAAACGCAGGAACTAATTTAATTTTAGAAAGAGATTCTATAGATAATTTTACAGTATTAGTATCCAAAGAGATGTTAGATTTTGGAAGATCTTTGTCAGCCCAAAACTTCATGACCTTGTCTTCAAGTTTAAAATCACGAAACCCAGCAGGGAATTTTTTTGTGATATGATCTAATAAAGTACGATCTTTAAAGACAACTCTAGGTTCAAACAGTCTGTTTTCATCACTGTAAACATTTTCAAATAAATTTCCAGAAATTTCGTCTGAAAGTAATTCCATCTTTGAAATTTTTCTCATTAATTCCAGAAAATGTAGAAATTCATGTGCCAAAATTGCATGAATTGTTCCTTTGAGCCCATAAGCAACAAGGGGTGCAGAAATCTGGATTACAACCTGAAATTTTTCTTCAAACATCACAGGAATTGTTCTTGCAAACAAGATTCCAAACTCATAAGAATTTGGGTTGGGGGATGATATTACAAGAGAAGGTTCTACATAAGCAGTGGGAAATTTAATTCCTGAGGCTTTTTCAATTCTATTTATTCCTGCAACAGTAATAGGAAATCGTTCTATTGTAAGATCATACACATCATCAGGAATAATTCCTTTGGTGTGTGCTTCTTTAAAACGTACTAATGGATCCAATGTTCCTACTCGACAATTTTGTATCTAAAAAGGTTGATTTAGTTAAGATCTAGGTTTTCCAGATTTTGCTTTCTTTTTTCTACGTCTATCAGCCGTTTGATCAGCATGTCTTTTGTGTTTATTTTTTTTTCTTATTGGCATATTTTTTTACGATTTCAGTGCTAGATAATTGTTATCATTATACTTGGATATCAAGAAAATCAAATTGTTGGCATATACACGATGTATTAAGAATTTGAGAAATTCCAGGGGAGACATCATCACTATTTACAAATCTCTTTACAGGAAATCCCCCTTCAGCTATGATAAACAAGGTAAAGGCATTACTAGAATTCTTTTTGTATTTTACAGAGAAAATTTTCTTTTCAGAACGTTTTCCAGATTTTTCATAAACTACTAGAGGATGTTTTCGGAGATCTTTTAATTTTTTCAGATTTTTTGAATCAATTTTGCCTTCAGTGGAAATTTTCAGTTCTATTGATGATTTGAATTTAAGAGGATTTTTGGGAGATTCTGGGACAATTTTGAGATTGCTGATTTTGAGAAAATCAAATGTCATCGAAGTTAGTTTCGAATTTCTTTTAAGAGGATTTTTAATTTTAACAAAAAATGGTCTGCCAGTACCTAAAACTAGACTAGATTTGTCTTCACCACCAATCCATGTAAATTTAGCAGTAGAACCACCAAATTTTTTAAAAAGGAATTGAGAAATTATTCCTTCAATACTATCAAATTCAGAGATTCCATGAAAATGACAAGTTCTGCATCCTTTCCCAGAACAATTTTCACAAGACTTTTGCTTTTGTGAAATTCCTCTTAAGGTTTTGATATATCTTCCAGAAAGAAATATGGATTTTGAACGTATTTGACAAGATTCATCTTTCAGGTTTATTGTAAAAGTTACATCTGGATCTAGTAAATCAATAGTTTTTTTTGTTTTTCTAGAAAATAATTTTCTTAATTCTTTGGAGATGTCAGTCTTCACGCTATCAATTCCTTTTAGTTTGTATTTTGAACGAATGTAATCATCCCTATCAATGATAGAAGGTTTGATCATAGCCCCCCCACTAAATGATGAAAAAGAATAATTTGACGAGACATCAAGCATCAATTTCAAAAAATGATTTAGATTATCAAATAGATTTTTACAGATATAGCACTTTTGAACACAGTTTGTATTTTTTCCAAGTTTTTTGCCAAGAAGTTTGTTTGATGAAAGATGTAATTGTTTTGAGAATAATCTACCTAAACAGTTGTCACACAATTCATATTTTTTTAGGATTTGATTTGCAACAGGAATGATTTTTTGATAATCAGACATGTTAGAAGAAAGTGTTGTTTGTAAAATTATCCTAATCCCATTTTTCGAAGTGTGCCTTGCATTTGGCGTCCTTTCGAAGCTTTCATCATATTCTTGGAGTTTTTGTAATTTTTGATAAGTTCTTTAACTTCACCTTCTGGCCATCCAGAGCCGCGAGCGATTCGTTTGATTCTTGATGAGTTAAGCAAGTCCAGGGGATTGGCTTTTTCAGCTTTGGTCATACTTTGAATGATGTATCGCCATTTTTCTACTCTACCTTCCATCTGATCTAGTTGATCTTCTTTTACCATTCCTGACATTCCAGGCATACTCTCAAGAATTCCTTTCAGTGAGCCTACTTTGGTAACTTCTTCTAACTGAAATAAGAAATCCTCCATGTTCATTTTTCCACTAGAGATTCTTTTCATTCTTACATCATCACCTTCATCTTCTAATCGTTTTGCCAAATCCAGTACTGCTTGAATATCACCCATTCCAAGTAATCGTCCAACAAATCGTGTAGGAGAGAATTTTTCTAAATCATCAATTCGCTCACCAGTACCAATATACATTATTTGTGCACCAGTAGCTGCAGATGCTGCAAGTGCACCACCACCTTTTGCGGAACTATCCAATTTTGTAATTATTACACCACCCACAGGGATAGTTTTGTGAAATGCTTCTGCTTGACTGTAGCATTGTTGTCCAATGGTTCCATCTATTACAAGTAATGCTAAATCAGGTTCTGCAACTTTGTTAATTCTAGCCATTTCGTCAAGCAAGTCTTTCTCTTCTTTGTGACGTCCTGCTGTATCAATTAGAATTACATCTAATGGTTGTCCTGCAAAATGTTTTAAACCATTTTTTACAATGTTAGGAGAATCTTTGTTGTTTTCTTCACCATACACTTCAACATTTGATTTTTCACACATTGTTTTGAGTTGAACTAGTGCTCCAGGCCTATAGGTATCAGCACCCACAACTCCAACTTTGTATCCTTGTCTAGTCAAAAACTTGGCAAGCTTGGCTGTAACAGTAGTTTTACCACTGCCTTGAATTCCAATCAAAATTAGCTTATTTTGTTTTCCAGGTTTGAAATCAAAATCAGATTCATTTCCTAGTAATTTTGAAAGTTCGTCATAAAGTATCTTTATAATATGATCCTTACGTGAAAGGCCTGGAGGAGGAGTCTCATTTAGTGCTCGTTCTTCCAGTTGTTTTGTAATTTCAAGAACCAATCTGACATTTACATCAGATTGTAACAATGCCCTTTGAACATCTTTTGAGAGTTCTTTGATTAGTTCTTCATCTATGCCTGAAGACTTGATAATCTTCTTGATTGCAGCACCTAAACTCTCCTTAAGTCCATCAAGCATTGTAATTCAATTCCGCATCCATTATTTCAAACCTTCCTCTGTATCCATCCCATATTTTTTTGGCTTGATTTATTTTGATCGAATTTGCAAAGAGAGGACAATTAACCACAAATGTTTCTGCTTCGCCCCCTTCAAAGTTTAAGTTGAATCCAAATTTGTCAGACAAATGCTTTAAGGTGTCAATATCAGATTTTAATATTGTCTTTCCTAACCAAGTGTCATCTAAGCCATCAGAAGACACTGTTATCATTATAAAAACAAAGTTAGAGTCTAGTAAATCATTCATGTATTGTTCCGGTTCAGTACCCCATAATGGTGAAACTGCAATCAAGTCTAATTTTGAACAAAGAGTTTCAAATTTTTCTTTTTGAAATTGGCTTTTAATTCCACCATGAACCAATCCTTCAATATGAAATTGTTCTTTAGCGTTTTTCAATAAAGTCTCTAGTGCAAATAATTCATCATCAGTTTCATCAGATGTAGAATGAATAGTTAATTGAGGAATTTTCATAGATTCGGATTGTAATTTTGTCCATTGCAAATTGGGATGATGTAGTAAATGACTTTCTTCGGATTTTGTAAAGACACTTAGAAGACACGTAACCTCATGTCCTTGTTTTTGTGCCAGGTAGATAGCATAAGTGCTGTCTTTTCCACCTGAAAAAAGAGAACCTAGATTCATGATCTAAAAAATATTCAATTCAACAAACTTTTGAAATTTGTTGAAAAGAGATGCTTCATTACTCATAATCCTCATCAAAAGTCAGACGGCTTTTCCGCTCATCATCAGCATCCACATTAACTCTTAATGCGCATGATTTTAGTTTTATCCATAACAACCCAATACTCGACATTTTACCCATTCTGTAATTTGCCTTTAACTTCATCATCAATCATAGCTACATCAATTGTCTCAAATGTTTCAGAGTCCATTACTTGGATGGTATCACCATTAATTGAGATGATTTGACCAATTTTCTTGTTAATCAATGGGATGTGAATTTGCATGCTGACAGGTCCTACATGAGGTCTTTTTTGACCATCAAAAATTCCCTGGCCAACAATTCTTGCTTTGGCTGAACCATGTTTTCCGGGTTTTGATGTATCATATTCAACAATTCTACATGGTTCTCCACTTGGTTGATCAGAATGTGGTAATAGAATGTAAGAACCGATTTTCAAAGAACCGAGATCTGAAGGTTTGCTCATGCAAAAACAGTTTTTCGTCGAATATTTAACTTTTCTAATGGATAACAGTCTTAATTATAATCAGAATCTATTCTTCGATAGCAGTTTGTATCAATGGTTTTATTTTCATAATCATTTTAAAAAAATCTTCGTTAGGTTCAATACTTGCAACAAGTAAGTTGCTATTATCTATTGGAACGCTGATTAAAGTAACTTTGTCATATTCTAAAACGGAAGATCTCTCAAAACCAAGTTCGTGGGATAGATTTTGAGATTTCTCCCATTCCCACATTGAATAATGAATAGACATTTTCAATTCATCAGGGGACAAATATTGTTCTACTCCTTTCTGTTCGAAATTATTAATTAGAACCCCTTTAGTATTTACAACTCCTGCAAATCGTATTTTTGAATCTAATTCAAGAACATTGTTACACAATTTATTAAAATCCAATAAAGTTTGTTGAGATGTTGATTATTAAAATCTAATCAATCAGAAATGAAGTAATTAAATTCTAAATCTAAACTGTTTCAAGTTTTTCAATTTCAAAAACTATACCATAATAGTCTGAATAAGAAATTTCAGCAATCCTAAGATTAAATTTTTGTAAAATTTGTTCCATTTGTGAAAATTGCACTTTATCTTGGTTTGTTTTGATTTTGACATGACCATCTACCACCAATCTTTCCCAATCGGGGTGATTATCCACTATAAAATCAAAAATTTCATCATACTCTTCAAAGTTTTTTTCATTCAAATTTATTTTCAAATGTCAAGTGCAATTTTAAATCTTATGGAGTAATTCTTGTTTTAGGCATAGATAAAAAGAAGAGATTGGAATTTACATTATGGCTCACAGACCAGATTCTAATAAGAAATTATCTATGAAAACTAGGCTCATTTTCATTGCAATAATGTTTGTTATTATTAATTTGGTTTTCTATTTTGGATTTGACTCTTCAGATGAATCAGAATCTTCGATTGAGATAGATGTCAAAAATTTACTGAACTTTGAAAAAAATTCAGAGATGGAAAAAGAAATGACAATTTCTATCAATCCATAGTCTGTACTGTGTTAGTCATCTAAAAATGATGATGCATTTGTCTTTGTTCCAATCCTTCTTGCTCAAAGTGATTGTGAGTTTTTCCACCATCATGGTGAGCATGAACTGTTCCATCAATATGACAATGTGTGTTGTCAATCAAATTCTTCATGAACACATCATCTATGTTTAGTATTATGTTGGTTGCTTCAACTGCAGTTTTGAAAACTTGTTGTTTTACTACTACAGTTTCTATGATTTCAGAAGATGACATATCGGATATTTTTCGGATGTGGGAATTTATCCCATACCATTTTATTTTTCCATTAGACTTTGCAAGTTTTGCGCGAAATTGTGTTAATGTATCTAAAACATCCATTCCCAAATTATGTGCTAATGTCATCGGTATTTCTTCTACAGCGTCTGCAAATCGCTCTATGGCAATCTGTTCCTTACCCTCAACAGTTACAGCACGTTTTCTAATTTTTTGTGCTATAATTCCTTCAACTGAACCAGCACCATACACAATGAACGGATTTTCAATAAAATTTCTTAGTACATAAAAAGCATTCAAAGCATTTCTGTGGAATTCATCAAGATATCGTTTTGAGTTTGCTCTCAATAACAAAGTTACAGATTTGGGATTATTACCGGCTTCTACAAAAACCATTTTGTCTTCACCTACAGTTTTTTCATAAACTTTTTTTGCAAAACCTAATTCATCACTTGAGATTTTCTCTATATTTTTACAGGTTTTAGCGCCTGTTGCTTTTTCTAACCACCATAAATCATTGTATTTTACTCTCCGCATGGAGATAATGCCTTTTTTTGCAAGAGCTTCTTGAACAAATTCATTAACTCCTTTCCTTGATATTACTACATTAGCTCCTGAATCTACGATATTTTTTACAAGAGCAAGCAAATCATTGTTTTCTTGATTAAGAAATTGATTCATTTGTTCAGGTGATTCTATTTCTATCTCTGCCTCGGTCCTCGTCCTCATTGTTTCTAATGATTCATTAATTAACAAAATCTTGGCGTCTTTGATAGCTCTTGGCATTGCTGAACTATCTATTGTTTTGTCAATCACTGTACCTTTAATCAATTGTATTTCTGAAACATTTCCTATCTTTTCTTCAATCTTAATGTCATCGATATCTATCTGTCCTTTTTCCAAGTTGGCTATTTCACATATCGCATCAAGAATAAGATCTACAATCTTTGTGTTTTCTTCTTGTAAATCAAAAATTGCTTTTCCCCCTAAGCAGGTAGTTAGTAATTGTCTCATTGTTTTTCTATCTCTTCTGTTTGACTTTATCTTGATTTCATCTAATGTCTCTAAAGCATAATCAAGGCTTCTCTCATAACCCCTTGTAATTGTAGCAACAGGAATTCCAATTTTTAATAATCCCTCAGCAGACTTGAGTAAACTACCTATCAAAATAGCTGCTGATGTGGTACCATCTCCAACATGAGTGTCAACTGCATTTACAGCCTCTGTAACGGATTTAGCTGCCGGATGATCAACATCAACTTTTCTCAAAAATGCGCCACCATGAGATGTTATGGTATCTTCTCCAAGAATATCGATATACACTTTTTCCATACCACGTGGGCCAAGAGATGTTTTAACTATTTCTGTAACAAGTTTGCCTGAAATTAGATTATACATTTGTGACTCTTGTAATCCAACTCGTGAGATATCTTGACCAAGTAAACCAGGATATTTCATCACTTTTAGCCTCGTTTTAGATATTAAAACATGTTCACTGACAAATTTAATTTATCAAAAATAAAGAACTTGAAATCAGTGGGATAGTAACTTAGGATTATTTAATTTTACTACGTTACTTGTTTACTTGCAGCATCGTTATCGGGTCCAGGTGTGTCAGGTCCAGGGGTGTTAGAACTAGGTCCACCTGCACTTGTTGCCGTGGTATCTTCTTTGAAGTGTAACAAATCTTCTCCTGCAATTACATCTTCTTCAGGTGGTACATAGTCGCGTACATCGTGTCTTGCTTTTCCTGGATACTTCCCTTGTGTTGCTTGTGCGACCACAAAGAACAAAGCAAATGCAATGATTGGAGGTATCATTGTATCCAATCCTGCCTGTGGAAATTCAGTGATATCTTCTGGCATTATAAAGAAGAAAGATAATCGTATTAGTGAACCTGCAATAAGTGATACAACAGCTGCTGGCATGTTTGCTTTTTTCCAGAATAATCCAAATGTTAGAGGGGCAAACGCTCCGGCAAAAACTATGTCAAATGCTAAGATAAGATAAATTCCAGGGGCAGGTATGAAATAACCAATTGCCGTTCCAATTATCATCATTGGAATAATTACAATACGAGTAACTTTGAGTAGCGAGCTATCACTCCAATTTGGTTTTTGTTGCCATCGTCTTCTGATAATTCTCTGCATCATATTTCTAGAAATTACACTAGATATAGCTAATAGGCCTCCACTGGCAGTAGACATTGACGCCCCAACTACTCCCATCAGTATTGCTGCACCAATTGCAAACGGTAAGATTTCTGTAGATAACAAAGGCAAAGCCATGTTTGGATCAATATCTATTGGGAGATAGAAGAATGCTACAATTCCTAACATGCTTGTTGGAATTACAGTAAACATTGTTAGTGCGCCTCCCATTAATGCACCTCTTTGTGCTGTTTTCGGGTTCTTGGCTGAAAATACCCTCTCCATAAAGTCAAGCGCAACTATATCACCCAATCCTAGTGCAAGGATAGCTCCCCAATTGATCAGCGCTCCATTAGCCACATCGTATAATCCCGAAAGATCCATAAACTCTGGTGGGGCGTTGTTGTAAATGACATCCCAAGGCGTATCTGCGAAACCTCCGTAAAAGAATAGGAATCCAGCCCAGAATGCACCTATTGCAAGATAAACTTGGAACAGATTTGTATAGGCTGATGCAAATAGTCCGCCAGCAATTGTGTATATCACTACAACTATAGCTGAAATTGCAATACCATAGAAATAATCTATACCAAACACAACTTCTAAAATAAATCCACTAGCAGCTAAATTACCTGCAACAAGAATTAGGAAACTAATAATCATAAGAATACCAGAAAGGCCTTCTGCTCCATTTCCAAATCTTCTAAAATAGAAATCGGGTAACGTAATCATTGACATTTTGTTTAGTGGTTTAGCATAGAATGCAGCGACCATTAACAAACACAGTCCTAACCCAATCGGAATAACTGCACCAGCCCAAAATCCAAATTCAAATACAAGTGCAATATTTCCTAACGTTGAATTTCCATCAACTGCTTGTGCTGCAAGCATAGTTCCAACCATAAACAAAGGCAAACTTTTTCCTGCAACGATCAGTCGCTTTCCGCTGTTTTTGACTAGTTTACTTGCAAATATACCAACTACAAGCGTAATGATTATGAAAACAGCAACGGCAATGCCAAACCCATCCATCTCCACCATAACTTGATTTATTTTTCTAATCTATATTAGTATTGAATTTTTCAAGTATAGTACGTTTTATGAGGAGTAATTTAGACGTATAGTACATTTAATAAAATAATTTGGGTGAATTTGGTAGTTTTGACAAAAATTTAATTGTATTGACATGTTTTTTTGTAAAATAATGAAAGTATGAACTTCTCGTCATTAGATCGTAAAAATTTGTAATTACATTTTCATTTCTAAAATTTAACTTAAATTAAAAACTCAAAATCTTATTAAATTAATCTTCTTATGCATAACGTGGATAAACAATATGCTGTTGCAGTTATTCTAATTATCTTAGGACTCGGTCTAAATCAATCTGGTTCATCCAACCCGTTTTACAGTGGTCTTGGCATAGGAATCATAGCAATGGGAACATTTTGGGTATTAATTCGATTGATAAAAGAAATGAAAAAAAAGTCAGAGGTCACAAAATAATATAAACACTAGGTAGATCCATTTCATATGCCTGGAAAAGGATATTCAACTTTTGGCATGAAACCTGTAGTTACAGCTAGATTACAAGAAGCAACCGATAAAAGTTATCCTGGAATGTTTCTACCCAGCACATTAATCATCATAATGAATGAAATTAAGAGAGGATATTACTCAGTTGAATCTCATAAAATAAAATTGGATTTGTCTGGCCGCTATTACACCATAACTATTAGATCTGATGTTAAAGAATGGTTAGTAGAAAATCATGAAAAACTTGCGAAAGAATATGAAGAAAGATACAATGTAAAATGCTTTACAAAATTTGTGAGTTATTTTATCGTTAACATGCTTGAATCAAAAAATGATGCACAAAACCATGCTATTAGTCTAAAGGAATCAGATTTTAATTGGCTTCAAGTAGAATATAAAAAACAGAAAAATAAGCTTCAAGGAATTTCTAGCTTTGAACGATTTGCAGATAGCTACATTAATGAATTACTTGTAAAGATTAAAGCAGCAAAAGAAATCTTAACACTGTAAATTTTATTTGTTATAATCTAAATTTTTAAAACAATAAAAAAATTATAGTGGAGTCATAGTATCAATTAATCGTGCGTTAACTACATGGCCATCTTTTTCTTGGATTTCAAGGTCTACAGTATATTTCAAACCATCTATCATAAAATTAACTTGAACATCCCATGCCTCTCTAGGTCCTTTTTCAGGAATTTGAAATGTTTCATTAACTCTAAAGTCGCTTACGTCCCCATATAGTGCATTAATTATCCTACGAGACTCTCTATCGATATCTTCTTGTGTGCTAACACTCTGCATTACAAATCATACAAAGAACGAATATAAAAATATTTTAATTTAATTTTTAATTTTTCCAAAAAGTATCATAATTTTGAAAGTCTTTTTAAAAATGATTCTTTTTTCATGTCATCTAATATTCCTTGTACTTTGTATCTGTGAAAAATTGCAGTTTGATTTTTAGGATCAAGTTCAATTGCCTTGTTGTACCATTTTAGAGATTCTTCATATTTTTTCAATAATAAAAGTAATTTTCCCTTATAGCTTATTGCATATACATAATCTGGATTTATTTTTAATGCTTTTTCACAGTATTCAAGTGCCTCATCATATTTTTTTGAGTGTTCTAAAAACCACACCATACTACATAGAGCTAGAACATTTCGTGGTTCAATCTCTAATGCACATTCAAAATAGAATCTTGCTTTGCCAAACTTTTTCAATTGAGATAAGGATGTACCTTTACTGTAAAGTGCCCTAACATTATTTGGGTCATATTCTAAAATTTTATCAAAGCACTCAATAGCTTTTTTGTATAGGCGTGTTCTATCCAAAACTAATCCTTTTTTGAATTGAGCATCAAAACATTTGGGGTCAATTTTTAGAGCCTCATCATAAAATACAAAAATATCTTTGTTTGAAAATCCTGCAAAATCGAGCGTCCATCCCTTGGCAACTAGGGCTTTAGTGTTTTTACTATCTATCTCTAAAGCCTTAGTGTAAAATTTGATTGCTTCCTCATGCTTACCTTGTTTTGTGCGCTTTTGGCCTTTTTCATATAGAATATCAGATTGTCTTGAATCCTCATCAATAGCTTTTTGTAAGAATAGTATAGACTCTGAGCTTTTTTCCAATCTTCCTAGAATCAAACTTTTACCGTAAAGTGCAGCAGAATTCTTTTCATTATTTAATAAAACTTGATCAATTATTTTTAGAGCTTCATCATTACGACCTAATTTACTAACACATAATCCCATGGATGTTAATGAATCTGAATATTGTGAATCAATTTCAAGAGATTTTTTGAAAGAAGATATTGCTTCTTCATATTTTTCTATCTTTTCAAGTGCAAGACCTTTGTTGTACAAAGCATCTAGGTTTTTTGGATCTACAGATAAGACAATATCAAAACAAATTACAGCATTTTGAAAATTTTCCATTTTATATAATGTGGTACCTTTGTGAAGTTGAGCCACAATATTTTCAGGTTCTAGAGAAATAGCCTTGTTAAATTTTGAAATGGCCTTTTTAAATTGACTGTAATAAACTGCTGTTAAACCTTGATTCAAAAAATACCATGCATTTTTTGAATTTTGTAATACCATATTGATAGTTCACCTAAAAGTTATTTTTATAGTTAAAGCATTTATTACATATTATTTGATTTTATTTTTCATTATATGATAATTCTTAATAATTAAAATATAAAATACGTACTTTACTTGAAATCTTTAATTATCAAAGTTGTTCATATTATTTGATTAAAAATGGGCATGGAATTTTATGGTGATGATTTTCAAGGTGCAGATGTTGCACCATTTATAGGAATTAATACATTTTTACATCTTCCTTGGATTAGGACACACAAAGAATTACTTCAAGCGAAACCTGACGTTGCGATTATTGGTGAACCCTTTGATTTTGGAACCACTATTCGCCCAGGAGCAAGATATGGCCCAAGAGCAATTAGAGCTGCTTCTACAATCCCA
>ENA-ORDI01001365-ORDI01001365.1-marine-metagenome-genome-assembly--contig:-NODE-1365-length-13552-cov-2.884007_pt1 | contig 13552 bp, 15 predicted proteins | sample MGYA00248628_ERZ508525 | MGnify/ENA primary metagenome ERZ508525 (study PRJEB26195, sample SAMN05422138) | marine metagenome | isolation source: East of Porto Seguro, South Atlantic Ocean | place...
TGAAAAGGCCCAGGTCGGGCTGGTCGTAAAACAGCGAATGAAGGCCGACGACGGAAAGCCCGGCGTTTTCGACGCGGCGGCGATAATCGGTAACTTCGACCGTGGTCAGACCCCGCCAAGTGTCGCGCCAGACGCGGCTCGGCGCCACTTCGATTCCGTCGAGCCCGAACTCGACGAGCCGGCCGAAATCGTCGGCGTGGTCGAAGGCCGGAAGGGCGATGTTGGAAATGGAAAACTTCATGGCGTTATTTCCGCGCGTAGATGCCATCCAACCTGATAGAAAGATCAGGAGTGTGGCAAATCGAGAGAAGGCCGCAAGACGGTGATCTTCGGAAAAGTTCAGACTTCAAATCCACCTCCTTATTTCCGCTTTTGGCTAAAAGCGGACGTTCTGAGGGCCGTTGATTTACGTCCGCTTTACCCCCGAAAGCGGACCTTTTGGGCAGGCATGAAAAAGGTCTGCTTATGACCCAAAGCGGACATTCACCAGGTCACCTTGTTCGGTAGCCAAGCTTGTGTTCAACCTCTTGCATCGCCTAACAATCTTTGCCGCTTTAAACAATGGCAAGGGCTGCCAACTGCCAATTCTTGCCTCATTGACGGTGATTTTTCACCCACAATAGAGCGAATCCGAAAACAGCAAGCGCGATTGGCACGCCGAAGTAGATCAGGTGTGCAATTAGATGGAATGGACCGGCTTCCGGATGGCCGCCATCGGCAAGCGCAATGCTCGGCAAACCAAGTATTAAAAGGCTGAGGGCAAACGTTCTCATTGATTGTTCTCCTGGTGCTTTGGGTTTAAGCAGTGGTTTGGGGTCTGTGGCCGCCAGCCTCGCCCTCAATGCCTCCAACCCAAGGAAACGCATCTTACAACTCTCGGACCTATTCAACCAAGCGTCCGCTTATGGCTAAAAGCAGACTCTTTACCGGGCAATGAAAAAGGTCCGCTTTACCCCCAAAAGCGGACATCTCACTAGTTATTAAAAATTTAATTTTGAGAAAGCCTCAGAATGTCCGCTTTCGGGGTAAGAGCGGACATAAATGGGGGCATTGTTAAATGTCCGCTAATAGCCATAAGCGGACCTATGGGCGGTATTTCAATACCAACCAGAACCCGTTTCAACCTTCACCGAGGCGTCATCCTCGACTATCATCGGGCCCGGTTTGAGGGGGCATTTGGGGAATGTCGGGACAAAATGGGTCAACACGATGGAGGGACTGAGAGCAATGGCTATAAAACGTGTTTGGATCGAAGAAGGATGTATCTCCTGTGGTCTTGCGGAAGGCACATGTCCAGAGGTCTTTAAGGTTGTCGGTACAAATACCGTTATAGAGGGCGTGGACTTGTCGCACTTCGAGGACCAGATCAAAGAAGCCGCCGAGCAATGCCCCGTCGAAGTTATCAAGTATGAGTAACGAAGTTTTTCTGAACGCAAGTTGATGTCCGCTTTGGGTCAAAAGCGGACCTTTTGTGCAGCTTCCAAAAATGTCCGCTTTCGGGGGGAAAGCAGACCTAAATCACGAAGCATCCTAATGTCCGCTAATAGCCAGAAGCGGACATTAGGATGCGGGTTACCCGATCCGGCCTGTTCGGCTATCATCAGGCTCGGTTAACCGACGGAGATCGCAATCCCGGGAGGATGACTGGTGGGCAAAGCGGAATGGGGGGCAAAGCGGACCTGTCCCAGTTGCGGCGTCCGATTTTACGATCTCAGGCAAAAAAAGATCATCTGTCCCAAGTGCGACGCGCCATATAAGGAGGCGCCTAAGGAGGCGCCGGCGGCCAAGCCTGGACGCTCAGGAACGTCCTGGCGGTGATTTAAATGGCATGGAATACAAAATTTACGAAGAATGGGACGCGAACGCGCAGAAAATTCAGGCTGACCTTGAAGATGCTGGCCATAAGTTGAAACAGGCATTGATAGACAGTGACTATAGAGCCGCTGCCCAGTGGCAAGACAAATACAATAGGCTCTTGCAGCAGTCTGAGGATCACATGGCGAAAATACCGCCCAAGTTCGTATAGCACCTGCACGCCAATGTGAGGAGATGGGGGTAACCGACGGCGGCGTCCCTTTCGAACAGGTAAAGCAGATTAAACCCTGTAATCCAACGAATGTCCGCTTTGGGTCATAAGCAGACTCTTTTCGATAGCCCTCAGAATGTCTGCTTTCGGGTGTAAAGCGGACATTCCTCAAGCGCCATGTGGTGATTGCCGTCGGAAAAGACCACCAGCCCGGCGCGCTTGGGGTCGCCGTGAAAATCAAGACAGAGGTTGCTGCCGGCATGGCCGAAGCTTGGTTCGTCTGATCCCTGAAGCCGGGCGGCTTCTTGGGGCCATTCAAGGATGCTTACGTTGCCTGCATTCGTCTTTGTCATTTTTTTCAATTCCGGCCCCCCAAGGGGCTGATGAAGACCTGATGGGGGTTACCTTGCCATTTTGCGGTCAGGGTAGCGGTTCGGACCGGAGAATAAAAAGCGCAAAAGAACGGATTAAAATTTCGGTTGTAAAGCCGTTCACCGACCCCCGAGGGGGAATTCGTTTTTTGGTGCATTGCCAGGAGCCACCGGACCTATTGTTGAACCGCCGGTTAAGGCGTACCCTTGCCGCCACGGCATTTATTGACAGCCCCACGAACAAGGCCAACCCCATGACGGCAACCGAACCCCGGGCGTCCCTGAAGGTCTATTGGCAGCCCGGCTGCTCAAGCTGCCTCAAGACCAAGGAATTCCTGCTCGCCAACGGGATGGAATTCGAATCGATCAACGTTCTCGAGGACGAGAACGGTTTCAAGGAGTTGGAAGTCCTCGGCCTCAAGCTGGTGCCCATCGTCGCCCGGGGGACCGATTGGGCGAACGGCGCCGTCTTCCGCGATGTCGCCCGTGTCGCCGGTTTCGAATGGAGCGGCCACGACATGCTGAGCCCGGCGGACATGCTGAAACGGATCAACGCCATCCTTTCGGGCGCCCGGCGCTTCGCGGCGCAAATTCCCGAGGACAGGCTCGACGACATGCTGCCGGGAAGGCCTCGGTCCTACCGCCAACTGGCATACCATATCTTCAACATCCCCGAGGTGTTCCTGGACCGGGCCGAAAAGGACGCGCCTTATACCTACGAGGCGTTGGCCAGCATCCTGCCCGACGCCATTAAGACCAAACAGGACCTGTTGGATTACGGCGCGGCGGTCCACGACCGGCTCAATGCCTGGTGGCAACGCGACGGCCGGGACACTGACTTCGAACAGCCCGGCAAGGTCTACTACGGTGACGTGACCCTGCACGAGGTCCTGGAGCGCACCGGCTGGCATTCTGGCCAGCACACGCGGCAATTGATGCTGACCCTCGAAAGGCTGGGCATCGAACCCGACGGCGCGCTCAAGGATGATGATTTTGCCGGCCTGCCGATGCCCGAAAACGTCTGGGACAACGAGAAAGCGTGGGACGGGGCACTGGCCTAGCCCGACGCCCCCGGCCGTCACCGCCCATTCGCGGGCGCTTTGCCAATCATAGAAACTATTTAAGGAGACAAAAGATGGCCCTGAAAGCGCACGTCAGCTGGGTCGGCGACCGGACCTTCCTCGGGCGCTCCGGCTCCAGCCATTCGGTGATCATGGACGTGGACGCCGACTCCGGCGGCCACGACACCGGCGTGCGGCCGCTGGAGATGCTGCTCCTCGGCATGGGCGGCTGCACGGCCTATGACGTCGTCCACATCCTGCAGAAAGGCCGCCAGCCGGTCGAGGGTTGCATCGTCGAGCTGGAGGCCGAGCGGGCCGACGAGGAGCCCCGGGTATTTACACGCATTCAGGTCAAATACGTTATCTCCGGGCGCGGCCTCGATGCGGATAAGGTCGAGCGCGCGGTCGAACTGTCGACCGACAAGTATTGCTCGGCCACCATCATGCTCGGCAAGACCGCCGACATCACCCATGAGATCGAGATCGTCGATCTGGGCAAGAGCGGGGCTTGAGTCTCGGCGGAACGTCGAATTTAGCCGGCCTTGGCCAAGGGAAAGCCCGCTAACTTATCAGGCCAGCGGGCTTTGAATGGTAGCGGAGGGCGGACTCGAACCGCCGACACCCGGATTATGATTCCGGTGCTCTAACCAACTGAGCTACTCCGCCCCGAGGCCCGCCACGGTACGGCCATGGCGAGACCTGGGATATAGGTTCAAAGATAAACGGGTGTCAAGGTGCCCCCGGCAAACTCCCGGCAACTCCCGGGCAACCCCCGGGACCGCCAGGCGGGATTTTCGTCCCGTCCGGCGGTTGGGGTTGGTTCGGTGCTCCCTGGGGGGGAGGGATGGAGGGAGACACCGCCCAAAACCACCCGCTGGCGCCCTGGGAAGGCGCGGTCCGGCGGATGGTTAATTCACGTCAAGCTCAAAGACCGGGGGCAGCGGCTGGGCCGGCGACGCCGGTTGCGCCGGGACCGCCCCGGCCGTTGTCCCCGGCGCCGTCCTTACGGTTTTGCCGGCCGGGACCCTACCGGCCCTGGAAAGCGTGACCCGGGCCCTGGGATTGCCCTGGGGACCGATGCCCATGCGTCTCAACAGCGCCTGGGTGCCCTTGGGGTTTGCCGCCAGGCGGGCCATATCCTCCTTATCGGCTTCGAACTTGACCACCGCCGGGTCGAGCCACGGTAGGTTGAGGACATTGCCGGTCGGCTTCGGCCGCGGTACAGGCTCCGGGTCCTTGACCCAGTAGTTGATCCGCGGCGGCGCCGCGATCGGCGCCAGCTGCGGCGGCTCGGGCTTGTCATAGCGGCTCGGATGAGGGCCGAAATAGTTGACCAGCCGCCTTTCGTCGCGGTGGAAGGGTTCGCGGAAGCATTCGACCCCGCCGATCGATTTGTAGCAATAGGTGGGCTCCCAGTCGGACACCGCCTTTTCGTAGGCGTCGACATAACCGCAAGCGCCCAAAAGCGCGGTCAGGCCCAACGTTAACAATTTCGTGCGCATTTTTACCAACTCCCATGGCGGCGGTGGGGGAACGCGCCGTTGCCAAAAAGATGTCGCCGCTTAAGCGTTTAAATGCACGAAGGATGCCAAAAACCGGGGGTTTCCGATTCTTAACAAAAACTTAACGATTCCAAATGGTTGTGTTTTTCAGCCGGTTTTTCGGGTGTCGATGACGGTGCGGCCCCGCACCTGACCCTGGAGGATTTTGCCCGCCAGATCGGGCAAATCGGCAAGACATGCCGTGCTGCTAACCGCCGCCAGTTTGTCGCCGGGAAGCTCCTTGGCCAGCCGTCCCCAGGCGATAAGCCGGCGTTCCTTGGGACACGTATTGGAATCAATGCCGAGAAGGTTGATGCCGCGCAACAGGAACGGCATCACCGTGGTTTCCAGCCCCGGGCCCGACGCCAGCCCGACGGCGGCGCAGCTGCCCCAGGTGCAGAGCGTCGCCAGCGCCGTGTGCAGGGTCGGCCCGCCGACGTTGTCGATAATCCCGGCCCAGCGTTCGCTCCCCAGCGGTCCCTTCGGCGGTTCCGTCAACTCCTCGCGGCCGACGATGACGGCGGCGCCGAGGTCTTTCAGGTAATCGTGGGTTTCTTCCCGCCCGGTCGCCGCGGCGGCCCGGTAGCCCAGGTTGGCCAGCAGCGCCACGGCGATGCTCCCGACCCCGCCCGATGCGCCGGTGACCAGCACCTCGCCTTCGGATTGGGGGGTCAGTCCGTGTTCCTCCAGGGCCATGATCGCCAGCATCGCCGTGAAGCCGGCGGTGCCGATGGCCATCGACTGTTCGGTGCTCAAACCATCGGCCAGCGGCACCAGCCAGTCGGCCTTGACCCGGGCCCGGGTCGCATAACCGCCCCAGTGAACCTCGCCGACCCGCCAGCCGGTCAGCACGACCTTATCGCCGGGCTTGTAATCGGGGGAATCCGAGGCCTCGACGGTGCCGGCGAAGTCGATGCCGGGCACGTGGGGGTATTCGCGGACCAGGCGCCCGATCCCTTGGATGATCATGGCGTCCTTGTAATTAAGCGTCGAATATTCGACCGCCACGGTGACGTCGCCTGGCGGCAAATGGTCGTTATCAAGAGTTTCGACACCGGCGGTGACTTTGTGGTCGTCGTCCTCCTCGAGCACGAGGGCGGAAAATTGATTTTCGTCGGTCATGGTTTTTCCTATCAATCAACAAGGGTCCAGGCAAGCGTCCGGCCGGCATGGAACGGTTTGACCGCCTCGCCTCCTTCAACCGGGACGTCGCCTGGTACTCGCCCTTCCTGCTTTTTCAGGGTCAACGTCCCTTCGTTGACGCCAAGCCCGTAAAAGGCGGGCCCGTTGAGGGACGCGAAGGCTTCGAATTTATCGAGCGCGTCTTCGTCGTCGAACACCTGGGCGTAGAGTTCCAGCGCCGAGGGCGCGGAAAAGATACCGGCGCAGCCGCAGGCCGCTTCCTTAGCGCTGACCGTGTGCGGTGCAGAATCGGTACCGAGGAAGAACTTCGCCTCGCCCGAGGTCGCCGCTTTCCTGAGCGCCAAGCGGTGGCGTTCGCGCTTGGCCACCGGCAGGCAGTACATGTGCGGCCGGATGCCGCCCTCGAACATGGCGCCCCGGTTGATCATTAGGTGATGGGCGGTGATGGTGGCGGCGAGGTTTTCTCCCCCGAACCTGACGAAATCGACGGCTTCGATGGTTGTCACATGCTCGAACACCACCTTCAGGCCAGGAAAGCGCTCGATCATCGGCCTCAGGGTCTTGACGATGAACACCGCCTCGCGATCGAAGACGTCGACGTCTGGGTCCGTGGCTTCGCCGTGGACCAGCAGCGCCATGCCGGCTTCTTCCATCCGGCCCAGCACCCCGTCGATACGGGTGATGTCGGTGACGCCGTCGGCGGAATGGGTGGTCGCATTCGCCGGATAGAGCTTGGCCGCCGTGAACGCGCCCGATTGGTGGCCACGGATGAGGTCTTCTGAGTCGGTGTCGTCGGCCAAATAACACGTCATCAGAGGCGTGAAGTCCGCCCCTTCCGGCAGCGCCGCCCCGATGCGCCCGCGGTAGGCCTCGGCCTCGGCGGCCGTCTTCACCGGCGGCGCCAGGTTGGGCATGACGATGGCCCGGGCGAATTGGCGGACGGTGAACGGCAGTACAGCTTTCAGCATATCGCCGTCGCGCAGGTGCAGGTGCCAATCGTCGGGCCGCCGGAGGGTGATTTCGGTCATTTCGTTCCTATAGATTTCATCGCCCCAAGAACGCCCCGAAAACGCCCCGCCAAAGGGAAAATGTCAACGTTTTTCCTGGAAACCCGAAGTTTCTCCTGCATCAATGCCATAAAAGACGAGTCGACAAAGTTAACAAAGGCGAAACATGCTGCAATACAATGAAACCCAACGGTGATACCCCCGACACACCGTCCCGATAAGGTAACAATTTCCGGAGACTGGAAAAATCGGTTTCCGGAATGAAGCGGAGTACGGGGGTTGTCCTTTTGCCAAGGACAGAAGTTTGAAAGTGAAAGGAATTAAGGCATGCGCCCGTTTAACAAAATCGCCGTCAGTTGCGGGGTCCTGTTTAGCCTTTTCCAGGCCGCCCTGACCGCGCCCGCCGCCCACGCGCAGGCAACACCGCAACTGTGCGACAACCGTAGGGATGTGTTGTCGGCCCTGGATGGAAATTCCTCGGAAAGCCCGTTTCCCTCGGTCTTTCACTCGATGGCCGCGTCGTCGAGGTGTTGAAGTCTCCCGGCGGTACCTGAACCATCATCATGACCTCGCCCAACGGCGTCTCGTGCCTGCTTATTGCCGGCAAGTACTGGCAGAACGTGGTCATCACGGCCAAGGATCTGAAACTGTAATCCCGGTTGCGGATCGGAAACGACGGGGAAGAGAAAAGTTCTCTCTCCTTTCACTTATCGTTAATCCAATTAAACTATGATTCCGTAACGCCAGAATGGCATTAATGCTTTGATTTCAAACAAAAAGTGAGATTTTAGCGACGGTCCAATACGGAGCCAATAACCGTAGCGAAATTTGAAAGTGTCCCATTGAAGGCTGTTTTTAACAGTGAGAGGGCCACGTCCTGAGACGCTATAAGACGGCCATATTGAGCGCTCTGGTTCTGATTATCGGTTCAAGCCTGTTTGCTCCGGCGGCATCCGCGCAGCCGGTTTGCGGCACCCACAGCGCGGTTTCCGACAACCTGAAGAAATCCTACGCCGAGGTCCCCGTTTCCATGGGCGTTACCATAGGCGGCGGGGTCATCGAGGTCTATGCCTCGCCGAAAGTAACCTGGACCCTGGTCATCACCCAGCCGAACGGCGTGAGCTGCCTGATCGCCGCCGGCCAGGACTGGGAAGAGTTGCCGAAACCGGAGATGATTTCCGGTGCCCAGACCTGAGCGGCCAATTATAGGATTGGTTTTATCGGCTCCGATTTAGGAGCAAGGGCGGAACGCCGTCGGCAACACCGCAATCGCCTATCCCTTTTCTCCCAGCACATCGAAGACGCCGCCGTGCGCCTCCATGCCTTCGATGTGGCGGCGATGCCAAAGGGCGTAGAACAACAACCCCCAAGCCGCCTGCCCAACCCGCTGACCCGACCCTGAACCGGCGGCGGCGAACAGTTCCTCGACGGCATTGGGGAAGCAGATTTCCTCGACGCCGGGCTGCTTGGCCACCAGGGGCCCCAGTTCCCGGCCCCGGCCGCCGATCCATTCACCCACCGGCACCGTGAAGCCGCGTTTCCGTGCAAAGGGCCGGGCGGACGGCAGGGCCGTTTGCAACCACTTGCGAAGAATCCATTTGCCCTGGCCCCGGCGTACTTTCAACCGGTCCGGCAGGCGAAGGGCGAAGTCGGCGACTTTGAGGTCCAGGAACGGCACCCGGCCCTCGACCCCATGGGCCATTAAACAACGGTCGAGCTTTGCCAACAGGTCATGGGGTAGCCAGTCGGCGCAATCGGCGGCCTGCGCCGCCTGCAGCTTCGTCCGGCCGCCCCGGGCCGCGTCTTCTTCCGATTGAGCAAATCCGTCGCGCCAACCGGCGGGCTGGTCGCGAAGGACGCCGAGTTCGTCAAAAACGCCCCTTTCGCGCATCGGACGCCCGCCAAGCAGCCGGGAACGGCGCACGCGGCGGTAACGTCCATAGCCGCCGAACATCTCGTCGCCGCCCTCGCCGGTCAAAACCACCTTGAGTCCGGCCTCCTTGGCTGCGGCCGCCAGCTTGTATGTTGGTAGCGCCGCGTAGTCGGCGGCGGGGTCGTCCATGACGGCGGCGATTTGGGGCAACAGCGCCCAGAAGTCGGCTTCTGAAAATTCCACTTCCGTATGCTCGGCGCCGGCGGCCTCGGCGACGGCGCGGGCTTGGCCGCGTTCATCGGCAACGTGCGCGCCTGAAAAACCGGCGGTGAAAGCCCGCACCGGGTGTTCGTTCAGGCGCGACATCATCGCCAATAGGGCCGAAGAATCGATGCCGCCCGAAAGAAACATGCCGTAAGGAACGTCCGAACGTTGGTGGATGTTGACGCTGTCCGACAGCACCTCGTCAAGCCGCTGCAATGCCGCCGATGGGGAAACCTCGATGGGGCCGCCTTCGGGCAGGGCTTTGCGGCTGAGACGGTCGGTAATGCGGCCGCCTCGGACTTGCACGGTCTCGCCCGGCAAAAGCCTGTGCACGCCTTCGAAAACCGTTCCGGCGCCGGTGGTGAACTGGAGCTGCAAAAGCTCGTCCCGGGCCTCGGGCCTGAGGACCGGTTTTACAAGCCCGGCCCGGAAAAGAGCCTGGGGTTCCGAAGCGAAAGCCAGCCCTTCGGCCGTTTCGGCGTAATAAAGCGGTTTGATGCCGAACGGATCGCGGGCCAATACCAATGAATCCTCAGCCGGGTCGTAAATGGCGATGGCGTACATGCCGCGCAAATGGCGGGTGAAATCGAGTCCGTGGCGAAGGTAAAGATGCAACGGCGGTTCGCAATCGGACCCCGTCCGGAATTCGACCCGGCCCATGTCGAGTTTCAATTCGACGTAGTTATAGATTTCACCGTTGGCGATCAGGGCCGCTTTTCCAGTCCCTGTCCGGGGCCTGGGGGTCCCGGGGGACACTCCCGCTGCCCCGAGGCCAGTCCCCACCTCTTCTTTTCCAGTATTTTGGGAGGCAAAAAGGGGCTGGTCGCCAGTTTCCAGGTCGATGATGGCAAGGCGGGTCTGTGCCAAGCCGGTACCCCCGGAAATCACTCGGCCCTGCCCGTCCGGACCCCTGTGGGCCAGGGCGGCGGAAAGCGCCTGTAATATCGCGTCGTCGGGGGGAGCGCCCGAGCGGGTCATGATGCCGGCGATGCCGCACATTTAGGCTGTCTCCTGGATGCTTTGCAGGAAATCCATGTACTGCTTGATGACGATCTTTTCCGTGAACGCCTCCTGGTAGGCCTGATGGCCATTTTTGGCGATGTGTTTGCGCAGGGTGTCGTCCTCAAGCAGATTGCGGATGGCGCGGCCCATGGTTGCCGAGTCGTCGACGGGAACCAGGATACCGGTTTCGCGGTGCTCAATCAGGGTGCCGGGGCCGTAGCTGTCGGCGGCGATGACCGGTACGCCTTGGGCCCAAGCCTCAATGACCACGTTTCCCAGAGGTTCGTGCCGCGACGGACAGACAAAAATATCGGCGGCAGCCAATAACGCTGCCGTATCTTCCCGCCAGCCCAGGAAACGTGTCCGGGGTTTTACGGCCAGGTTTTCAGCCTGTTTTTCGAGCTCTTCTTTCAGCGGCCCATCGCCGGCGATCCACAAATAAACGCTGGGCAACCGGGATGCCGCATCGAGAAGCACATCGAAGGCCTTGTTTTGATGCAGCCTTCCTAGTCCCAGAACCAACGAGGCGCCATCCGGCGTAAAGAACTGGCGGCGCGGCACCGGGTCGGCCTTTTCCTCGGACACGAAATTGGGAAGATAATGGGCCTTTTCCGCCTCCCATCCCTGTCCCACCAGATAATCTCGAATGTCCTTGGTGTTGCCGATCAAGTGGTCGCAATTCTGGTAATACTTGAGGTCGTAATACCCGCCCAGCCTGCCGACGTGGACGAAATCCCCCTTCGGGCACATTCGGGTGGCCCGGTTCATCCAGGTCAGCACCACATCAGGCCGATAGACCTTGATCTGGTGTTTCAGGACCTGGGGGGTGCGCCAGTCCAAAAGACCACCGAAGGGCAATTCCACCGGCTCGATGCCGCCGTTCCTGAGGACTTGGGCCCGGGCCCAATTGCCGCGGATGACAACGCGTTGATCCAACCCGGCGCGGTCGAGGGCCAATATCAAACGGGTGAAAAACGCCTCGGCGCCGCCGAATTCCGCTCCCGCCATCACTTGAAGAACACGCATGGTCAGGGTATCAGCTTCTCGAACGCCGCCGCCGCGTCGGCCCAGCGCCATTGGCGTTGCTTTTCGATCGCCGCCAAATGCTGCGCCCGCCACAGGTCGTCATCGGTCAGAAGCCGCTTCGCGGCTTCGGCAAAGGCGGCGGCGCCGGCGGCAACGAAGCCTGTTTCACCATCAATCACGCGCTCGCTGACGGAACCAAGTTTCTCTACCACGGCCGGGACTCCCATCGCCTGGGCCTCGCCGACGGCCAGGCAAAAGGTTTCATTGAGGTCGCCACGGTAAAGCATGGCCCGGGATTGGCGCAATTCCTGTATCAACCGTGCCTTGGGAACCGGGCCGCGAAGTTTTACCCCCTGGCCTTGCAGCGCCCGGGCCCGGTCCAATACCTTCTCCATGGCCGCCTCCTTGTCCGCTCCGACGCTGCCGTAGGTGGCGGCGCCGGCGAACACGTGCAATTCGGCGCCGGCAACCCAGGGCTGGATGCTTTCGGCCCATAGTTCCAGCAGCCAGTCCAGGGATCGCAGCGGATTGGAGGTGAAAACGGCCCGCGGCGGCGGTGGTTCGGATAGCGGGTCGGCTTGGCAGAAATCCTCCGGCAGTCCATAGGGGATGACCACCCGGCCGCCGTCGGGCGCCCACTTCGGGTACGTGGTGGCATGATAATCGCCGATGAAGACGATGGCCGGGCGAAGCCGCCAGAGCTTCGAAAGATAGCGCCATTTGAGCAGGTATCGGGCTGGATTGTGAATCCAGAACACCGTCCGCCGGGCCCGAGGCATTCTGCTCAACAGCTTGTCGCCCCGGTTGGCGATGTAGAGATCGGCGCTTTCAGGCCAGTCGCCGCCGTCGATGGGCCTCCAGGCGACGCCCCGATGGTCCAGGGGCGCTTGGCATTTATTCATCACCTGGACGTCATGGCCGCGGGCCGCCAGTTCCCCCGCCAGCGCCGCCACCGAGGACTCGGCGCCGCCCAGCGGGCGTTCCTCGGGGGTGCGGCCGTCGAATTCGATGCCGTCGTCGGCAAGGACGATGCGGGCCATTCTTTATTCTTCCTCCAGCTTCGCCTTCAGGTATGACAACACCGGATAAAGCCCGGCGAACAGCGCGGTCAGAAAGCCGTAGCCGCCTTCGCGGTAGCCCTTTCTGAGGACATAGCATTTGAAGAAACGCGAAAAAAAGCGCCGCACGTTCGAGGCCATGGAGCCGATATTCCCGGATTCCCGCAAATCCTTGGCCCGGGCCGTCGAATAGCTGTCGAGCCGGCGGATCATGTCGGAAATGTTGCGATCCACCAGATGACGGATTGGGTTCTTTAACCGCGGCCCCTTGCCGGCGCCTTGGGCCCACGTCAATGGCGGGTGGACGCGGGCATTCCCCCACGTCTTAACGCCCTTTTTGAACAAACCCGGATAGGCGGCCTTTCCATAGGACGCGCCCCAGCCCCAACGCACCAATTTGCCGCCGATATAGTTGTCGACCAGGATTTCATGCCAGTCGCAGGCCGTCGATTGGACGGTTTCCCTGATTTCCCGGCCCAGGTCTTCGGACACCCTTTCGTCGGCGTCGATTTCGAAAATCCATTGCCCCCGGCAGGCCTCGATGCCGGCGTTGCGGCGTTCGCCTTCGACGGTCCAGGCGCCTTCGATGACGCGGTCGGTGAAGGTAGCGGCGATTTCGCCCGAGCGATCGGTGCACTTGTCCAACAGCACGACGATTTCGTCGGCGAAGATAAGCCCTTCCAGGCACTCGGCCAGTTGCGCTTCCTCGTTATGGACGGAGATGACCGCCGAAAGCCGAACGCCCGCCGCCGTCACGCCGCCGCCTCGGCCGCACGCCGCCAAAGGTCGCGTGCCGCTTTTTCGACCGTGTCCACGGTCAAGCTGTCCATCAGGGTGCCCGTCGCCCGGTGGTCGAAATTGGGTGGGAAGATTTCGTTGAAGGATTTATCGGCTCTTGCAACGGCGCAATGCAGCCCCCACGGCGCATAGAGTTCCTCGAGGCTGGGCCCGAAGAGTCCGAGCGTCGGCACGCCTGCCGCCGCCGCCAGATGCATAAGCCCGGAATCGTTGCCGACGTAGAATTGGGCGCGTTCCAGGCAGGCGCCGGCCTCCAACAAACCGATGCGGCCGACCAGGTCGATACGCCGGTCTTCGGGAACGGCGTCGATAACCCTAAGGGCCATCGGCCGTTCGTCATTGTGCCCGAAAACCGCGACCCGCGCGCCCGGCAGGATGCCGC